>Ga0335078_10005689_pt1 | contig 18426 bp, 8 predicted proteins | sample Lox_Sample_32_FD_206711 | JGI IMG/M metagenome (GOLD analysis project Ga0335078, IMG submission 206711) | Soil microbial communities from Loxahatchee National Wildlife Refuge, Florida, United States - Lox_Sample_3.2 | ecosystem: Environmental > Terrestrial > Soil > Wetlands | place: USA: Florida... | reverse complement strand
AGCAGCTGGCCGAGCTGCGCGCCGAGAGCGCCAAGGACGAACAGGAACACAATCGCTATAAGCTGGTCGAAACCGATTCGCCCATTTCCGCGGCTCACCCGTGATGTCTTCGTCAGTGAACGATTTTGGCAGACTTTGCAGCCAGCTCTGCGGCTTTACTCTGCTGCGAGCTTGTGGCGATAATGAAAACTTCGACCAACGCCACAGTGCAAGCGAACGATAAGGACAGAGTCTGGGAATGATCTTCAGTCGCCGCAATTTCTTGCGGCTCTCCGCCGGTTCAGCAATTTCTCTGGCGGCTTCGCAACATCTTTTCGCGCAGGGCGTTGCGAGTCATACCGTCAAACCGGTGGCGCGGCCGGCGCCCTCGGGCCGGCCGTTCAGCGCTCACTTTGTGGACGTCGCCGCTTCTGCCGGCCTCACGGCGCCCGTGATTTACGGCGGGGTGGAGAGCAAGAAATACATTCTGGAAGCCACCGGCTGCGGCTGCGCTTTCATTGACTACGACAATGACGGCTGGGTGGACATCTTCCTTCTCTCGGGTACCCGCCTGACCGGTGATCCGTCCGGGGCAAGCAATCGCCTTTACAAAAACAATCGCGACGGCACATTCACCGATGTCACCGAGAAGGCGGGCCTGCACGCCGTCGGCTGGGCCTCCGCGGTTTGTGTCGGCGACTATAACAACGACGGCTTCGAAGACCTCTTCTGCACCTACTTCGGTCAAAATCGTCTCTATCGCAATAACGGGGACGGAACCTTCACGGATGTGACTAAGTCAGCAGGGCTATGGAACGACCAGCCACGCTGGGGAGCAGGCTGCAGTTTTCTGGACTACAACCGGGATGGCCACCTCGATCTCTTCATATCGAACTACGTGCGCTTCTCTTTCGAGCACGCGCCGGTACCCGGTGCCAACATCAATTGCAACTGGAAAGGCGTTCCGGTCGAGTGCGGTCCGCGAGGCTTGCCCACGGGGCGGCACTCGCTCTACCGCAACAACGGCGATGGAACGTTTACCGACGTGAGCAAAGACGCAGGAATCGCCAGCGCAACCGAGAGCTATGGTATGACCGTGGTCGCGGCGGATCTTGACGAAGACGGATGGACCGATATTTACGTGGCCTGCGATTCCACGCCCAGCTTGCTTTTCATGAACAACCACGACGGAACCTTTCGCGAGGAAGGAGTGGTCCGCGGCGTTGCTCTGAGCGACGATGGCGCTGAGCAGGCGGGAATGGGAGTCGGCGTTGGCGATTACGATCTCGACGGACACCTTGATCTGTTCAAGACGCATTTCGCCGATGATGCCAACGGTCTCTATCACAACGACGGGAAGGGATATTTCGACGACCTGACGCGCAGTTCGCGACTGGCGGTGGAGACGCGCTATATCTGCTGGGGCGCCGGGATTGTGGATCTGGATAACGACGGCTATCCCGACTTGTTCATGGTCACCGGCAATGTGTACCCGGAAGTGGAACGCACTCTGCCGCAGTATGCAAACAAAACACCGCGAGAAGTATTTCGCAATCTGGGAAACAGCACTTTTGAGGAGCTCACCGAACAAGCCGGACCTGGGGTCAGCGCGGCGCACTGCAGCCGCGGCTGCGCATTCGGTGACTTCGATAACGACGGAGACGTGGACGTTCTGGTCGTGAACCTCAACGAACCGCCATCTCTTCTCCGCAATGACTTGAGCGGCAGCCAGAACTGGATCAAGGTAAAGCTGGAGGGGGTCAAATCCAATCGCAGCGCAATCGGCGCGCGCGTGCTGGTTCACTATGGCGGCAAGGCCCAGGCGCAGGCCGTGTTAAGTCAGTCGAGTTTCTATTCCCGAAACGATTCCCGGCTTCATTTTGGGCTAGGGGCAAATCGCGTGGCCGGGATTGACGTTTACTGGCCCAACGGGCTACACGAAAAATTTGCCAATGTTGCCGCCAATCAGTTGGTTACGATCCGTGAAGGGCAGGGCATCATTCCCGGCCAGGGTTTAGCTAAGACATAGATTCTGCACCGCGTAACCGTAGAAATCTCTCATTTCCAACAGACGAGTTCCAGGTTTGCTGTCTCGATTCTTCTCCCCTTGAATAATCGAAAAGGACTAGAAATTGTCTTGACAGTCTCTTTGAACCAAGGCTATAAAACGGCGTCAGCAGAAAACGTTTTCCGTTGTTGGGAAGGTTTCCGATTCTGCCCCGTTGGGGAAGGAGTGGGTATGACAGCTCGAACCGTGAAGTTTGGCTGGTCGGTGATGCTGGTGGTATTGCTGGCTGGTGTTGCCTTCGCGCAGTTCACCGGTAATATTCAAGGTGCAATCCAAGATCCGACCGGCGCTGGCATTGCTAATGCCAAGATCACCCTCACCAACAACGGAACTCAGGTTTCCGAGGTGGCGACTTCGGATTCATCCGGCAACTTCCGTTTCGTCACCTTACCTCCGGGTTCATACAGGATCAGCGTCGAAGCGGCGGGTTTCGCCAAGTCTGAAACCGATATCAGTCTGTTGACTGCACAGAACCTTAATGTGCCAATCACGCTGAAGGTCGGCACGACGTCGGAAGCGGTCACGGTCACCTCGGAAGCGCCGGTCGTGGATACCGCCGACAGCCGCACGCAGATGACTCTTGAGAATCAAGCAGTGGCCGAGTTGCCGGTGGTGGGACGCAATCTGGTCACTCTCGTTACCATGGCGCCGGCCGTCTCTGGCTTGGGCACGAGCCTATCGGGCAGTCCGGCATCGGGCATTGATAACTACTCTACCGAGGAACAGGTCGATGCCAGCGCCAACGGCCAGGGCCAGAACAACAATCAGTATGTGGTGGATGGTCTCGACGTGACCAGCGGCATTCGCCAGGGCGTTCTTAACCTGACGCCTCAACCGGAAGCCGTGCAGGAAACCAGCATTCAGACCAATACTTTCACCAGCGACTACAGCCGTGCCGCCGGCTTGCAGGTGATGTTTACCACGCGTTCTGGGACGGACCAGTTCCACGGTTCGGCTTCGGACTGGTTTAACTACGAAAAGATGTTTGCCAGCCAGCACTTCGTCGGTTTTCCGTACGCGCCGTTCCACTCCAACAACATGGACTTCGCGGTTGGCGGTCCTGTAATTCCCCACCACCATCTGTTTTTCTACTTTGCGGTCGAGCCCCTGCGCTCATCCTCGAGCGCGGGCGGACTGGAAACTTTCGCGGCGCCTGAATTTATCGCGTTCGCGCAAGCGAACAATCCGGGAACCGTGGGGACGCACATCCTCAGTACTTATCTGCCGAGCGGCATTTCCGGCACGCATGTCTTGCAGACCGCGAACGATATTTTTCCCGGCACCTGCGGGACCGCGACGACGGAAGATATACCATGCTCATTACCCATGGTTGATCAGGGTGCATACGGCGCGACTTCGGTGCGCAACGGAACCCAATATTTTGCCCGTATTGACCAGGCCTGGAAGTCGGACCGCGTTTACGTCAGTCTCTTCCGCACTCTGCTGCTGACCGGCGCGCCCTCGCCCATGACACAGTTCTCCGCGCTCAACAATACCTGGGAGGTTGCCGGGCAGGCCAGCTGGACGCACACTTTCTCGCCCAACACTATCAATGACGCTACCGCCGGGCAGAGCCGCGTGGAAGGTGTTCTGGGCAGCGGCGGCAAGGATTACACCGTGCCCAACATTTCAATCCCAGGTATCAATGTGGACAGCGGAATGGCTTACGGCGTGGGCTTTGCGCAGGGCGATTTCATTCAACACAACTACCACTGGCGCGACGTGCTGACCCACGTGCATGGTGCCCACACTTTGAAGTTCGGGTATGAAGGCTGGTACGGCGATGACGTGGAGCCCTTTCAGGGGCCGTGGTCCACGCCGAAGTTCAACTTCAACAATCTGTTGACCCTGGCCCAGGATGCTCCTCTGAATGACGGCGGCGTCTATTACAACCCCCAGACGGGCCAGGAGCAACTGTGGAGCTGGGATGCCGCGTCCAGAACCTTCGGTCTCTTCGCGGAAGACACCTGGAAGGCCAAGAAGAACCTTACCTTGACCCTGGGTTTACGCTACGACGACAGCGGCAATCCGTGGTCGAAGACCCCTACGACGGTCTTCGGAAACTTCTACCTCGGGACTGGCGATACCATGCAGGAGCAGATCACCAACGGTTACGCCAAGGCGACCCATAACGCTCTATTGCACTCCGTGAACAACCTGTTCAGTCCGCGCGTGGGCATCGCCTGGGACCCGACCGGAAAGGGTGATTGGGCGGTCCGGGGCGGCTTCGGCATTTACAACAACTGGCTGACCCAGGCTAACGTGCAGGAAGAGTTTCGTGGCAGCCCGCCCGGTGAAGTCAGCCCGACCTTCTTCGGGGCTCAGGCTGCGGCCGCGTTCCAGCTCGGCAGCGGCAACAAACCGCCGTTTGGATTCACCTTCCCGACGTTTCCGGGCGGCTTGAATGCTCAAGGAGGGGTGGTCGGCCTTCAGTTTCCTATCGGGGCCATCAATCCACTATTGAAATCGCCCAAAGCGGATGTGTGGTCGGTTTCGGTTGAACGGAGAATCTCAAACGCCTTCGCGGCCAGCGTGGGCTATAACGGGTCCCACTCCTATGACCTTGTCGGCAATGAGAATGTGATTGGGCAAGTGAGCTACGGGCAGGACATCAACGTTATACCGGGCAGCCTCATCAATTTTCCGAATGTAAATGAGGCTCCGACTCGGCTCAATAACAGTTTCGGAAGCATCCTCTACGCCGACAACAACCGGTACGGGAATTACGACGCCGTGTTCTTTGACGTGAAAGGGCGTTTCTCGCGCGGCTTCGTTGAGGCTTCGTACACGCGTTCCCGCTCCGAGGATGACGCCTACGCCTATGCCGATCCTTTCAATCCTGCCCAGTACTACGGGCCATCCGTCTTCGATGCACCGAATCGTTTCTCCCTGAGCTTCAATTATTCTTTGAAGGGTCTGAATAATGGGGCAGGAGCTGTCGGCCGCATAACCGGAGGATGGGGCATAAGCGGCACCAGTATCGTGCAGTCCGGCTATCCGGCCACTGCTTTCAACAGCAATCCGTTTGAACCCGTATGCGCCAACACCTCGGCGCCGTGCCCCACGACTACGAACCCGCCGATTGGATACGGCCCGCAAAGCGGCGATTACAACGCAGATGGGGATAGCTCGCTCAACACCTTCGGGCTCGACTACCCCAACGCGGTCAGCTATAAGCAAAGCACCAATAATAGTGCGTGGCTCACGGGGGGTATTCCCAAGAGTGACTTCGCGGTTCCGACCTTCGGTCAGGAAGGAAATGAGAAGTACAACCAGTTCCGCGGGCCGAACTTTATCGAAACCAACATCAACTTCTACAAAGACAATCGCATCACCGAACGGGTGGCCTTCCAGATCCGGTTTGAGATCTTTAATTTCTTCAACCGGGCAAACTATACTGACAACGACGGCAACACCGGGGTTGATATGAACTTCCCGGATGCGAACTTCGGCAGGGCGACGCAGTCTCACGAGCCCCGGTTCTGGCAGATCGGTGGCCGGCTGTCGTTTTGAGCATGACCAGTTGATCTACAATCGCCGGCCTGCTTCTAGCGGAGCGGGCCGGTTTTGTTTGAGCTGATCCGAGTGCAATGTTGAGCCTTCAACCGGATCTCGCGGGTCTGAGAAGACCGCCTCTTCGCAAGACAAAGTTGGGTGCATTCTGCGCTGCCTGGGTGCTTCTCTCGATCAGTGCGACCGTCACCGGTCATTCGCAAATTCAGCCCTCGTCGCCAACCAGCAACCCCATAAAAGCGGAAGAGCTGCAGCTTTACGCCAATGCTCGTCCTTATCCGGACCAGCCCTCCGAACAACTCAAGAAAACGGTGCACGAACTGCGAGATCTCACGCCCTCTTCGAGCCAGGACCAGCTCCCGGGTATTCTTGCGAAAACCGCCGCTGAGGCGGATGAACTTCTTCACAAGCTGCCCGATCTGATTTCCGACGAGGCGGTGAGCGAGATCCAGTGGAGTGTTCCTCACAGCGACGTCGCAGGCTGCATCGGCGATGGCTGCGAACAGTACTCGACGGGTCGGCGCGCGGAAAAGAATCAGAAGTTCAGCTATATTATCCTGGCCCACCGTAATCAGTATGGCCAGTTGCAGCTGGACGAGTACCGCGCCGGGCGAAATGGCAAGCCGATTCCCGGCGGAAGCGCCGGGCCCAGGTTTCAAGGTTTCATCGAGACCTGGCTGGTTTTCTCATCCCTGAATCAAGCGGAATCCCGCTTCCGTTACCTGGGGGCAGAGAAAACGGATGGCCATGACACGTTCGTCGTCGGGTTCGAGCAAATTCCCGGCGAGGTCATATATCCTGGCCAATATCAATCGCAACAGCATTCCGTTCCTATGCTGCTGCAAGGCATTGCGTGGATTGACCAGTCGGATTTCCGCATCGTGCGGCTTCGTACCGACCTGCTCGCGCCTCTGCCCCAGGTGAATTTGCAGGCACAAACCTCGAACATCATGTTCGGCCCAGTGAACGTGGCCGGCTCCGAGTTGTGGTTGCCTGCAACTGTGGACATCGCAATGCAGGCCGAGGGACAGTTTCTGCAGGAAAAGCACCGCTATTCGCAATATCGGCTCTACCAGGCGAAAAGTAGAATCATTCTTCCCTCCGACAATTGATTCGGGTGGGAGCTTAAAATATAGGGCCATGCCAGCCGGAGTAACGGGAAAGTGAGGGGAATAAACTCGCAGTCGAAGTCTTGCCGGTTCTTTTTCGTTGGTTTACTGCTTTGCTTTTCGCTGAGGTCCTTGCCCCAGAATACGCCAGCTCGTTTTGGCCCGATTTCCATCGCGCTACAAAAGAAGGATTTCGAGAAGGCGCTGGCACTGCTCCGGCCAGCGCTGCAGCAAACTCCCAAGGACCCGCAATTATGGGCGATGCAAGGCGCCGCTTATGCGGGAGAGGAGCAGAAGAAAGAGGCGCTCGCGTCCTTTCAGCGCGCTCTTAAGATCTCGCCGGATTATCTTCCCGCGATGCAGGGCGCGGCCCAGATCGAGTACGAGGATGGCAGTCCCGCCGCTATTCCGCTGGTTGAGCATGTGCTCCGCCTCCGGCCCGCCGATCGCACCAGTCACGCGATGCTTGCGGTCCTCGAGTATCAGCAAGGCAACTGCGCGGCAGCGGTCCCTCATTTTGCCAAAGCGAGTACTTTGTTTGACTCGCGGCCAAGCGCCCTGCATGCCTACGCCACCTGCCTGGCAAAACTCAAGCAGTACGATCGGGCAGCCTCGGTGCTCGAGCGCACGGTCGCGCTCCACCCGGACGATCCACAGGAGCGCCGCATATTGGCGGCCATCCAGCTGATGGCCAACAAACCGGCCGATGCTCTGGCTGCATTACAGCCGCTCCTCGAATCCAAAAATCCCGATGCCGGAACACTGGAGCTGGCTTCAAGGGCATACGAAATCACGAAAGACACTTCGCGCGCGGTCAGCCTGCTGCGTGAAGCTATTCTGCTTGATCCGCAGAACGTAAATCTCTATCTGGACTTCGCAAATCTCTCTTACGCGCACGATTCGTTTCAGGTGGGAGTGGATGTAGTGAGCGACGGTTTGGGCTTGCAGCCCAAAGCGGCACCGCTCTACTTTGCCCGCGGGGTTCTTTACGTGCAGTTGGCCCAGTTCGAGAAAGCTGAAGCTGATTTTCAGAAGGCGTATGAACTGGACCCCAACCAGTCTCTCAGTTATGCCGCCCAGGGGCTGGCGGCAGCACAGGAAAATGACTTCGACCGCGCCCTCACCAAGGTGCAGGCCTCGCTCGCCCACAAGCCGGATGACGCTTTCATGCTCTATCTGCAAGCCGATATTCTGGCTGCGAAAAACTCGGATCCAGGCACCCCGGATTTTGAATTAGCCATGCGCTCCGCGCGGAAGGCGGTGGCCTTGCGGCCCACGCTCGCTCCTGCGCGCAGTGTGCTGGCAAAACTGGATCTGGAGTCGGGGAATTACAGCGAGGCCGCGGAAGAGTGCCGCAAAGCCCTGGCCAGCGATCCGAAGGACCAGGCTGCGGTCTATCACCTGATTCAGGCGCTGCGCAAAACCGGCGACACCGCCGAAATTCCCGCTCTGCTCAAACAACTGGCGCTGCTCCGCCGGCAGGCTGCCAAAGAAGCGAGCGATCGTTATCGCTATCAGCTAGTGGAAGGAGACACGGCGCAATAAAACGGGCCGGCCAAGCTGTGCGTTTTCTCTCCATCCGTAGCGGAGTTTGGACCAAACCAAAGTTGATTCCAGGCAACATGCCGCAATCGTTCTCTTCCCCCCGTTCACGGGTCGGTGCGATTTTCCTGTTCATTATTTTGATTTTTGTGGTCAGCGGGTCTCTTGGGCGCGGACAATCACAAACCGGGAAACCCGTTCAGCAAGGCCCGGAGGCCATCGCTTTTCCCGGCGAGCCGGCGGGCTCCAATCGCTGCGTTTTTTGCCACCAGGCTCAAGTGGAAGGCTATTCGCGCTCGGCCATGGCTCATTCCTTGCGACGCGCCGGCCAGGAACCCGACGGCACTGTAAACGCCAATGGGTCGAAGATCACGATGCACTCTTCCCCTTCGGGCTATTGGCAGCGTTGGCAGAACGGCGCCGATGAAACCGAATACCGCGTTGACTTTGTCATCGGCTCCGGCAACCACGCCAGCGGGTATTTAGTGAATCTTGGCGGACATCTCTTCCAGTCCCCGGTTGCGTTCTACAGGAGCCGTCAATCCTATGATCTCGCGCCGGGGTACGAACATCAGCCCGATCCCGATTTCACCCGCCCGGTCAGCGAAGAGTGCCTGCTCTGTCACTCCGGAACTGCACTGCACATTCCCGGCACGTTGAATCAATATCGCTCACCGGTATTTTCCGCCGAAGCGATTACCTGTGAACGTTGCCATGGTCCGTCGGAAAAACACATCGCCGATCCGCGTCCCGGCACCATCGTTAATCCTGCCAGGCTCGAACCCGCGGCGCGTGATAGCGTCTGCGAGCAATGCCATCTGTTTGGGATCGCCCGAGTTCCGAATCCCGGCAGAAAACTGAGCGATTTCGTTCCCGGGCAGCCGCTGGAAGACACTTTCACCATCTATCACGAGGCCAACCCTTCCGGCGCTTTCAAAGTCATCAGCCACGCCGAACAACTTGCGCTAAGCGTATGCGCGCGCAACAGCGGCGGCCGCTTGTGGTGCGGCACCTGCCACGATCCGCACGACAAACCAACCCAGGCCCTCGAGTATTACCGGTCGCGCTGTCTTTCCTGTCACACCGCGCAGTTTCCGGCCTCGCATCCTGCAAAAGACAGCGACTGCCTGGGATGCCACATGCCGCGCCGCCAGGCAAAAGATGGCGGTCACACCGCCTTCACCGACCATCGAATCCAGCGCCGTCCTGCAACCCTTCCCGATGCGCCGTCCGATACCGGAATCGTGGCGTGGCGCGAGCCGCCGCCTGATCTGCGCGAGAGAAATCTGGGCATCGCCTACATCGAAGTTGGCATGCAGCGCCATTCTTCGTCTTTCATCGCGCAGGGCTATCGCGACCTGACGGATGTTCAGCAGCAGTTCGCGAATGACCCCGATTTCTTCGGCTGGATCGGCGAAGCTCTGCTGACCGTGCAACAAACCGCTGAAGCGAAAATTGCCCTTGATCGCGCCTTGCAGCTCGATCCGGATTCGGCACTTGCCGAGTCGCGGGCAGCCGCGCCATACATGCAAGAGGGCGATACGAACCGGGCGATTGCCCATCTGGAGCGCGCCGTTTCATTAGACCCGCTTGATCTGGCCGCCGCGAGCAGCTTGATCGGCCTGTATCAGAAAGAAGGAAGAGCCGCCGACTCGGCAGAACTTTCAAGCAGGATCAGGGGCGCGTTGGCCGCAAGTTCCGACTCGACCCGGATCGGAACAGAAAATTCCGCGGAATCGGCGAAAAAGGCCGAAGAGGTCTTCAAGAATATCCAGGTGCTCAAAGGCACTCGATCAGGCCAGTTGATTCCGGCCATGCAATTCATTTCGTCGTCGCTGGGCGTGGAATGCGGTTTTTGCCATGTCGAGGGCCACTTCGAAAAGGACGACAAAAAACCCAAGCAAACCGCGCGCGACATGATGCGAATGATGTTTGCGCTCAATCAGAACAGTTTCGCCAATCAACGCGAGATCACCTGCTACTCCTGTCATCGTGGAGCAGTAAAGCCTGTTTCCGTTCCCGCGATCAGCGCGGCGATCAACTCTGCGACCAACCCCGCAATCAATAACGAAGCGCAGCAAAATTCTGTCGCGGCGGCATCCGAAGCCCACGCGCCAACCGGCGCTCTTCCAACAGTGGCCAATCTGATTGATGGCTACATTCAGGCGCTGGGCGGATCGGCGGCGATCAAGAAGATCACGAGCCGCGTGCAGAAAGGCACGACCCAAATTCTCGGTCAGTCGGTTGTCGTGGAAATTTCCACCGAGGCGGGAAAGCAAACCATAGTTCGCCACCTGCCTGCCGGCGACAGCGTCACCGTGTTCGACGGTCACGCCGGCTGGTTCAGCATTGCGGGACACCCGGTCCGCGAGATGCAGCAAGCAGATATCGTCGCTGCTCGAATGGATGCCGACCTGCAATTTCCCCTCCACATTCAGCAGCTTTTCCCGGAACTGCGTGTGCAGTATCCGGAGAAAATCGGCGATCGCGAAGCTTTGGTGCTGCAGGGAAGGCGGCCCGGCGAGCCGGCGGCCGAGTTCTATTTCGATCGTCAGACAGGCCTGCTGGTGCGGCTTGTACGCTATGCCGAGTCTCCACTCGGTGCTAATCCCACACAAATTGACTATGCGGATTATCGCCCTGTAGACGGTGTGCAGGTTCCGTTTCGAGTAACTATCTCGCGGCCGGACGGCAGCTCGACCATTCAGATGGAAGACACACAGCAGAATGTCCTAATTGACGACGCCAGGTTCGCCCCGCCGAGCACGACCCACTAGCGCCAAGGCGGCCACGGCAAGATTTTCTAGCCCTTTACCAGGACGTATGTACTGTAGTTTTCTTTGTCAATATTCATGAACGGGCGCATCGCCACTGGAGTTCCTTCCGTGGAGTTTGCCATCCAGTCGCCGGAAGCATTGTTGGTAGGCTTCGCCTGCAGCAGAGCACCTTTTTCAAAGCTCGGCTGCGAATCAGCCAGCGCGAAAAGCACCAGCGGCCCGTGCATCAGCGCCATCTGGTCGGGGTGTTGTACATCCACAGCTTCCACACGCAGCGGCATGGGAAGTTCGACTTCGACGCGGTCTCCGTCTTTCCAGGTGCGCCGCAAGGCAGCGAATGTGCCCGGCTGCAGCTCCTGCGAAACGCGATTGCCGTTCACAGATAACACCGGGTCCGCTCCCACCCAGCCCGGAATGCGGACATAAATCGTGTATTCGGCCGGCCGCGACGCCGCAACCTGAATCTGGACTGTGTTCTCGAGCGGGTATTGCGTCCGTTGCGTCAGGCTGTAACGGCCCACGCCATCGTTCCAGCGAACGGTCGAGGGCGTGAACAAATTTACGTACACACCGTCTGGGTCCCGCAGGTAAGTGCTGATGTGATAATCGGCGGCAATTTGCGGGAACGTTCCCGAGCAGCACGGCCATTTCTGCCCATACCAGACTTTGTGGCCGGTGCTTGCGTAGTCCGAGTAGTAAAACGAAGTGCCGTCGGCCTGAATGGGCCAGGCCCCCAGGATGGTGTTGTACAGCACCTGCTCCATGCTGTCGCCGTATTTCGCGTCTTTAGTCACGCGCAGCAGGTAGCGCGTGATCTTGAAGTGCCCGTAAGAGCCGCACGGAGTTTCAAAGCTGGCGTGGGTTAGCTTTAAGCTATCTCCCAACTGCCCGCGATCGGGCTCGCCAAAAGCTTCGTCCGGCCCCCAGCCGCCGGTGGCGAAGCTCTGCGTGGCGGTGAGCATTTCGAAGCCATTCTTCGCCGCCCGCAGGTGCATCTCGCTGCCCAGCGTAATGTAGGCCTGCATGGCCGAGCTGAAGGCGTTCACGTGGCTGTATGCATGCTCGAAGGGCAGAACGTTGAAGCCTTTGGAGAGTGGACCGAAGTACGTATCGTCTTCCAGATACTGCTTGCCCATGTCACGGTAGAAGGTCCTTCCGCTGCGCTGATAAGCGAGAAACAGGTTTTCCGGCAGCGTATAGCTTTCGTCCCAGGTGAAGGATGTGTCCTTGTGCGGGCGCGAGCGCTGCTCGGCGCGCGAAAGCGCTTTCTCCGGAAGATACGCCACCATGGCGCGAGTCAGCTTCTCGTGCACATCCATTGCCATGGGATCTTGCGCGAACTCATGCGCGTCAATCAGGCCGCAAGAGAGCTTGTCATAGGTGTAAGCCGGCAAGCGGTAGCCTTCAAAGAATTTCGCCTTGGGATCAAGCGTCTCTGCGTAGCCCTTCACCAGGCGATTGACTTTGGCCTTCGTCGGCTCTGAGCCGGTGACCGCATAGGCGCGGGCCAGCGCGGAGACGTATTGTCCGAAGCTGTGCCCGGCAATGAAGCCGTGAAAATCATTGTGCTCAAGACTAAATCCCGTGAGGTCATACCAGCCGCCCATGTCCTCGCCAGGAGCCGGCAGTCCTGCCACCTGGCGAAAAACTTTCAGCAAACGGTCGTCATCCAGATTGAGGAAGCGCGCATGGTTTTCTTCGAACTGGCGTTTCATCGGACCGTCGTGGAGCTCAACGTCCGCATACGCAAATTGGGAAAGCGCTGTATTGACCGCCACTGCGCCCCGGCCCGTGACCGCGGCCCATGCGGGCAGAGCGCGCGCCGCACATGCGGCAGCAGTGGTGGCGGTGGCAGCTTTGAGAAAGGTTCTGCGGCTTACAGGTTTTGCCATGGTCAGCCCTCCGAATGCGATGACGCGGTCGAGTGAAGGAAACGTTTTCTCTCCAGATTTACTCTGCTCCGCCCGGCATTGTCAACGCGCGCTTTCTTGCGTGGAGATTAATCAGCAGCTCTTACGAAAAGAACGCCGAACCGTCCCGCCCTCACGCCGCCACCTGCTGCAGCGCTTCTTCGATCTCCGAGATTTCATCGCTGGTGAGGCGAAACATCGCAGCCCCGATAACACCTTCCACTTGCCGCGGGCTGCGAAAGCCGACGATTGCGCCGGTCACGGCGGGATGACGCAGCGTCCAGGCAATCGCCACTTCTCCCGGCGAGCGCCCGCGCCGCTGGCCAATCGCCCGCAACCGCTCAACCAGCACAAGGTTCCTCGAGAGCCGCGGCTCCTGAAAATTGGGCAGGTTCCTGCGCCAATCCTCGGCCAGAAAATTCGCCACCCGCTCGCGCGTCATGGCGCCGGTTAGCAATCCGGCCGCCATGGGCGAATAAACAATCACGCCAATATTGTTCTGCCGGCAAAAGGGAAGAATCTCTTCTTCGATCTCCCGCGTGACGATCGAATAAGGCGGCTGGAGCGACGTAATGGGCGCGATCTTCAACGCGCGTTTCATCTGCGCAATATCGAAATTCGAGACCCCGATGCAGCGCACCTTGCCTTCTTCCTTCAGGCGCGCCATCTCTGTCCAGCCTTCTTCGATGTCCTGGTCAGGCTCCGGCCAGTGAATCTGATACAAATCAATGACGTCGGTCTTGAGCCGTTTGAGGCTGCCTTCGCACTCTTTGCGAATTGATTCCGCCTTGAGCGAGGCCCCGACCCTCCCCTGCGCATCCCAGACCCGCTCGCACTTGGTGAAGACGTAAGGACGATGTGCGCGCCCCTGCAGCGCCTGCGCCACAATCTCTTCCGAGTGACCCAGGCCGTAGAGCGCGGCAGTATCAATCCAGTTCATGCCATGGTCGAGGGCGGCGTGAATAGCGGGAACCGAGTCGGCCTCATTCTGCGGACCCATGCTGCCGTTCCAGCCGCTGCCTCCAATCGCCCATGCGCCCACGCCCAGCACGCTGATTTGCAGGTCGCTATTGCCGAGCCGACGACTTTCCATAGCACGTTCTCATTCTTGGGTGCGCGCAGGCCGAGAGTCCCTGCGCTTCACCATGGCAGGAAAGCGATTACCCAAGCGCTCCAAGATAGCACGTCCCAGTCCCCGTGGCTCATCCCGGTTCATCCCGGGCATAGGGGTTGATTCATTGCACAATTCCTGCAAAATCTGCTTGACAGCTGCTTACAAGGAGGGATATAAGCATACCCGGAAATTCGAGAAATCGTTTACTCAGAAAACTTGCTGCTTCCTGCGTGGGGGACACATGCTTTCAGGGAAACTTCTCCGCTCTATCTATCGTTGTTTTGCGCTTGGTTTGGTTTGGTTGCTGGGTTGTGTTTTCGCGTCAGCCCAGTTCAGCGGCAACATTCAAGGGGTGATTTCCGATCCCAGCGGCGCAGCCATCGCCAACGCGACCGTGCGTCTGCGTAACGTGGAAACTGGCGTCACCGCCAGCACCGTTACCAGCGGCACCGGAAACTATCGCTTCAGCAGCCTCGAACCGGGGCGCTACGTCGTTTCGGCCGAGGCCAGCGGCTTCAAAATTACCGAGGCAATGTTGACTCTGGGTACATCGGAGACGCAGGGCATTAACTTGACCATGCCCGTCGGTTCCAGCACCCAATCCATCACGGTCACAACCGAGGCTCCCGCTGTTGACGTGGACGAGACCCGACTCGAGGCGACGCTCTCCAGCACCACGGTCCGAGACTTGCCCGAGGCGAACCGCAATCTTTGGGATGTGCTTGCCGTTGCCCCGGGAGTAGTCGGCACCGGCACGCGCGGGCCGGGCGAATCGCCGGGCGGTTTGCCGGACAACTTCGGTACCCAGACTCCGCAGATCAGCGCCAACGGACGCAGCTACACCGGCAATCTCGTCATGGTGGACGGGATGAACGTGACCAGTCCGGTTCAGAACGGAAACATCATTCTGGCCCCGATTCCCGACGCAGTGCAGGAGGCCTCACTGCAAACCAACTCCTGGGACGCCGAGGATAACCTCGGAAGTTCGATCCTGATCCAGGTGACAACCAAGTCCGGGACCAACCAATTTCACGGCACCGGCAGCCTGTTTTTCACCAATCAGGACTTCCAGGCGACGCCGGAATTTGTGAATGGCAATGCGTTCACTCCCCACGCTCGCAAGGATCTGGTCGGCACGCTGGGCGGTCCGATCATCAAGGGCAAGACGTTCTTTTTTGCTGACGTCGAGAAACTCTGGGCCACGGTTGCAGCGGCTTCTCAAGGTCTGGTTCAGTACGAGGCCCCGGAGTTCGTTCAGTGGGCCCAGGCCAACTTCCCCAATACCGTAGGTACCCAGGTGCTTACCGACTGGCCGGCCAGCAATCTAAGGGGCTCGGTTTATCAGACGGCGCAGACCTACGGGCCTTTCCTCAATGCTCAGGGTCAGTCGAGCTGCGGTACGCCCGTCGGAAATCCAGCGGTGGTCATCCCTTGCAACCTGCCGATTCTCGACCAGGGCAATTTCGCAGCCAGCCCCTTCTACAACGCTCTGCAATACAACTTCCGGCTCGACGAGTATTTCACCCAGAAAGACCGGCTCTACCTGAGCTATTACAACGACTCGTTTGATCAGCAGCAAACCTCGCCACGCGCCGGTCTGCAGGCCCTGGACATCATGAGAAATCGTTATGGCCAGGTCGATTACACACGCACCTTCAGTCCCACGCTGCTGTGGGAGTCGAGTTTTGCCTTCGCCAGCGTTGGCGGAGCGAACGGTCAGGACGCCAACCTCAAAGTGCCGGCCGTCAATGTCACGGGCCAAAACGAAGGCTTTCAGGTTGGAGGGGGATGGGGCCCTGGTGAATATCGCGGCCCCATGTACAACTGGCGTTCCGTCCTGAGTTGGGTCCACGGCAAGCACACCTGGAAATTTGGTTTTGACGGAGGCCACGGCATCGAGCATGGCAACTTCACTCCCGTGGACGTTCGGCCTACCTTCCAGTTCAACAGTTTGCTGGATCTGGTGCAGGACAATCCTCTTTCGGAATCCGGTTATTCCTACAATCCGGCAACCGGCGGGCCTGGCCTGGTGATCTTTGGCGGGCAGGAGACGCCCTACGGCTTCTTTGCGCAAGACGACTGGAAGGTGAAACCAAACCTTTCCCTCACGCTTTCACTGCGGTGGGATGACTTCACCAATCACACCGCCTGGGGCCCCGATTTCCAGTTCAGCAACCTGATCCTGGGAACGGGAAGCACATTCCAGGATCAGATCGCGAGCGCTACGGTGCAGCCGGTCAGCGGGGTCTTCGCGAATTCCATCAAAAATCTGTGGAGCCCGCGCGTTGGCTTCGCTTGGGACCCCACAAAGACCGGCCGCTGGAGCATTCGTGGCGGAGTCGGGGTCTATCACGACTGGATCGCGCTCGGCCAAAGCGTGGACGAGATGCGCACCAATCCACCCACTCTGATCACGCCGCTGTTCGAAACTTCCGTGCATCCTAACTTGCCGCCGCCGCTCTTCGCGCTGGCGCCCTCGGGGACTTACCCCTTCAACTTCCCGGTACCGACCTTGACTCCGGCGCAATTAGCCGGACAAGGCGGCGCTGCGAGCGTGGTGGCCCTCGACCGCAACTTAAGAGCTCCTGTGGCTGTGAACTACGTCATCGGTCTGGAGCATGAGTTGCCGTTGCACCTGGTTGCAGCCGCGAATTATTCGGGGTCGCGCAGCTACGACGGCCTCAACGGAACCAATGTCAACCGTTTTGACGGCGCTTTACTGCCATCGAATACCAGCGGTACGACCGTCCTGAATCCGAGCTATGGCAACATCAACTACGTGAACAATGCCAACGCCGCAACTTATAACGCGATGATTCTCAGCCTGCGCGGGCGGGCTGGATCGCGTGGCAGTTTCCAGGCGTCCTATACGCTCTCCAAGGCCACGGATTATCCGGAGGCTGGAACTCGCTTCGATCAGGACACCAGCCCGAGCGGAACGCCCTACAACATCCCTGATCCTACGGCGTACTTTTCCTACTGGGGCGATGCCAACTACGATGTGCGCAATCGCTTCTCGTTCTCCGGGTCGTACACCGTCCCCGGTATGCCCAACGGTGTTGGCCGCGTGGTGACATCAGGCTGGGAGGTTTCGGCCATTGCCGCGATCCAGAGCGGCACCCCATTCTGGGTGATTGACACCCGCGCCTTTGGGGCGGGCGGCGATTACAACGCTGACGGCGTGGACTTCGACATCCCGAATTCCTCCACCACTCCCGTCAGCTATAGCCGTTCCTCCTATGAGAGCGGGCTGTTTACCGCCTCGGATTTTCCTGCTCCGGCTGCAGGCACCGAAGGCAATGAGCCGCGTAATCTCTACCGCAATCCGGGAATGGTCCAGGTGGATGCCAGCGTCTTGAAGAACAATCACCTGCCCTGGCTGGGCGAACAGGGCAACCTGCAATTCCGCTTTGACTTTATCAATCTTTTCAATCACGTGAATCTGGGCAGCGTGGATCCTTTCATCGGCGATGCTTCGTTCGGTAAGGTGACCAGCGCGCTGAACGCAAGGCAGTTGCAGTTAGGTATTCGCATCGCATTCTAGAAAGCAGCGCAGGCCGGCGGGCCGGCCCGAGGCTCGGCTCGCCGTCTCTACGAATCTGTTCTCCGCCGGTGCTCTCGGTTCTTCCCCTGAGGTTCTGAGAGCACCGTTGGTGTCTGGGCCGGTGCGTGCTTCGGCCGTATTGGAGGATTGGTTACGCACATCGAACTGCAGCCGAACCGCAGCTTTTCACTATCAATTCGAAAGTGGGCCAGGGAAGCCGAATGAGCCGGATGCCGGAAGACTCTCAAGAGGTTTGGTTTGTTGCCGGGAGCCAGCACCTGTATGGCAATGAAGTTCTGGAAAAAGTAGCAGAGCATTCGCGGGCCATCGTCTCCGGACTCTCGGGCTCGTCACAAATTCCTGCCAAAATTGTTTTCAAGTCTGTTCTCACGGATGCTCATTCCATTGAACGGCTCTGTCTCGACGCCAATGCGGCCAGGAATTGCATCGGGCTGATCATGTGGATGCATACCTTTTCTCCCGCCCGAATGTGGATCGCCGGATTGAAAAAGCTGGACAAACCTTTTCTGCACCTGCATACGCAATTCAACCGCCGACTGCCCTGGTCCACCATTGACATGGACTTCATGAACCTGCACCAGTCGGCGCATGGCGACCGCGAGTTCGGCTTCATCGTCAGCCGGATGAACATCAACCGCAAAGTTGTGGTCGGTTTCTGGCAGGACGATGACGTTATCTCTGAAATAGCCGTCTGGGTCCGCGCCGCCGCTGCCTGGCACGACGCCAGCCAACTGAAGATTGCCCGTTTCGGTGACAACATGCGCGATGTGGCCGTGACCGAAGGCGATAAGGTCGAGGCCGGAATTCAGCTTTGCTACGCGGTGAATGGCTATGGAATTGGCGACCTGG
>Ga0335078_10005688_pt1 | contig 18427 bp, 7 predicted proteins | sample Lox_Sample_32_FD_206711 | JGI IMG/M metagenome (GOLD analysis project Ga0335078, IMG submission 206711) | Soil microbial communities from Loxahatchee National Wildlife Refuge, Florida, United States - Lox_Sample_3.2 | ecosystem: Environmental > Terrestrial > Soil > Wetlands | place: USA: Florida... | reverse complement strand
CCTTCCAAAGGGACGCTGGCATTCAAGAACTATCAACCGAATGCGCCTGTTGCACCCCGCCGCGACTCGGTTTCCGGGGGCCGCGCATCCACGTCCGCTCGCCCGCCGGCTGGGCTGGAGAATCGGACGATCGTAACCAAGGTGGCCCCGCCAGCGGACCGCACGTCCTTCCAACAAAGAGAAGCCGCGCTGCGAGCCCATCCCGGCCAGCCGCTGGGCCGCGCGACCATCGCCGGCTTGCATTCCGGATCTGCCGAATCGCACAGAAGTTATCAAAGCGCTTCCGCGAAACCCGAGCCGCGGCCAGCCAGTACGCCTGCGGGAACGGCCGTTGCGAGCAAGGGGGATCAACCGGCGCAGCCGAAACGGTCAGGCTATGGCGCGATCACCAAGTCGCCTGGCAGGCCCGTAGGCGCGACCGGGCCGGTGTCCGCTCCGGGATCGAGATCGGCCTCCACGGGAGCCTCGCGAGAAAACGCAGCTTCGAGACCGGCCGGCGGCCCGGCAGCGCTTCCGGTGAGACAGGCTCCAAGCGCCGACGAGCATCATGCGCAGGCGCGGGCTCGGGAGCCGGAGCGGCGCGCCGCCCCCGACCCTCAGCATAAGCGGGCTGCTGAACCGGAACATCGCGCATCCACAGCCGCGCCCGAGCATCCCGCATCGGCGCCGGCGACAGCCCCACGGCAGCCCAATCCGCGTCCCTCCGTCCCGCAGCATCACTAGCAAACGGCCCGCGAAAAGGATTCCAGCCCACGTTCGCGTTCTTACTACATAAGCGTGGTCACAGTATTTTGACCCATTTTGTCCGGCTTCCACGCTGACTTATATGGCGGTGTACCGCCAGACTGGAGTAGCAGATATGCAACCCGGAAGCGCGCTCGTTGAAACCTGGATTCCCGCGGGAGGGTTTCGAATCGCAAAGCGCAGGCTACAGACTCCCCACCACGGGATCGTCACGGCCGACTGCCTGGTCCCAAAGTGGGAGAACGCCCAGCTTACGCCCGTGCGTCCCTGCGAGGTGCAGCCCTGTCTCCATCGCGTTTTTGCCGAATGCGATCCAGATCCGAGGGCGTTCTTGAGCCTCGCCAACTGTTATGGTTTGTTGACAGCCTCGGTTCTACGGCAGCCCGCGCCGGGACAAGCGATTCCGGCGAGCGTCCTGGCACCGGAACCGATCGACATTTGGTGCGCGCTGGTACGCGAGATGCGCACTTGCGCCGAACTGTGGGAGACCATTCGCCTTGGACATGGCAGTCTGGGCGCGATGGCCGTCAACGGTGCGCGCTTGTCCGCCAAGTTGGCCGAGAACCTAGGGCGTCTCCGCTTCACGGTGAGCGCACGGTATATCGACGATGGCGTCGGGCGTTTCCAACTGCGCTACCGCTCATCGACGCTCGGAGGCGCGCTCTGGCAGCGCATGGCGGAGGAGATCACCGGCGCGATTTTCTGCACGCGATGCCCGGCGCCCCGCTGCGGCCAGTGGTTTCTGCTGGACGACGAAACCCGCAACGACAAGCGCTACTGCTCAGGCGCCTGCCGCAGCCGGGTTTTCCGCCAAAAGCTCAAGTCCGATGAATGCCCGGAGATTTCTCCAGGCATCTGCTAGAAGCGCACGCGCAGCATGAATTGGAACGAACGGGGCGGAGTCCACTGAGAGAGTCCGCCGCCGAACACGGCGTTACCATTGCTCACCAGTGGCGTGCCGGTCGAGCTCAGCTGCAAGAATTGGTCGTTCACCAACCAGTTCTCGTTATTCAGCACGTTGATCGATTCGGCGCGAACCTCAACTCGCATCCGCTCAGTGATCGTTATGATTTTACGAACTGAGAGATCCAAGTTGAATGCATTCGGTCCTGTGAAGATCCTGCGCCCGAGATTCCCAACCTGGCCGGGTCCAGGCTCCTGGAACGATCCGGCCGGGGCATTGACGAAAGTCACCAATCCGCTTGGGCTTCTCTGGACGCCGAGATACTGCTCGATCTGACCGGCCGTGAGAGACGTGGACAGTGTGTTCTCTCCGGAGTTTGCCTCGGTGTTGAACGTCCCCAATTCACTCAACAGCGAAAACGGCGCACCGGATTGCGCGATCATAATACCGCTGACGCCCCAGCCCCCGAGCACTTTGTGCATAAGCCCAGAGCCAGTATCTTTGAACGGAAAATCGTAAATTGCAGTGGATTTAAAAGCGTGCCTAAGTTGGAAGGGTGAGGTCGCCTTTTCGAGGGATGGGTTGTTGATATCCAAATACGGATCCGTGGCACCCTGCGCATAGTCGTTCACGTTGCTCAGGTTGTTCGAGTAGGCATAGTCGGCCGTAAACGCGAAACCGGATGAGAATCTTCGTGAGACATCCACGCGCAGCGAGTCATACCTGGACCGCCCGAGGTTTGAGAGCAGGAAAATGCCATTGGGCGCGTTCGGGTTCGCGAAAAAGTTATAGATTCCGGGAGGGAATCCAGCCAATTGAAGATTCTGGGCAAATTGTCCGGCTTCGTTTGGCAGCGCGAAAAGCCCGAATGACGCTAGTGTGGGCTCATACTTGGTGTAAAGTTGAGGGAAATCGGCGAGATACTGAGAGGACAGTCCCACCTGATTGCGGTCCGTAGCGACCAATCCCTTGACCAGGCGATTTCCGACGTAGCCAACACTCCACAACAGACCTTTCCATGATGTTTGAACAGTTAGGTTGGCCTGCTGTACGTAGGGAGTTCTCAGCTTTGGATCCACGGCTTCGATCCGGGGCGTGCTCCCGCCATAAAAAGTCTCTAAAGCCGGAAGGTTGAGCGCGGGTACAGATGGCGTCGGAATTGGTGGCACGAGCGGCAGCAGCGTACCATTGCCCAGATTCTGATTTGAGAAGACCGGACTCTGGAATCCATTCAATTCGGCATAAGTGCCTAGATTCCGCAGCAAATCGTCGTTCACGTAGCTGATGCTGTATGCGCCTCGGATGACGATGGGTAAGCGATCGCCCACTTGCCATGCAAATCCGAAGTAAGGAGCAAAATTGTTCTTATCGGCGTGGTACAGCCCCTGGTCTTTGCCGACGAAGGCGAACTGGAGATTCGGATTGTACACCGCACTGGCCGCGGGGGCTCCGCTCAGAGCGGGTAGAATGGCGAGACCCGAATCGTCTTTGCCCGCCGACAGGTACTCATATCGCATGCCTAAGTTGAGCGACAAACGCTTGAGTGCTTTCCAATTGTCCTGAAGATAGCCGGAAGCCCAATTGGCCGACGGCCTGGTGACCGGAGGAGTGTAGCCGCGGTAGCCCGCGGATGGTGAGTAAAGGCCAAACGGCTGATTCTCGGCAAACACAGTACCGTTTGGTATTCCACTTACGAAATTTCCAGACTTGTCAAACGTGAACAAGTCGTAAGTGGGGAATGTTACTGAACTTAGCGTGCCGGCGTTGATACCGTATTCCCATTCCCGGTATTGCTGCAAGGAAAAACCAAACTGAATCGAATGCGATCCTCTGACGTAAGTGGCGCTGTCCTGATAGTTGTAGACACGATCGCTTCGACCTTGCGGATCGATCCCTTCCATCGGTTCAGGGATCCCGAATTGAGACAGCCCCGTGTTGAGAATGAATGGATATTTGTTGCGCAGTGAATCCACGAAATCAAGTCTCGGCAAGCTCGTGCCAAGGCGCAGTTCGTTAGTGAAACTCGCGGTCGGAGCCCAGCGCCAGGAACCGGCGAAAAATGTGGCATCCGTCTGCAATATCGTATTGGGCTGCCGAGTGTAAGGCTCGGATAACGAGGGGAGGGCCTGTGCGCTCTCATTAATATCGGTCGAAAAGCTGAAGGCATTCTTAGCGGAGAGTTTGTAGTCTAATCTTGCCAGACCCAGGTAGGTCGTGTCTCCGTTCCTCTGCGAGATGCTCGCCAGCCCTGAAGGGTTCGACGGAACTATGTTTAATATTTGCTGAACCGTCGGATTGCTGCTGGTGAGCGCCGCAGTTGGAACGGGAACTACGTTGGTCAGGCGCGACCCATCCAGATCCGCTTCGAAGTTTGCGAAGAAAAAGAGTTTGTCCTTTACGATGGGACCACCCACCGTGGCACCCGCCTGGTTCAGTTGAGTACTGACCGGGTTAGCAGGCGCCAGGTTGCTGAAAAACGTTTGCGCGTTAATATTTCCTGGAATGTTCAACCAGTAAAGCGACCCGTGAAAGGCGTTCGTTCCGCTTGGCGTGCTGAAGGCGACCTGCGAGGAGCCGCCGCTGTATATCGTGCTTGGGTTCGACGTGACAATGGTCGCTTCGCTGATTTGTTCAGTGTGAAGATCGAGGATTGTGCTGTTCAACCCCTGGAACCGGATTCCGTTGTCCTGGATGTTGACGCCGTCATAGGTGATGTTCGCATAGGAAACCGTCTGGCCATCGATAGTGCGCACTCCGGCGTCTCGACCATTGGTATTCACTCCTGGAAGAGTGTCGAGCAGGCCCAGTTGCGCCAACGGGTCGCGCGCGAATAGCGGGAGTTCGCTGACCTGATCTTGCGTCAGGGTATTGGATACTTCCGCATTGGCGGTTTGCAACGGCTGAGGGGGGGCGACCACGGTCACGGTTTGGTTGTTCGCGCCCAGCTCCAACTGAATGGGCGCCAGCGACGTTTCCGAGGTGGGGTCAATCTTCACATTCGTCAAAGTCTGCGTTTTAAAGTTAGGCGCTTCCACCTTGAGGTCGTAATAAATGGGCCGCAACGCGGGGAAAAAGAATGCGCCAGTCCCGGTAGTTGTCGTTGCCGCTTCCTCGACATCGGAGTCATGCAGCGTCAGCACGACGCGAACATTGACGACCGCCATTTTGTTGGGATCCTCGACCGTACCCGACAGGCTGCCGGTCACCTGCGCGCTCGCTGGAACCAGCAGCGCCAGGGCCAAAACCCAGATCGCGGTGCCCGGGTTGCGATAGTTCAAACTCATCCTGCTCTCCTCGAATCGAAGGGATTCCGAAACCCAAACCTGAAATTGTTAAGGTCGAATATACCAGCGACCCCTTGGGTATGCAACATTTTTTCAGGATCGTGTTAGCGAGCCCGGATATTCGTTAAGAAGAGCCAGGTGATGACTTTACGGCGCGACACGGGTGCTTGGGACAATCCGTTTGAGTCGGACCTGATCTGCCGCGCTGGGACCCCCGGCGAGTTCTAGTACTGGCGGGGGAGAGTGCCGATTTTGAGCGCGGACCGGTAAATTTTCGGGCCGAAATGCTTACGGAATCGCATGTCCCGGTGATATCCTGGAATCCGCATTTAATTAGGTGGGTGCGGTTGTCCGGGGGGGCCGAACGCTCGCCCGATGCGGATTTTCGTTGCGTCGCCTGGGGCGCCCACTCGCACCGCGCCGGCCGATTGAACCCGGCCGAGCAGCGCGTCGTTTTTCACCGCACGCGCAAGAGTTTGGCTGGATGATCCGGACTGTAGGCAATTACAAACTGCTGCAGGAGCTCGGCGAGGGCGCCATGGGCACGGTCTACCGCGCCCTGGACATGCAGCTCGAGCGCGAGGTTGCGCTCAAGTCGCTGCGTCCGGAACTGGCCCGGCGCCCCGACATCGTCGACCGTTTCCGCGAAGAAGCCAAGCTGCAGGGCAAGCTCGAAAACATCCACATCGTCCGGCTCTATCAGTTCTTGCGTGAAGGCAGCGAGTTCTTCATGGTGATGGAGTTCGTGAAAGGCAAGACGCTGAGCGAGATCCTGCGGCAGCGCCAACGGCTCCCGCCGAACGAGGCAGTGACGATCATGGAGCAGGCCCTGGCTGGCCTCGGCTACGCGCACAAACGCAACATCGTGCACCGCGATATCAAGCCGGCCAACATCATGATCAACGAAGACGACACGGTGAAAGTGGCGGACTTCGGGATTGCGAGGCTGGTGGGCTCGGCGCGCCAGACCAAACTCGGCAGCATCGTCGGCACGCTGGAATATATTTCGCCTGAAGCGGTGCAAGGCAACGACGCAACCGCCGTCTCCGACATTTATTCGTGCGGCATTCTCCTGTTCGAGTTACTCAGCGGACGCCTTCCTTTTGAGAGCCCGAATGAGTATGAATTAGCGCGCGCCCACGTGAAGGATAAGCCGCCCTCGCTGCGGCAGTTCGCGCCCGAGACGCCCACGCGACTGGAAAAGGCGGTGATGCGAGCGCTGGCAAAAAAGCCGGGCGACCGGTTCCAGAGCGCGGCGCAGATGGCCCAGGAGCTGAAGCAGTGTGTCGCTGGAGGAAGCGGCGAAGCGCAGCCGGAGCGGAGTTTTTGGAACAAACTCTGGTCGTCATCGACGCCCGCCGAACCTGAAGACACGCAGATCATCGCGGGCTTACAGCTTTCCACGCCCGATCCGCGCCGGCAAAGTCCGCTGCTCGAAGCCGACGATACGTCGCAGCGGCTCCGCAATACGGCACTGCAAGACCTAAGCCGGCAGGTGGATGACTATCTGAATCAGCGAAACTGGTCGCGCGCCCGGCAGGAAGTGGAGAAGATGACGGCGCTCTACCCGCGCGAACCCGCGTTGGTGGAAATGTCCAACCGCATCGCGCGCGAAGAGCGTCACTACGGGGAATCGCTGCAGATGGCGCTGCGCGAAGCGCGCAATCTTCTGGATCGCGGGCTGCCCGAGGCGGCGAAGAAGGCCATCGAACTTTCGCTCCAGCGCTTTCCTTCGGAGCCGGATTTGAGCGCACTGGCGATTCGGGCGGACGCCGAATTGGCGGTGTTAGCCGCCCGGTCGTCCGAGGTCGTCGAAGTGGTGGAGCGAGTGGATCAACTCCTTAAGGACGGACGGCATCCGGAAGCAATCGCGTCCGCCGCCGAAGCGGTGGCGCGCTTCCCGAATCAGCCGGACGTCACGGCATTACTCAGCCGAGCGGTGAAGGCGCAGAAGGTAGAAGGCTGCCGGCAGCAAGTGGACGGCCTGAGAAAGACGTCGCAATGGGATGCGGCGCTGACCGCCATCGATCAAACTCTGGCGCTCTATCGCGAGGAGCCGCTGCTGGTGGAGCTGCGTCACGCAGTGATCGAAGAGCGCGAGTGCGAGCGGCAATCGAACGAGGCCCAAGCCACCCTCACTCGCGCCGCCGAGCTTCGCGACCAGGGGCAGCCGGATGCGGCCGAGCGCGCCCTGGACGGCGCCATCGTGCGGCTTACCAAGGCGGGGGCGCCGGTTGTGGCCCGACTGATCGAGGCGAGCGAAGCGCTCAAGAATGCGCGCTACGAGAAGATCGCCGCATCTGCGATCGAAGAGGCGAGGGCGCTCGAGGGTCGTCTGGAATGGCAGCGCGCTCTCGATGTTCTCGACAACGCCGTCCCCAAAGCGCCGGGTGTTACAGCGCTGCAAAAGACACGGACCGAGATCGAGCAGGCGCGCGCGAGGCATATCGCCGAGGTGCGCAACGCGTTGGCCGAGGGCCGCGCGCTGTTGGATGCGAATCGGTTTGAGGATGCCCTGGTGTCGATCTCGGCATCGGCGCGGAAGTATCCGGGAGAGACGGGATTCACCGAACTTCTGTTGGAAGCCCAGCAAAAGCTGACGCTGGAACGGCGCGAGCGCCAGTTGAATGCCGCGCGTACCAAGGCCGGCGAACTGCTGGCGAGCCAGGCATTCGAGGAAGCCGAGCAATTCCTTTTGGACGCCACCTCGCAATTCCCCGGCGAGGCGCGCTTTACCGATCTGTTGTCTTCGGCGATTCAGGGCCGCCGGGAGCAGGAAAAGAAGCGAACGGTCGAGCGCGCCATCAGCAGCGCGAAACACTATGCCGCCGGCAAGCTCTACGACGATGGCATTCGAGCGCTGGACGAAGCGCTGGCCGTGTATCCAGCCGAGCCGGCACTGGAGGCAGAGAAACGCGAACTGACCGCAGCGCGATACGAGGCGAGACGCGTTGAGCGCGTTCGGGAGCTACGGGAATGGATCGCCGCGGGCAAAAAGGATTTCGACGCCGCGCGCGCCTCCGCGGACGCGGCTCTGGCAGAGTATCCCGGCGATGCTGAACTCACCGCTGTCCGCGGCGAAATCGAGACCGCCCACCGCGCCTTCGATCGCTCCAACGCCGAGCGTGAAACAGCAGTGCGATCGGCCGAGATGGAAGCGCGCGGACAATACACGGAAGCATTAAGCCTGGCGGATGCGCAACTCTCCAAGTTTCCCGAATCGGAGGCGATCGCCGCGCTGAAGCAGGACATTCTCGCGAGGCGCGACCAGGCAGAACGCTCGCGACGCGTCTCGGAAGCCGAGCAGAGAGTTCGCCGCTTGTTGGCATCGGAAGACCCGCACCAGGCGATCGAGCCTATGAAAGCCGCGCTCGACGAGTTCCCCGGGCAGGAGACTCTTGCGACGCTCAACGAGGAAGTCGCGGCCAGGATTCACGAGCTGGATGCCGAGGCAGCCGCGCGCCTGGTTCGCGATTCGCTGGGCAGGCGCGACTGGAGCTCGGCCCAGCGCGTGGTGCGCGACTTCGAGGGCATCTACGGTTCCGATGCAACCAGCGCGGCGCTGACCAAGGACATCGCACAGGCCCGGCAGGCCCGCAAGAAATCGTTGGATGAAACCGCGGATCAGATTCGCATGCGGATCGCAGCGGGCGAGTTTGTCGAGGCCATCGGTGCGATCGACCAGCTGGGCCTAAGCGAACAGGAGAGCCAGGCTTTCAACGAACTGCGATCTCGCGCGCAGGCGGGTCTCCAGAGCCAGCTTTTTCAAAAACGTTTTCAGGAACTGCGCGATCGGGTTACTGGCGCACTGGACCGAGGGGAAATTGAGGCGGCGGTCATGACGGTGGTGGATGCCCGGACCGAATTCGATCAATACCCCGCGTTTCTAGAACTGGAATCCAAGGTCGATCGCGAGCGCGCGATTTCGGCCGCGCTTGATCACGCGTTGGATCTGGTGGGAACGCGGGAGTGGGCGCAGGCCGTCGAGTACCTCGATTCCAAAATCGAGGAGTTTGGCAAAGATCGCCGGTTCTTGGATCTCATCGCGCAGATCGAAGAAGAACGCAAGACGCGCCACAAAGCGGCTGAAGCGGCGCTCGGGGAAGCGCGCGCTGCCTTCGACGCCGGGCGGCCTGATTCGGGCATTGAGCGGTTGACACGGGCCATCGCCGAATTTCCAGATGAACCCGCGCTGGCCGATGAGTTGGAGAAAATGCGGCAGGAGCTTGCCGCGATCACGCTGGAGACGCGGCACAAGGCGGCCGAGGCGGCGCTGGCGGATGCTCGGGCGATGTTTAAGTCCGGACAGCATCAACCGGCAATTGAGCGGTTGACATCAGCCGTCGCCGAATTTCCCGATGAGCCCGCGCTCGCCGATGCGCTCCAGAAGCTCCGCGACGAGCACGCCGTCATATTGCGCGCTGCGCGGCATAAGGCGGCTGAAGCAGCGTTAGCGGACGCACGCACGCTCTTCGCCAAGGGCCAGCACGACAAAGCCATTCAGCAGCTCGCGGCGGCCGTCGCCGAATACACCGACGAGCCGGCGCTCGCCGATGCGCTCCAGAAGCTCCGCGACGAGCACGCCGTCATATTGCGCGCTGCGCGGCATACGGCGGCTGAAGCAGCGCTAGCGGACGCACGCACGCTCTTCGCCAAGGGCCAGCACGACAAAGCCATTCAGCAGCTCGCGGCGGCCGTTGCCGAATACACCGAGGAGCCGGCGCTCACCGATGCGCTCAAGAAGCTCCGCGACGACCGCGCGGTCATCCTCCGCGAAACTCGCCACAAAGCTGCCGAGACGGCACTGGCGCAAGCCCAAGCTCTATTCAGTGCAGGCCAGCACGACAAAGCGATCCAGCAGCTCTCCGCGGCCGTCGCCGAATATTCCGAGGAACCCGCACTCGCCCAGGCACTCGAGAAGTTGCGTGATGACCGCGCCGCCATCTTGCGCGAAGGCCGCCATAAAGCCGCTGAGGCGGCCCTCGCGGAGGCACAAACTCTATTCGCCGCCGGCCAGCACGACCAAGCCATTCAACAACTGGCCGACGCCGCGGCGGAATACTCCGAGGAGCCCGCGCTCGCCGACGCGCTCAGGAAATTCCGCGACGATCGGATGCTGCTCGCCCGCAAGGCCAAAGTCCGCGAGGTGGAAGATCGCGCACGCTCGCTCCTGACTGCCAACAAATCGGCCGCCGCGGAAGTGCTGCTGGAGCGTGCGCTGGACGATTTCAAAGGCGAAGCTTCGCTTGAAAAGTTACTGGCCGAGGCGCGCACCGCGCGGCATCGAGCGGAGGAGGTGAAGACTTGCGTCGACACCGTCCAGGCGTGGCTGACAAACGGCAAGCCGGCCCAAGCCGAGGCCGCATTGCTGGACGCGCTGCGCCGTTTTCCGAAAGAACGCGCACTGGCAGGTCTCAAAACGGCCGTCGCGGAAGCGCTCATCCAGGAAGCGGTGGCAGCAGCTCACCGGCAGCTCGCAGCGGGGCGGATCGCGGACGCGAAAGCGTTGCATGCTGCCGCGACCGAGAAACACGGGCAAGGTCCAAAGCTGGGAGCGCTCGCCAAGGAAATCGAGGACGCCGAGCAAAAGAAAGCGACCGTTGAGCGCGCCATCGCCGTGGCCGCGAGTCATCTCGATTCCGGAAGGGTTCAGGAAGCGCTCGCGATTGTCGACAAACTGCCCGCCTGGGTGGCGGCCGATTCGGCGACGGTCGAGTTCCGCGAACGATGCCAGCGCATGCTCGCCTGGCAGAAAGTGGAATTCCAGCAATTGTCCGCGCGCGCTGACGCACTCGGGCAGCAAGGGCTCTTCGAGGAGGCAGCCGCTCTGCTGGAATCGGCATCCGCGGACGCGCAGCTTCAACCGTTGCTGCTACCGCTGCTGGACCGCTATCGGAATCTTCAGCTTTCCGCCACCCAGCAGCTTGCAAACGTGCGTCAGATGCGAGCGCAGAGCGGACCGTCGGCAGCGCTCGAAGCGATCCGCCAGACGGAGGCCCAAACACTCCGACATCCGGACTTCGAACGATTGCGCGATCACTACGAGAAGGAGCTGAGGGAGCAGGCCGCGCCCACGCGTCTGACGCCCATACCGACCGCGCCAACCAGCACACTGGATGCCGCTGCGACTGCGCACCAGACGGTTGTGAAACCGACCGTCATCGCTCCCGCTCTGACTTCCACTCCCGCCGCGGCTGCTCCAGTACGCCGGACGTTTCCGCCAGCTGCGTTATGGGGCGGTATCGCCGTTGTGGTAATAGTCGCTGGTCTGCTTGTGAAATCTATTCTCGCGCCTACGCCCGCTCATCCAACCAGCGCCGCACCGGCGGTCGCGACGAGCCCGAGCACAACGCCGGAAAGAGCGCCGGAAGCACCCTCGAAGCCGACTGGGAAAGCCGAGCCGCAGATCGTTGGAAATCTGGCGCCGGTGCCACGGCAGATCCTAGTCGATTACCAGGTTGGGAATCCGTTTCCACAGCCTTACAAAATCAACATCGCGAATGCGTCCGGTCCCATCTCCTTCACGGCCGTGGTGAGCAGCGGCGCCGAGTGGCTATCGGTAACGCCGGACCGAAGCACCACGCCGGCCAGTATCACCGCCACGCTGAAACTCTCGGGCCTCAAAGTCGGAAGCCATGAAGGCGCCATCCGAGTTACCCCGAGCACCGGCCGGAGTGCGACAATTGCTGTGAATCTGACCATTCATCCGTTTAGTATCCGGTAAGGTCGATGAGCGTTCGAACCCTAGTAGCTATCTATCTTGCGGCGTGGCCGATCCTGCTAGCGCAGGACGACCCGCAGGTCCCGCTGCGCGAAGCCGAACGCGAAGTTTCGAACGGAAACTATATCGCAGCGGCCACCCAGATGGACGCAGCGTTGACAATTGCGGGAAGCGTCGTCTCCGAGCCCGCTCTCTTACGCTCCATCATCTTGCGAGATGCCGAAATACAATCGCTTGCAGGCAATTTCGACGAAGCGGAGAAGATCGTGCAAAAGCTCCAGCAGATGGAGGGCGCGAGCACGGAGGAAACCGTTCGGGCGCAAACTGTGTTTGCGAGGTGCGAACGTGAGCGGGGCAATCTGCGGGCTGCCGCGACGGCCGCTGGGGATGCAGTGAATCTGGCGCAGGCGCACGCCGACCTGAATGTCGAATGGAGGGTAAATGCGCTCGCCGAATTAGCCGAGGTTCGCCGGCTGGATGGAAACTTCGCCGAAGCGCGGCGTCTCACCGCGTCGCTTGCGTCCACCAACGCGGCATCTCCGAGGATTTCAGCCGCGGCCTTGGTCGTGCCCGCGCAAATCGCATGGTCGGAGGGTCATGGCGCGGATGCGCGGCGGTTGGCAGAGGCCGCACTCACCGCCCGATCGCGCGCGCGACCGGCGGACCATCCCGATCTACTGGTTCTCCGTGATCTGCTGGCGCGAATTGCGCTGGCGGAAGGCCGCCTGCCGGATGCCGCGCAATTGTTAAACGGATTGCCGGACGCTGCGCGGCCGCGGTTGGGTGCGTCGCATCCTTTCACCATCGACAGTCAATTGACCGAAGCAAGCTACTACGCCCATCGCGCCGCGTACACGGAGAGCGGAGTTCGCGTCGATCGTGCCGCTTCCGCCGCTGCTCGCCTTCCCGCTAACAGCCCAGTGCGTCTGCGTCTGTCGGAGATGCGCGTAGTGGTGGCACTTGGCTTGCATCGTTCCGCCGATGCGGCTACCGCAGTCGCGCAAGCTGCGCAGTTTGCGGCCAAGGATCGCGCCGATTCGCCGCACATGTCGGGCGTGTTGAATCTCCAGGCGGCCGTCGCCATCGATCAACGCAAGTTCCAAGACGCGCAGCCGCTGCTGCAAAATGCTGACACGATTCTCGCTCGAGCCGCTGAAACCCAGCCGGATCGCATGGACACTCTGCTCTATTCGGGCCTGCTTGCCGCCGCAGCCGGAGACTCGCGACGGGCTATCGATTCGCTGAATCAATGGATCAGTCTGCGCGGGCCGCAAGCGAGCGACGACGCCGAGGCAATTGCCCTAAGAACGCTGGCACGTACCGAACTCTCGCAGCGCGACTATCAGCAGTCCGCCGCAGCTTTTTCGCGCGCCCTCGCCATCCGCGGCGATATCGGGGGTGCGCCCGATCGGGAATTGTCGGCGGACTACTTCGATCTCGGGACCGCGTTGAAGAACTCCAATAAATTGCCCGAGGCAGTCACCGCGCTCCGGCGCTCGCTGGATCTCCGAGAGCGTCCGAAGGAGCCCAAGCCGGAGAGCCTTCCGGTTTATGCGGCGCTTAGCGAGACGCTGGTCGCGATGGGAAAACCGTCCGAGGCGCTGCCCTACATGGAGACGCGTTTGCGATTGATGGATCCCACGGGTCAGGCGAGATCCGATGATGTGCTGCGCTTGGCCGATCAAGTATCGCGAATGCAATTTTCCAATGGCCGCTATCAGGATGCTGAGCCTTTGTTGCGTCGCCTGTACGATGCCGCACGCGCCGGGCAAGGGCCCGCCGCGCAGGATCGCGCCGAGCTGCTCGCGCACCTCGGGGAAGCCGAAAGCAAGCTCAAGCAGAACGACCAGGCGGTTCGTTATCTCGACGAGCTATCGCGCATCGACCTCCTTCGGAAGAAGCTTCCGGAAGCTTCCGAGATCGCCGAGCGCGCGGTGGAAGCGGCAAAGCAATCGCAATCGCCGGTGAGCATTTCGTCCTCACTGAACGCGCTCGCCGACATCCGCGTCGCACAGGGGAAGCTCGACGACGCCGCAACGCTTTATGAGCAGGCGCGGTCGGGTGAAGATTCCGGGAGCCGCGCCAAGGCAATTAGCTTGAATGGCCTGGGCCGGATTGCGCTGAATAAGAAACAGTGGGAGGATGCAGACAAACTACTGAATCAGGCGCTCGAAGCCGTCCATTCGGAATCCAATTCCAGCCCAGGACTCGAAGCGCTCGTAGTGGCGAACCTGGCGGCTGCGCAGCAGGCCACCGGCAACCCGGATCGCGCCACGGAATTGTACACGCGTTTCCTGGCCCTGGAACCGCAATCTCATCCGCCCGAGGATCCGCCGCTGCTCGAGCAACTCAATGAGCTCGCGCGATTCTATTCCCTGCGTAACAGCCGCGCACAGGACGTCTTGGAGGTTTACAACCGCGTAATGCGGTCGAGCCAGCTGGTGTTTGGCGATCAAAGCGACGAGTTCGCGTGGGCGCTCTTCAACGAAGCCGAGTTCTATCGAAACCAAAAACAATACAAAGAAGCCACACCACTCTACGAACACTCGTCCCAATTGTTTCAGGCGTTATACGGCGCCCAGAGCGATCAAGTCAGAAATGTCAGCGGTTCGCTCGCCGACGTGTATCGAGCCGAAGGACGTCCCAAGGATGCGATTCAGCTGCTCGAGCCGCTGGTGCAAGCGTCCGGCGTGGACTCCAGCGCGCTGCAAGGCGATTTGCTGGATCGGTTAGGCGGACTCTATCGCGAAACCGGCGACCAGGCGGACGCCATTCGCATTTATGAAAACCTCATGAACGCTTACGCGCCACAGGCGCCCGCTTTCCAGAACTCGAAGTGGCTGGAGGCAGCCAAGAATCTGATCGCCGCGAATGTCGAAGCAAAGAAAGCCAAGGAAGCCGCGGCTCTTTACGAGAAGACGTTGGCACGCATCCATAGCAGCGCGCGCAAGGACACGGCATCGGAAGCGAGTCTGATGCGATCTTATTCCGCCGCGCTGCGGAAAGAAAACCGCGCCAAAGAAGCCGATTCCATTGACAACAAGGCCAAGCGCATCGAAGCAGTGCTCGCCGGCGCCCACTAAGGCGACTCGGCGGACCGCGGCCTCGTCGCGCACCCGATAGAATGGAAAAGCAGTGTCATGCTCGCCAGTATTCATTTTTTCCCCGGCCTTTGTCTGCTCCTGGTAGGCGTTCTACTGGAGTTTTATATCGTCAACGCGCTGCTGGCGCGTGGCGTGATCGCATACCGCGTCTGGTGCGGCGCCATCGCCGCGGGCGCGCTGCTCTCGCTGGGTTATCTGCTCGAGTTCTCGCGATTCGCCGTTTTCTTCCCGGTAACATTGGCCACGTGGCTCGACTGCGCGGCGATCGCCGAGGTGGCGGCATTGTTCCTGCTTGCGATCAGGCTCGCAATTCCCGCCACCCGAACCACAGATTATCAGGCGCGGCGCCGTGCGTTTCTGCAAACGTCGGTAGCGGCCGGCCTGATCGTGGCGCCCGCGGCGGTTGCCGCGTTTGGGATCGTTCGGCGCAATCGCTTTCAACTGACCGAGGTCGCCGTCCCGATTCCTGGACTAGCCAAGGCTCTGCACGGCCTGCGTATCGTCCAGATCACCGACATCCACTTGAGCCCGTTCCTGAGCGAGCGTGAATTCGCTCGCGGCATCGACATGGCCAACGAGACACGCGCTCACATCGCACTGGTCACGGGCGACTTGATCAGCCGGCGCGGCGATCCGCTGGATGCCTGCTTGCGGCAGCTCGCACGCCTGCGCGCGGACGCCGGCGTCATCGGCTGTCTGGGCAATCACGAGATTTATACTGGAACGTCGGACTATGTCACGTCCAACGGCGCGCGCATCGGGATCGACTTTCTCCGCAATCGGACGCGGCTGTTTCGATTCGGCGGCGCCTGCTTGAATTTCGCCGGCGTCGACTATCAGAAGTTCATGCATCCGTATTTGCAAGGCGGCGAAGAGCTGATCGTTCCGGGAGCCGCGAACATCCTCCTTTCGCACAATCCCGACGTTTTTCCTGTGGCCGCGCATCAGGGCTATGATCTCACCATCTCCGGCCACACCCACGGCGGCCAGGTGGATTTTGAAATTTTGAATCAGCATGTGAACGTCGCGCGCATGTACACGCCCTACGTTCGCGGATTGTACACTCTCGGCAAGGCTTCGGCTTACGTTTCCACGGGCCTCGGAACCATAGGCGTGCCGGTACGTATCGGCGCGCCAGCGGAGGTCTCGCTGCTGCGATTGTGCGCTATTTGATCCTGAGCGATGTGCACGCCAACTGGGAGGCGCTGCAGGCGGTGCTCGCGCATACGCAGCAAACTTACGATAGAGTTTTGTGCTGCGGCGACATCGTCGGCTACGGCGCGGATCCGGATCGTGTCACCGAATGGATGCGCGGAAACGCCGCTCACATCGTGCGCGGCAATCACGATAAAGCTTGCGCGGGCTTAGAGGATCTGGATGTTTTCAACCCGGTGGCGCGCGAATCGGCCGTATGGACTCAAAAGGTGATCGAGCCAGCTACGTTATCCTATCTGCGCGAACTCGGTAAAGGCCCGGAGAGTATCGACGGTTTCGAGATCGTGCACGGCTCGCCGCTGGACGAAGACGAGTACTTGTTCAACGAGGAAGAAGTGGCTCAAGTCGCGCCCTACTTGGAAACCAGCGTCAGTTTCTTCGGCCACACGCACGTGCAGGGCGCGTTTTTGTGCCACCGTAACGGGATCAAACGGCTGCGGCGAGTGGAGAGTGACTCCGATGACGTGGTGGTAGAGTTGGAAAAGGATGTGAACTACATGGTGAATCCCGGCTCGGTGGGACAGCCGCGGGATGGCGATCCGCGGGCCGCCTACGCGCTCTACGATTCCGATACTCGGCTGGTGAAGTTTGGACGAACCGCCTACGATATTCCGGCCGCGCAGCAGAAGATCGTCCAGGCTGGACTGCCCGAAGTGTTGGCGCTGCGGCTCGAAGCCGGGATGTAACTACACCGAATCGTTTTCCCGGCTCCGCGCAACGAACATGATCTGGTAACCGAACAGTCCCGGCGCCATCCACGTCGTCATTGCAAGTAAGCGATTCAGAAAGCGCAGCACGATGTTCTTTTCCGACCAGCCCAGCACCAGTTCGATTGGAATCACGGTCTCACGCTCGGCCTCGATGCGATAGCCGTTCTCTTCGAGCAAACGCCGCGCCGTCTTACGGGTGAAGAAACGAAGGTGCGTCCGGTCTAACAGTCCGCGCTGCTGGTAATTAAATTGGCCGAACAATAGCATCAGCCGAACGAAAATGTTGGCCACGTTTGGCAGTGAAACTATCAGCGAGCCTTCACGCTTGAGCACCGCATGCGCCTGCCGGAGAATTCTTTCGGGCGTTTTCAAATGCTCCAAGACGTCCAGCAAAAGAACGCGGTCGAAGCGCTGGCCATTCAAGTCTTCCACCACGGGAGCGATTCCGTCGTCAAGGTCCGCGCTGAAGTATCGTTCGAACACCGGATTCGCCGGGGTCACGCGATCGTCCACGCCGGTGATGCGATTCCCGCCTTCCGCCAGTTCCGCGGCGAAGAATCCTTCACCGCACCCGATATCGAGCACCTCGTGATTCGAGCCGGCCATCAATCGCGCATAATAATGGCTCGAATATTTGCTGTGCTTGATCGGATAATGCGTGAAATATTCCTGGAATTCCGGATAGCAGTTCACGGAACGACAGGTCTGCTTGTAGCGCCGGACGGCGCGCGCCACGTCCTTGGCGTACTTCATGCCGTCCACGTAGCACAACTCTTCGCCGTAGTAGGTGGGGATGGGAACTTCCTTGATTTTGTATCCCTGATGATTCAGCTTGATGATGATCTCGGTGTCGAAATGAAAATCATCCGTCATCTTTGAAAAATCGATGTTCCGCAGCGCCGCCAGGCTGTAGGCGCGATAGCCGCTGTGAAATTCGGTGAGGTGCATGCCAAGCGCGCGGTTCTCGAAGACCGAGAGAATCCGATTGCCCACGTACTTGTACAGCGGCATGCCACCTTTGAGCGGGCCACCGTAGTCCTTCATCATGCGAGACCCGAACACGGCGTCGGCCTCACCCGTGACCAGCGGATGGTACAAATGCGACAGGATTTCGGGGGCGTACTGGCCGTCGCCATGCAGAAGGACCACGGCATCGAAGCCCTTGTCCATGAAATAGCGGTAGCCAGCTTTCTGGTTGCCTCCGTAGCCGAGATTCTTGGGATGTGAAAGAACCTGCAGCTTCGTGACGCCGCGGAGGGCCTTGATCCCCAGCGCCAGCTCGTAGGTTGCGTCCTGGCTGGCGTCGTCGAAAACGGCGATCTCCTCGACATTCTTCCAGACGTTCGGCGTGATGCGCTTCAGGACTTTGGTCAGAGTGGTAACGGCGTTATAGGTGACAATCAGGATTCCGATCCGCTTTCCGCGGCTGGCGGCGAACGGCGAATCGTCCTGCAGGGTGCTGGCGCGAAACGCCGGAGCAGGCTCGAACGGCAGCGCTTCCACAAGCTGCTCGGCGGTCTGCGTCCCCTGGTAGTTCATGCGCCTTCCTAATCTCTACTTTGGCACTTCAAAGCCGTTGCGGCAAGCTGAGTCATTTCGATGGCTGTGCCGGCTGTTTTGGGGCCGAGGACCAGTGCGCGTTACGAAATCGCCAGTGTCCGTCGCGAAACTCCGCGACCCCGGTAAAGAAACCGGTCGAATCTGCGCGGGTCCCGGAATTTGTGGTGATGATCTCGTGGTAGGGA
>Ga0335078_10005686_pt1 | contig 18429 bp, 13 predicted proteins | sample Lox_Sample_32_FD_206711 | JGI IMG/M metagenome (GOLD analysis project Ga0335078, IMG submission 206711) | Soil microbial communities from Loxahatchee National Wildlife Refuge, Florida, United States - Lox_Sample_3.2 | ecosystem: Environmental > Terrestrial > Soil > Wetlands | place: USA... | reverse complement strand
GCGATCCGCCCCAAAGCGGCGCCGCCAGAGGCCATCGCTCAGCACGGCGACGCGATTCCCGCCCTCGATGTTTTCTTCGGGCAGAATGGTCCTGCCGAGAGCCGGGGACACGCCCAGGAGCGGGAAGAGGCCGGATTCGACGCGAGCCGCGGATGCACGCTCGGTCTCGCCGCGCCCGGCGAGATTCACTCCGTCCCGAACGTAGGCGGCGATCCCGCTGAACGCGGCGTTCTGCTCGCGCCAGTCGCGGAGATTCGGGACCGATACGGCGGACCAGCCCGGCTGGCCCTGCCATGCCGACGTTTCCCAGAGTTTCATGAGGCGTTCGGGTTGCGGGTAGGGCAGCGGCCGAAGGACGAGAGCGTGGAGAGCCGTGAAAAGCGCCGTGTTCGCCCCGATTCCCAGAGCCAGCGAGGCAACCGCGAACAGCGTGAACAGCGGGGCGCGGGCAAGCGAGCGCACGGCGAACCGAAGATCCCGGAGCCACGACTCCAGCCAGGGCAGATAGCGGCGGTCGCGCCAGATCTCACGGGTTTGCTGAATCCCGCCAAAGCTGCGGCGGGCGGCGTAGCGAGCTTCCTCGGGGCGCATCCCGCGGCGAATGTTCTCTTCGGTCTCCATCTGCAGGTGAAAGCGGAGTTCGTCGTCCAGTTCTTCTTCGAGGCGGCGTTTGCGGAAAGTGGCCAGCAGCCGGCTGAACGGCGCGGACAGGCCGCTCATGGCGCGCCCTCTTCCGGCAGCGGCTGGCGGATGCGGCCGACGATGGCCGAAATCCGGTCCCAGCGAGCCTCTTCGGCGTGAAGCTGTTTCTTCCCGCCGGCGGTGAGGGCGTAGAAGCGCGCTCGGCGCTGATTGTCGGAGATTCCCCATTTCGAGCGAATCCAGCCGTGCTGTTCGAGGCGGACCAGCGCGGGGTAAAGCGTTCCCTGATTCATGAAAAGGGCGTTTTCCGAAACCTGCTCGATGCGGCGGGCGATGCCCCAGCCGTGCAGAGGCCCCATGGTTTCGAGCGTCTTCAGCACCAGCAGGTCGAGCGTGCCCTGCAGGACGTCAGTCTTCGAATTCCTCTCTCCTGTTGACATTCAACAGCAGGATATCGTCGCTTCTGTTGTTTGTCAACAGGATTCGGCGACTGCATTTGGAGGCTCAGGCAAGCGCGGCCGGGCAGCGGCGGTCGGGGCCGGAAGAAAAGGCAAGGTTTCTTTCGAGTGAAAAAAAGCTGAAGTCTGCCGATATCGAATACGTGAGGGTATTTTCGGCCAACCGTCTGGCGAAGGGGATGCTCCTGCTCGCTGTGGTGGCCTCACCCTGTCTTGCGCTGGACTCAGAGAAGGCCATTACCCAGTACGTGCAGTCCGTCTGGACAACCGAATCCGGGCTGCCGCAGACGTCGGTCTATTCGGTTGCGCAGACCAGCGACGGCTATCTCTGGGTGGGAACGGAGCTGGGTCTGGCGCGCTTCGATGGCGTTCGCTTTGTCGTTTACGACAAGCGCCACAACCCGGGCCTCGCCTCCAACTACATCCCCAGACTGCTGGCGGACCGGGACGGAAGTTTGTGGATCGGCACCGACAGCGGCCTGACTCATTTCGGGAACGGTGTGTTCCGGACCTTTACCACGCGCGACGGTCTTGGAGACGATAACATAAACGCACTGCAGGAGACCCGTGACGGCTGTGTTTGGGTGGGAACCGACAAGGGGCTGAGCCGCATTCAGGCCGGGAGGATCCGCTCCTGGACGAAGAGGGACGGACTGCCAGACAATTTGATCCGCAGTCTGGCCGAGGATCGCGTGGGAACGCTGTGGGTCGGCACCGGTGGCGGACTGGCGCGTCTGGACGGCGACAGATTCACCGCCTATGAGGGGTCCGGCGGGCATGCCGATGTGATCACCGCTCTTGCTCCGGCTCCGGATGGATCGCTCTGGGTGGGAACGTATCAGCAGGGGCTGGCGCGCTTCGAGAACGGGAAGCTCACGCGGTTGCCGCTGCCGCTTCCCACTCAGAACATCGCCTCGCTCTTGCGCGATCGCGACGGCAATCTGTGGATCGGTTTCGACCGGCACGGCATCGGCCGGCTGCGCGACGGGAAGCTCAGTCTGAACAGCATGCCCCAGGGGCTGCCCGGCTACAACTGCACCAACGCGCTGTACGAGGACCGCGAAGGGGATCTCTGGGTGGGCCTGTTCGATGCCGGTCTCGTGCAACTGCGGGACGGAAAGTTCACCAGCTTCGGAAAGCCCGAAGGTCTTTCCAGCGACCTGCTGTGGGGGGCGCTGCTCACCCGCGATGGCGGAATGTGGCTGGCGCACGACAACGGCGCTCTGGATTACGTTCACGAAGGCCGAGTGCGGACGTGGACCACGCGCAACGACCTGCCGGAAACGGCCATTCAATCGATGTACGAAGCCCGCGACGGCAGCGTCTGGATTGGTTTGCGGCACGGCTGGCTGACGCGAATCCACAATGGAGCGCTGAGGTCATGGCAGGATCCGGCGTCGCTGCACGCCAACATCAGCGCCATTTTCGAAGACCGCGAAGGGAGTCTGTGGATCGGCTCGCTGGGCACGGGCATTGCGCGTTTCGTGAATGGCAGGTTTGATCACAATGGCACCTCGGGACAGATCCGCGCCATCGCCCAGGACGCCGAAGGCGCTTTGTGGCTGGCCGGCGACGGACAGGGCGTCACGCGTCTGCGGAATGGAACAGTGACCACCTGGACGACGAAAAACGGATTGGTCAACGACCATGTCGTCTGTCTGTACGTGGATCGCGCGGGCGCGGTATGGGCCGGTTCGCAGTCCGGCGGACTGAACCGCATCGCGAACGGACGAGTCGATGCGTGGTCCGTGGATCAGGGTCTCTTCGATGAGACCGTGGGATCGCTTGTCGATGACGGCGCCGGCAATTTCTGGATCAGCAGTGATAACGGCGTCTATCGCGTCTCGATACAGGATCTGAAGGATCAGGCGGCGGGACGGATCAAACGGGTGCGCAGCACCGGCTACGGCACGGCGGACGGATTGCGATCGCGGGAGTGCACATACGGCACGGCGGCGTCTGCGTTCCGGAGCGCCGATGGCCGGTTATGGTTCACCACCATGAAGGGGTTGTCGGCCATCGACCCGACGCGCATTGCCGAGGATCGGCAGCGTCCGCCGGTCTGGATTGAGCAGGTGCTTTTCGACCGCTCGCCGGTCTCCGCGGGCAACGGCACGCAAGTCGGGCCGGGACATGGGGAGCTGGAGGTGCAATTTACAGCTCCTGTATTCGTGGCGCCCGCTCGCACCCGCTTCCAGTACCGGCTGGAAGGCTTCGACGACGAATGGATCGATGCCGGAAGCCGGCGCTCGGCCCACTACACGAATCTGCCACCGGGATCCTACACCTTCCAGGTTCGCGCGGCGAACTCGGACGGGGTCTGGAACCGAGCCGGCGCAACAGTCGAACTGAAGCTTGTGCCGCACTTTTACCAGTCCCGTTGGTTTGCCGCCGCCTGCGGTCTGGCGCTGTTGGTTGCCGCATTCTGGTTTTACTCATTCCGGCTGCGCTATCTGCTGCGGCGCAATCAGCAACTGGAAAATCGCGTGCGCGAGAGAACGGCGGCGCTGCAGACCGCGAATGAAGATTTGCGCCAGACGACAGCGGCGGCGGAGGCAGCCACCCGGGCTCGCGGCGAATTCCTCGCCAACATGAGCCATGAGATCCGCACGCCCATGAACGCGGTGGTAGGGATGACGACGCTCCTGCTGGACATGGAGCTTCCGGAACCGGCGCTGGAATGCGCGGAGATTGTGCAGAACAGCGGCGAGGCGCTGCTGGGGGTGATCGACGGCATTCTGGACTTCTCGAAGATCGAATCGGGAAAGCTCGATCTGGAGCACCGCGTCTTCCGCCTTGACGAATGCCTGGAGCAGGCCCTGGACGTGGTGACGCCGCGGGCGGCCGCGAAGGGGCTGGAGCTGGTGTGCACTTTCTCCCCGGAAACACCCATGGCTGTGATCGGCGACATGACGCGCCTGCGCCAGATTCTCGTGAACCTGCTGGGAAACGCCGTGAAATTCACCGAAACAGGGGAAGTGACCGTCTCGGCAGGCTCACGCAGCCTGCTGCCGGATCTGCTGGAGCTGCACTTCCGCGTGCGCGACACGGGCGTGGGCATTCCTCGGGAGCGTGTACCGCTGTTGTTCCGGCCGTTTCAGCAGGCCGAGACCTCCACGGCCCGAACCTTCGGAGGCACCGGACTGGGGCTGGCAATCAGCCGCCGATTGTGTGAATTGATGGGCGGCGACATCCGCGTCGAGAGCGAACCAGGGGCAGGTTCGACTTTCGAGTTCCACATTCAGGCTGGCAGGGCCCCGGAGACCCAAAGCGGCGATGTGCCGCGGATCGCACATAAACGTGTCCTGGTGGTGGACGATAACGATTCCGCAAGATGGAGTCTTGCGAGGCAGATCGCGCCATGGGGAGCGGAGGTGGCCCAGGCGGCTTCCCGGGCCGAGGCGGCGGGGCTCCAACCGCCCCAGCGCGATGTCGATCTGGCGCTGGTGGATCTGGAGATGGCGGATGCGGAAGCGCTGGCTCGCGACCTTACCGCACGAGGAGTGGCCATCATCGGGATGTTGCCGGCCCCGTCGTCCAGACACGCGGCCGGCCCGCCCTGGCGGGATGAAGTCCGATTTACCTCGTTTTTGCGGAAACCTGTGAAAAGGGCGCAACTGGCTGAGGCGGTGCTCGGCGCGATTTCTGCCGGCGAGACCCGGGGCACGGTAAGCGAATCGCGATTCGACGGCGATCTGGCCAGACGGCTGCCGCTGCGGATCCTCGTCGCGGAGGATAACTCCGTGAATCAAATGGTGGCCGTGCGCCTGCTGAACAAGCTGGGATACAATCCCGACGTGGCCGCCAGCGGCCGGGAAGCGCTGCGCGCTCTGGACGCGCAAACGTACGACGTCGTCTTCATGGACATCCAGATGCCCGAAATGGACGGTCTGGAAGCGACCCGACAGATCCGCCGGCGATGGACGCCGGAGCGCGGCCCGCGAATCGTCGCAATGACCGCCAACGCGTTCGAGAGCGACCGGACCGAATGCCTGGCCGCGGGCATGGACGACTACATCAGCAAGCCGATCCGCGTCGGCGAGCTGCAGGAGTCGCTGGAGCGCTGCCAGGCGTTGCGGGAGTGACCGCACGCGGCCTGATGATTATCTTTTGCTCGCGATCCGCTCAAGGGTCGCCGCGATGTGTTCGATGTCGGCGTCGGCATGCTCGTGGCTAATGGGCAGCGCGAGAGTGGACGCGGCGGCCGCTTCGCTGTGGGGCAGATCGCCAGTCTGGTAGCCGAGAGACGCGAAGCATTCCTGGCGGTGCAGAGGCACGGGATAGTAGATCTCGCTGGCGATGCCGGCTTCGGCAAGGGCTTCACGCACCTGATCGCGGCGCGGAACGCGCACAATGAACTGGTTGTAGATGTGGCGGCATTCGGGCGATTCCACAGGCAGAGTAATCGCTCGAGTATCGGCGAGCACACGATTGTAGATAGCCGCGATGGCGCGCCGCCGCTCGGTCCATTCATCGAGATAGCGGAGCTTCACCAACAGAATCGCGGCCTGCAGCGTATCGAGGCGCGAGTTGATGCCGACCACGCGATGATAGTACTTCTTCTCGGCGCCGTGCGTGCGCAGCAGGCGGAGCTTCGCGGCAAACGTGTCATCGTTCGTGGTGAGCATGCCGCCGTCGCCCATGCCGCCGAGATTCTTTGACGGAAAGAAGCTGAAGCAACCGCATAAACTCATCGCGCCGGCGCGCCGTCCGCGATATTCGGCACCGATGGCTTGCGCGGCGTCTTCCACAACTGGAATGCCGTAACGGGCGGCGACCTCGTTCAGGGCGTTCATGTCCGCGCACTGGCCGTAGAGATGGACCGGCAGAATCGCGCGCGTCGCGCGCACCTCGTCCGCGGACGCCGCCGCCAGATGCCGCGTGACCGCCGTGGCGTCGAGGTTGTACGTGGCCGGATCGATATCGATGAACACCGGCGTCGCGCCGAGACGGGTGATCGCGCTGACGGTCGCAAAGAAGCTATAGGGAGTGGTGATGACGCGATCCCCCGGCCCCACGCCGATGGCCATCAGCGCCAGCAACAGCGCGTCCGAACCCGATGCGCAGGCCACCGCGAACTTCGTGCCGCAATAGGCGGCGACCGCTTTTTCGAACTCCGCCACCTCCGGACCGAGAATGTAGCGGCCGTGATCGAGCACACGGCCGATGGCCTTCTCCAGTTCCGCGCGGATGGGCCGCGTTTGCGCCGGAACGTCCAGGAGCGGGATCTTCTTCAGCGTTGTTTCCATGTCCCAACCATCATGTCAGGTCTGCGTACACTGGGAGTAACGACATGATCCGAACATCCCTGCTTACGCTGCTGTGCGCCGCCGTTGTGTGTGCACAGGCGCCCGACGTTTCCGGCAACCGCATTCGGGCGCACGTGAAATTTCTTTCGAGCGATCTGCTGGAGGGCCGCGGCCCCGGCTCGCGCGGTGGCGACCTGGCGGCCGAGTACATCGCCACTGAGTTCGCGTTGTTCGGCCTGAAGCCGGCAGGCGATAACGGAACGTACTTCCAGATGGTGCCAATGATGGGCGTGACTACACAGCCCACAGCGAAGGTGGAAGCGGAAGACGGCGGGAAACAACTTCAGTTTCGCTGGCTGGACGATTTCGTCGGCGCGACCGCGCAACAGAAGACGGATGCGCACATCGACGGCGACGTGATCTTCGTCGGGCACGGCATCGTCGCACCGGAGTTTCACTGGGACGACTTTAAGGGTGTGGATGTGCGCGGCAAGATTCTGGTGCTGTTCACGAATGAGCCGACCTCGGACGATCCGAAATTTTTTGGCGGAAAGGCGCTCACTTACTACGGGCGCTGGACATACAAGTACGAGGAGGCGACACGGCGAGGAGCACAAGGCGTATTTATCATCCACACCACGCCTACGGCCGGGTACAGTTACGACGTCGTGCGCAGCTCCTGGGGCCGCGAGGACGGGCAGATGAAGCTGGAACCGGGGCAGAACGCACTGGGTTTTCAGGGCTGGTTTTCCCAGGACGCGGGCAACAAGCTGCTGGCGCTGGCCGGGCACAACGTGGAGGAGATGCTGAAGCTGGCCGAATCGCGAGACTTTCATCCCATACCGCTGGGCATCCACATTCGCGGCGATTTCCCGACGACGCTGCGCGATATCAAAGCGAGCAACGTGGTGGGGATCGTCGAAGGCAGCGACCCGGTTCTGAAGAAGCAGGCGGTGGTGTACACGGCGCACTGGGATCATCTGGGCGTGGGCACGCCGGTGAATGGCGACGCCATCTACAATGGCGCGGTGGATAACGGCACAGGCTGCGGAATTCTGTTGGAGACCGCGCAGGACTGGGCGGCGCTGCCGCATAAGCCGAAGAGGTCGGCGATCTTCTTGTCTGTGACCGGCGAAGAGGAGGGCCTGCTCGGATCTGCATATTATGCTGCGCATCCGTTCATTCCGGATGGCCGCACCGCTCTCGACCTGAATTTCGACGCGCTGTTTCCCGCGGGGCGCGTTCGCGATGTTTCCGCGGCGGGCGGCGAGCGGACTACGGTGTGGCCAGTGGTGGAGGAAGTCGCGCGGCGGATGAATCTGACCATCAAGCCGGACGCGCATCCGGAACAGGGGTCGTATTACCGCTCGGACCACTTCTCGTTTGCGCAGGCGGGCGTGCCGGCGTTCTCTATCGACGAAGGCACGGATTTTGTTGGCAAGCCGGCCGATTTTGGTGAAAAACTCTTCGAAGAGTACAACGACAATCATTACCATCAGCCGTCGGACGAGTTCCACAACGATTGGGACTTCTCGGGGCTGGCGCAGATGGTGCGCTTCGGGATGGACGTGGGAATCACGGTCGCAAATCAGAGCCAGTTGCCCTCGTGGCGAGCGGGAGACGAGTTCCTCGCGGCGCGAGAAAAGAGCGGGGTGAAGTGAGGTGTCTGCGGTTCGCGTGCTCTCCTGGCCGGTGCTGGTGGCGGCGGCGTGCGCCCCGTGCCTGATGGCTGATGCCGTGCCGGTCCGCGGGCTTCACCTGCTGACTCCAAAACCGGCCGACGTGCCGCTGCTGGTGCGCTTCATCAAAGAAGCGTTGCCGAAAGAGGGCGTGAACACGCTGGTGCTGGAGATCGATTACAACTACCAGTTCAAAAGCCATCCGGAGGTCGCCGAGCCGGACTCGCTCTCTCACGACGATGTGGCGGCGCTGGTGAGTGCCGCGCGCTCGGCCGGAGTGCGCCTGATTCCGCAGATCAACCTGCTGGGGCATCAGTCGTGGGACAAGACGACGTACGGACTGCTGCGGTCGCATCCGGAATTCGACGAAACTCCCGGAAAATATCCCGATAATAAGGATATTTATTGCCGCAGTTACTGCCCACTGCATCCTGGCGTCCACAAGGTGGTGTTCGACCTGATCGACGAGATGGAGGACGCGTTCCAGGCCGACGCATTCCACGCGGGCATGGACGAAGTGTTCATTCTGGCTGACGAAGACTGCCCGCGCTGCCGTGGGCGCCGCACCTCCGAGTTGTTCGCCAACGAGGTACGCGCGATCCACGACCATCTGGCAGAGTCGCATCGGCAGATGTGGATGTGGGGCGACCGGCTGATCGACGGGGCGGTTTCGGGCGCCGGCAAGTGGGAAGGCAGCTACAACCAGACGGCGCCGGCCATCGATCAAATCCCCCGCGACATCGTGATCGGCGACTGGCACTACGATTCTGCGGTGCCCGGAGCCGCTTACTTCGCCATGCACGGTTTCAGCGTGGTGTCCTGTTCGTGGCGGAAAACGGAGGTGGCGCTGGCGCAGGTGGAGCAGCTTCGCACGCTGCGTGCGCACGCCAACCCCGAGGTCGCCGGACGGGTGATGGGTTTGCTTCACACCACGTGGGGCAATGCCGGCGATTTCATGCGCTGCTATTTCGGCGAGCCTCCCGCTAATCCAGGTGTCGCCGATTCGGTGAAGTGCTTCCGTGCGGCGTTTGCCAGTTTGCGGGATAGCGGGCAATGAGCCTTTTTGAAATCGCGAAACTCCCGAACGCCGCGAATTCGGCCATTCACCTGAACGAAGCGGACAACGTGGCCATCGCGCGCGTGGCGCTGCAGCCGGGACAAACCGTGTACGTTACCGGCGCCAACGTCGTCGTCACGCAGCCGATTCCAGCGGGCCACAAAGTGGCGATTTGCAGGATCGCGACCGGGGCGCGGGTCTTTCGTTATGGCCAGCCGATAGGGCGCGCGAGCACGGATATCGCGCCCGGTGAACACGTACACACGCACAATCTCGCCTATGAGGAACATCCCCTGGAATATGAGTTCCCGGCTGGCGACACGACGGTGGCGGCCCCGAAGCCGGACGCTCCGACGTTTCTGGGCTATCGGCGCGTGGAGGGCCGCGTGGGAACGCGCAACTATATCGCCGTGGTCGCGGCATCGAATTGCGCCGCACACACCGTGGCGTTGATTGCGCGGAGTTACGAACAGGCGTCGCTGCCCGCGGATGTGGATGGCGTGGTGGCGTTTCCTCATGGGGAGGGGTGCGCGCATACCATCGGGCCGGACACCGAACAGCTTCGCCGCACGCTGGCGGGCGTGCTCGATCATCCCAATGTCTCCGCCGCCGTTATTCTTGGCCTCGGGTGCGAGACGAATCAGATTGAGCATTACCTCGGGCCGGGGGCAAAGGGCAGCGAACGACTGGTTGGCCTGACCATTCAGGAGAGCGGAGGCACGCGCTCCACCGTGGAAGCCGCGCGGCGGGAGATCGACCGGCTCATCGAGCGAGCGGCTTCGGAGCATCGCGTCGAGGTAAGCGCCGGGAATATCGCACTGGGCCTCAACTGTGGCGGATCCGATTCGTTCAGCGGCATCACAGCCAATCCGGCGCTGGGTGTTTGTTCCGATCTGCTGGCCCAGATCGGCGCAACGGCGGTGCTGGCCGAGACAACGGAGACGTTCGGCGCGGAACAACTGATCATCGCCCGCGCGCGGAATCGGGCGGTGGCCGAGCGGTATCTCGGTTTTGTCCGTGGCTACAAGGATTACCTGCGCCGCATGGGTGGCAGCTTCGACGATAATCCATCGCCGGGGAACAAGGCGGGCGGGCTCACGAATATTCTCGAGAAATCGCTGGGCGCGGTGGCCAAGGCGGGAAGCACGCCGATGAACGAAGCCGTCGATTATGCCGAACGCGTGCACGGACCGGGCTTCGTCTTCATGAACACGCCCGGTTACGACCCGGTTTCCCTCACCGGGCTGGCGGCGGGCGGCGTGAATCTGATTGCGTTCACCACCGGGCGGGGCAGCGCCATCGGATTTCCATCGGTTCCGGTGATCAAGATCGCCACGAACTCGGCGACCTGGCGGCGCATGCGCGACAACATGGACATCAACGCCGGCCGCATTGCCGACGGAGAGAACACGGTTGAGGAGATCGGCCGGGAGACCTTCGATATGGTGCTGCGCGTGGCTTCGGGCGAGCGCACGGCGAGCGAACGGCATGGCCACAGCGAGTTCGTGCCGTGGCGTATCGGCCCCGTCCTCTGAGACGGTCCGATCAGGTAGTATCAGAAGGGACCGAGGAGGTCCGTCCTGATGAGCCTCAAGATTAATATCCGGGAGACGCCGGAAGCCACGATTCTGGACATGAATGGGCAGCTCACTCTCGGAGAAGCGCTGGTGGATTTCCGGGACACCATTCGCGAAGCGCTGGCCGGGGATCAGAAGAACATACTGCTCAACCTGGCCGACGTCACTTACATCGACAGCTCCGGCCTCGGACAATTAGTGGGAAGCTATGCGACCGTAACGAACGCCGGCGGCCGGCTCAAGCTTTTGCACCTGCGCAAGCGAGTACACGACCTTTTGCAGGTGACCAAGCTGATGACGGTGTTCGAAACCTACGAGAGCGAGGCCGCGGCCCTGAAGAGTTTCAAGCCGGCGAAGTAAGCGCTCAGAGACTGGGTTTGTGCGCCATCATGGGCAGCGACCAGGTTTCCTGGAACACGATGCCGTACTCGCGCACAGTTGGACGGCAGATCTCGACTTTCCCAAATCCGACCTTTTCCAGACGACGCACCAGGTCCGATCCGGAGAAAAGCCTCATCTCCAAGGTAGTTCCCGGGCCACCATGAAAGCAGGGGTTGTCGAAGACCTGCGTCCGCCCGTCGCGCGTGCGATTGTGCACCTGCCATTTACCGTCGGTTTCGGCTACCCGGTAATCGAATAAGTCCGGGTAATGCTCCTGCGTCACGTCGCCAAACCAGGGCACGGTGATGATGGCCACGCCGCCCGGCTTGAGGAGTTGGAAGAGATTAGCCAGCGCGATGTCCACCGGCGGAACCACGTGCTCAAGAACCTCGGTGGCGATGATGAAATCGTAGAGGTCTTTCCTGCCGTCGGAAATGTTACTGATGTCCAGCAACGGCTCTGTATGGAAGAACGTATTGGTATAGCTAAAGCAGCGCGCCAGCGTGGCTGCGTAGCCGTCCCAGTCGCTCAGGCCGATGCCCTGGATCTGCTTGCGAACGGGAAAGCGTTTCAGCGGAAGACTGCTGCCCAGCATACTCGTCGAAACGGCATGCACGATCCAGCGGAATCGAACATTGGAGCCGCAATGGTCGCAGCTCGGTTTCTCACGGTCCAGTTCCTCGTAAGTCCTGGAATTCTCACCCGAACAGGCGTTGCAATGAAAACGAATCGTCTCGCCGGGCTGGACCTCCCGATCGGAGCGCGGTGAACGGCCGGCCCATTGGCGTGCGCGGTCGCGCAGGGACTGAAGCATCTTTCGAGTCATTCTCTCATACGGCGTGGCCGCTGCCGCGGGAAAGCCTGGTGAGGTCAAGCGCTCTTTATACTCAAAGTTGGTCATGCCGCAATCGCTTGTGCGACTCACTGCTGAATTCAAGGAAAAAGTGTGGGGATCCACGCGCCTGGCGCCGTGGTATTCGAGCGATGGACGGCATATCGGCGAGGTCTGGTTCACCGGCACACCGGCGCTGCCTCTTCTGGTGAAGCTCATTTTCACTGAAGAGAACCTGTCCGTGCAGGTTCATCCTGACGACGCCTTCGCAGCCAGGCATGAGCACTCCCGCGGCAAAACAGAGATGTGGCACATTCTGCGCGCAGCTCCGGGCGCGAAGGTGGCGCTGGGATTTCGCGAGGAGATCTCTCCCGAGCGGCTGCGCGCGGCGGCCATCAGCGGCGAAATCATGGAGTTGCTGAACTGGCTCGAAGCGCGCCCCGGCGATACCTTCTTCATACCCGCCGGCACGGTGCATGCGATTGGGGCCGGGCTGGCCCTGTGCGAGGTTCAGCAGCAGTCGGATGTGACTTATCGCCTTTACGATTATGACCGTGGGCGCGAGTTACATCTGGAGAAAGGCCTTCTGGTTGCGCACAGGGGCGGGCATCCGGGACATGCACCGGCGACCCCGCTGACCGGCGGCGGTCTTCTGCTGGCCGAGTGTGAGTACTTTCGGACGGAGCTGCGGAATTTTATGGGAACGCTGGAGTACCAGCCCAACGGAAAATCGTCCGAGATCCTCGTATTCTTCCGCGGCGAAGGGCTGATTAGCGGCGAACCTTTCCGGCTCGGGGAAGCGTGGTTCACGCCCGGAGACAGAGCCATCCCGATCGAGGCACAGGGTGAAGTTACGATGCTGCGAACGTTCGTGCCGCAGCGGGTTGACTTGCCTTGACTATAACCGGGCCGGAGTTAGCCGTCCTTCGCGAAGTTCGTACTTACTTCCACAGGTTGTACACTGCAGCCCGTCAGGAAGGCGATTCCCGCACTGACACGCCCAGCCGGACCGGCGAGCCGGAACGCCCATCATGAGCGCATAGTCAGGCACATCCCGAGTTACTACTGCCCCCGCGCCGACAAAGGCGAACTGGCCGATGGTTACTCCACAGACGATGGTGGAGTTCGCGCCTAAAGTCGCACCACGTTTCACGAGCGTCTTCCTGTACTCGTGTTTACGAATGATGTGACTGCGGGGATTGATGACGTTGGTGAACACCATCGAGGGACCGCAGAAAACATCGTCCTCCAGTACGACACCGGTGTAAACGGACACGTTGTTCTGAATCTTGACGTTGTTGCCGATACGGACACCCGAGGATACGAGAACGTTCTGGCCAATTACGCAACCCTGACCGATGTGCGAGTCGGCCATGATGTGTGCAAAATGCCAGATACGGGTTTGGTCGCCAATTTCACAGGGCTGATCGACCACCGCGGTCGGGTGAGCTGTATAGCGCTCCGTCGCCGGTCGTAGCTCCACCGGGCGTCCACCCGCCCGAAGCGATTCCTCGCAGGACTGAAGGATGGAGAGGACCTGAACACCTTTCTCCCCGTTCGTGCGCGCAGGTTTCCTTTCCGCGATGCATTCGACAAAATGCCGGCATTCAAGCAGAAGAGGTTCATCCGCGGGGACTTGCAAGGGCTGCGCTTCGGCCTTATGGGCGACGGGAACCCGGTCCGTCCATTCGATCTGGTGCGGATAGAAGACCAGCTTGTCGCCGTTCTTCGTGTCGTCGAAGACGAGCATGCTGCGGTCGCCAACAACCACCAGCTTCTGTTCCTTGAATGGGTGCAACCAGCTTACAAAGATGTGCGCCTGAACGCCGCTGGCGAAGTTACAGGTGGTCAACGTTGTATCGAAGATATTCGGGTTCAGGTAACTGGCGCCCTGAGCGGCTACATTGACCGGTTGCTCGCCAAGCAGGAAAAGGAGTGCGGAGATATCGTGGGGAGCGAAGCTCCAGAGTATATTTTCCTCGGTGCGCAATTTCCCTAAATTAAGCCGCGAAGAATACACGTAGCGGACGCGCCCCAGGCGGCCGCTCTGAATGAACTGCCGCATCTCCAGGATAGCCGGATGGTATTCGAGGAGATGACCGACCATGAGAATTCGTTCGCGCTCACGGGCCAGCCGGACCAGCGCCTGGCCTTCCTCGACGCGAAGCGCGAGGGGCTTCTCGACGAAGACATCCTTGCCCGCGTTCAGCGCGCGCTGTGCCAGCTCGAAGTGGCGTGCCGCCGGCGCGGCGATTACGATTCCATGGATCGCCGGATCCCGCAGCAGGCTATCGAAGTTCGTTGTCGAGGCCACGTTATACAGCGCGGCCAACTCGGCCAGACGGCTCTCGTCGGTGTCGCAGATCGCCTGAAGGCATCCCAGCCTGTTCAGGTTACGTACGAGATTTCGGCCCCAGTAGCCGCAACCGACGGCGGCGACGCGGGGGCTGTTCGGTTCCATACTCATGTCCTCAGTTGTTCTGCGGCGCGCGAGCGCCGCCTTCTGAAAATCGAGTCGCGAGCGCCCCGTATGCGAGGGCAGCCAGCACGATCAAAGACGAGATGACCGTGATTCGAGCGCCGGTCCGGCGAACGGGCGTGTCCAGGAAATCCAGCGTCACGACATGCGTTCCGGCGGGCACGCTGAAGAGCATCGCGCCGGTTTTCTCGTCGGTACCGGCCGGCGCAGGCGTCCCGTCAATCGTAGTGGTCCAACCAGGGTAGTTGAACGTGCGCACGAAAAGACGGCCTGGCACGTTGCTCGAGACATCCATGACACGATGTTGCGGCTTCCAGTTGCGAATGAGGACGTTGCCAGGCGGGTCCAGAGTGGCGGGCTCAACTTCCGGCAGATCGTCCGAGCTTGCGGGAGCGGTGCGCGGAATGATCGCGTAGTTCGTATGCTCCTCCTCGGGCTCGAATGCGTCTTCGTTGTTTACCGGCGCCATGATTCCAAACACCGTGAACATCGTACCGCCAACGAGGGCAAGCCCACCGAGTGTGGCAAACAGGGCAACGCGACCCGCGCGATTCTCGCGTCTCGAGTCCGACGCCGCCTGAACCAGCACGCCCACCAAAAGCGCGGCAATGAGCGTCGTAATGGCCAGCATACGCCAGGAGAACACGCCGATATCGATTTTGGGAATGTGGCGGCCCAGCGGCGCCGAGACGCGCAGCATGAGGAAACTGGCGAGGCAGCCGATCGCGGTCCAGAAGCCAGCGATTCTGCCGAGCCGCCTGACCAGAATCAGGACGGCGGCCGCGGCCCCAAGGGTCACGGCGACATCGAATCGCCACGACAAGTTCAATAACTGGAAGAACTCGAAGTACTGCCGCGAGTAACCTGCATACATGAACAGGTAAGTTTCGTGATAGGGCCAGATTTTCTCTATGATTTCGTGACGAATCAAATTCTCTTCCAGCGCTGCAGGCAGAAGATAGGCGGCCGAAAGACCCGCCCCGAGTGCAAATGCCGCGCCGATCCCCAGTAGCCCGCGCCAGTTTCTGCGCCATAAGGCAAGCAACACGATGAACGGACAGAACACGAGAGAGAACTGATACGCAGTTGCCGGATGGGACCACAGGAACCCGCCGTAGCTGAGGGCCAGCCCGGCCAGGGGCCGCCAGGGGCGCGCGGCGGCGAGTAACTGATCGGCAAATAACATGATCAGCGGCATCCAGACGAAAGAGAGTAATTCCGCCAAAGCTTCACGATGATACTGATCGATGATGTGATATGGGAACACGACATACGCGAGCATGGCGGCGACTGCCGGCGCACGCGACAGATAGCGGCGGGCGAGTAAGTAAATGGCGGCGGCTGAACCAGCCATCATCAGCAAATGAGCGACGAGTAACACGCGCGTCCAGTCGTGAAGTATCGGATAGAACGCGGCCGTGAGGTAATAGACTCCGGGCGGATAAAAACACGTGGTCGGCGCGCCAAAGCCATAGTTTGTATCTTCCTCCCAGCGCGGATAAATCTCTCCGGCGGCGAGCCCCTGATAGAAGTCGCGCATCTGGTCGTAGTGGAGAAACATGTCGTGCGTCCACGGCATCCGCAGATCCCAGCGGCTGCCTCCGGGAACGGGATGCCCCATGAAAAAGAACGGGACGGCCGCGGCCACGGAAGCAAGAGTGCAAATCAAAGCGACCGCCGCTCGCGCCCTGTTTTCGCTGCTCATCGGATTCGCAGCACCTGCGCGTTGCTGTCGCTGTAAACCGTCTCGAACTCGCCGCTCGACCGGGCTGCGTCAAGAAAATCCTCCTGCGAGTTCCCGGTCACGACATAATGGGCGCCAAAGCGGCTGACAATGGCGGCTCCGGGGTGTTTCTCCTGGCCTTTCACAACGGCCTCGTACAGCCTGCCCAGATCCGCATGCGCATCGGTCAGGTATCGCGGATCGAGCCCCGAAACATAGACGTCGTGCTGGTTGTAAAAGAAAAGCATTGGAAACTCATCCCAGGCGGTGTTGAAAACCAGACTGCCAGCCGGCGTGTGCTGGGCCAGCCAGGCGGAAGCGCCGCGCAAGCCAAATGGGTCCTCTTCAGTGATCACGTCATCCCGGCCTTCGTGAATGTTTCTCCACAGAGGCGCCGCCGTCACAGCGAGCGTCAATACGAGCATGGCCACCCGATTACGGCCCTTGATGCGAGGAAGTAGAGGGTCCAGCGTGAACGCAGCAAACAGAACCGCGAAGGGGGGCCAATATTCGACAAACCGGCTCCAGCGCGCCAGAAATACGGTGAAAAGGAGAAAAAGCAAGAGGAAGAACAGCGGTCTGCTGTCGGCTTTCCTCCGCCGCCAGTCGAACGCCAGCAAAGCAAGGAAAAACACAACGCAAACTGCCAGATCGTCGGTTAAACTTTGCCACGTATCGAACGGTCCCCACTCTACGCCCGGATCGACCTCCGATGCGCCGCCTCGCACCATCAGGACGTGCCGCCACAGGAGCGCCAGGTTCTTCGGAAAATACGGATTGATCACCAGTCCCGCCACAGCTCCCGTCACGGTGGCGCAGACCGCGCCGAGATCGATGCGCTTCTCACAAAAGTAGACTGTCGCGGCATACGCACACGCAAAGATCACCATCAGCGGAAACATGCTGTACGTCCAGACAAAGACGAACGTCAGGAACGCCAGCGGCCAGAGTCTGCGCCGCAGAATCAGCCATGACCCCGTGGCGAGCAGGGCCAGTGACAGGCTTGGCGCTCGCGTCATGGTCATGCGATAAATGAACTGCTCTGCGCCTACGGCCATCAACGCCAGCCAGAACCAGCGAAAGCGTAGGCGCCAGGCGATCAGAACTCCGAACAGCGCTGTCAGGGCCAACGCAGCGAAGAAGGCCGCCGCGACTTTTGCCCCAATCCGCAGATCGCCGAATGTGAAGGGCGTGAGCAGCACATGGAAGAAGAAGTGATGATCCACGTAGTCGGGGGCGCGAAGGATGGTCAGCGGCAGCCACTCAAACCGGGGCAGGTGCGGAGCAGATTGGCGCAGCATCCAGCTCCAGCGGATGTGGTAGTAACCGTCGTGATCGACGATGGCCGGCCCGGCGAATTCGATCCACAGCATCAGGCCGAAGCAAGCCACAAAGGCCGCGGCGCATTCGAGCGCGGCGCGCGAGCGGGCGAATGCCGAACGCACAGGGAGCGAAGGCGATCCGTTGTGCGCAGCGGAAAATGGCTCCGTCACCGCTTCAGACCCAGCGCCAGATACAGGACTGGCCGGAAAATGCGGTACCAGTCCGCCCATGCGCGCATTTTCGTGTACGACTGACCGCGCGCGATATTCGGATATTCGATGGTCACGGGCACTTCCACCACTTTGTGCCGCAGCCGCAGCGCCTGAAACAACAAGTAAGGCTCCAGCTCATAAGTATCCAGCCACGATTGCCAGATGTTGATGCGCTTGTCGTCGAACAGCGACAGCCGAATGGCGCGAAACCCGCTGGAGGCGTCCGTCACCCGTCGCCGCGCCAGCAGGGAAAACAGAAACGTATATCCGCGGGTACCGATCTTTCGCGAGAGGGTCATGCGCAGGCGCTCGCCGCCGTCGGTGTAGCGGGAGCCCTGCGCGAATTCCGCTCCGGCGAGCAGCGGCGCGAGAAGGCGTGGAATCTGGGCGGGAGGCGTTTTGCCCGCGCCGGAAACAATCACCACCACATCGTATCGCTGCTCGATGGCATAGTCGATGCCCATGCGAATGGCCGCACCGACGCCGCCGTGTGCGCCGCGGAGGACAGTCGCTCCCGCCGACCGGGCGCGCTCGCCGGTTGCGTCGGTGGAGCCGTCGTCCACAACCACGATTTCGTCCACCACGTCCGGCGGCACGGCGGCCACAACCGGGCCGATACGATTCTCCTCGTTCCACGCCGGCGCGACGCACACAACGCGCGGGCGCGGCTCAGGCTGCGGCATCAAAGCTCCTGGCGAGCCATTCGTGGGTTTGCCGAAGTCCGCTTTCCAGAGTGACCGCTGGAACCCAGCGCAGCTCGCGCCGGATCTTCTCGATGTTCAGAACACGCCGGCGGATGTTATCGATGTCACGGCGG
>Ga0335078_10005685_pt1 | contig 18429 bp, 18 predicted proteins | sample Lox_Sample_32_FD_206711 | JGI IMG/M metagenome (GOLD analysis project Ga0335078, IMG submission 206711) | Soil microbial communities from Loxahatchee National Wildlife Refuge, Florida, United States - Lox_Sample_3.2 | ecosystem: Environmental > Terrestrial > Soil > Wetlands | place: USA... | reverse complement strand
GAAATCATCGACCACCTGCAGAAGGTGGCAAATTTCTACAGATACAAGCCGAGCGTCGGGTCACTCGTGGCGGCGCATTGATCCTGTAAAGGACGCTGGTTCGGACGAACTTCAGATTCAACCGAAGGGGTAAGAAAACTGCGTAGGTCAGTCTTCCAGAGCCGTAACCTCGGAGAGATACGAGGCGGGAAAGTCATCGTCATCGTGACGGCCGAGCAGATCATCGAGCAGGCGGTTTGTATCGCCATTCTGCAGCGAGTCCAGACAAGAGTCGACGTCGCGAGTTGCACAGAACTCGCTGGTGGCCACGTCGACGTCGTCAACTAGACTCATGATCTGCAATGCCTTCATTTCTATTGTGCTGGAATGTAAGAGAGAACGATAGATTACTAAGGATCGTGTTCGCCTCGGGCGGATGGGGAGCGCGAGATCGCCTACTCGGACGCCTTTTTTCCCGGCAGCCCCACCGGGTTTTCGTGGGTGCGCTCGCGGAAGCCGCCTTTCATGCCGGTGGCCAGCGTCACACTCGATTCTCCAAACTTGTCGCGGAGACGGTCTGCTGCGGATAAGGCCTGTTGCCAGCGTTGCCGCCGTTCGCCTTCGATCAGGTCTCCCTGGCTCGCTTGAACGTCGAAATGCGCGGTCTGCACACCGAGCAAACGCACCTGCGTTCCCTTGCGCCAGTTCTTGTGAAACAGGGCCCGGACCTGGGCAAAAATCTCAGTATCGAGTTGGGTGGCGTCCGCCAGTGTGTGGGCGCGGGTAATGGTAGTGAAATCTTTGTAACGCAGCTTGAGCTGGATGGTGCGGGCGTGCAGGCCGTGTTCGCGCAGCCGGCGGCCGACCATCTCGGAGAGCCGCATCAAGGTCGATTCAATGGTATCCACATCAGCAGTGTCTTCGTTATAGGTATGTTCGTGGCTGATCGACTTGGGGTCGGTGTCGGCGGCCACTTCGGTGTCGAACCAGCCCCCGGCATCTTCGCCACGGGCTTTTCCGGCGAGCGCCAGCCCCCACTTGCCAAAATGTTCCGCGAGATAAGAGTCGTCGAAGCGCCTGAGATCGCCGACACGGTGAATTCCCAGGGCTTGCAGATTCCGCTCGGTGACTTTGCCGACACCAGGGATATCGCGCACGTCGAGCGGCGCCAGGAATTTCGCCTCCTGTCCCGGGATAACCCAGAGAATGCCCTGCGGCTTGGCTTTGGCGGAAGAGACCTTCGCGACCAGGCGCGAGCTGCCGATCCCGATGGAGCAGTTGAGCTGAGTCTCCGATTTGATTTTCTGGTGAAGCCGATGCGCAGCGGATAAAACCGGCCCGTGCAGGCGTTCTGTCCCGCTCATGTCGAGATAGGCCTCGTCGATGGAGGCCATCTCAACCAGCGGCGAAAATGATGTGAGCACGGCGTAGACTTTTTCCGAGCACTCGCGATAGCGTTCCGGATGTCCGTTGACGAAGATCGCGTGCGGGCAAAGTTTGGCCGCCGTCCGCAGCGGCATCGCAGAATGCACGCCAAACTTGCGGGCTTCGTAGGATGCGGCCGACACCACTCCGCGTTCGTGCCTCTGGCCCCCGACGACGACCGCTTTGCCTTTAAGGGAGGGGTCGAAGAGTTCTTCCACGGAGACGAAGAAGGCGTCCATGTCGACGTGGAAGATGGTTTTGGCGAAGGGAGACATGGCGGCTGCAATTTTACCGCGGTTATTGTAGGCGCGGGCGAGCCTGCCGTCATTGATCACACCAGCACGGGCGGGGGGACGCCCGCGCCTACATTAAGCCCCCACCAGCGCCGGCGTAGCCCGCATTTGCCGCGCCTTCTCGTAAACCCGCACGTACTCTTTGGCCGACGCGTTCCAGGAGAAATCTTTGTTCATGCCGTTGCGCATGAGCGTCTGCCAGGAAGTCTGGTCGCGGAAGGCGCGTAGCGCTTCTTTGATGGTGAGCAACAGCGACTCACCGTTGTACTCGCTGAACTTGAAACCGGTTCCCTTGCCGGTGCGTGCGTCCCAGGGCTCGATAGTGTCATCCAGGCCGCCGGTGGCGCGGACTATCGGCACCGTGCCGTACTTCAGACTGTAAATCTGGTTCAATCCGCAGGGCTCGTATTTCGAGGGCATGAGGAACATGTCGCTGCCGGCCTCGATTTTGTGCGCGACAGCATTGTCGTAGGCGATCTTGACAGCGATCTTCTGCGGAAATTGTTTTTGCAAACGGGCAAACATTTCTTCGTAGGGCTTGTCGCCGTTGCCCAGTGCCACCACGATCATCTCTTCCCGTGCTAACCGGTCCATGATCTGGGAAATCAGGTCGAAGCCCTTCTGCGCGGCGAAGCGGGAGACGATTCCGATGAGGGGAAGACGGACGTCGGCGTTGGCAACCCCAAACGTGGCCAGCAGATCCTGCTTGCACCTGGCTTTTCCCGCCAGATCTTGAGGTGAATACCTGGCGGCAATGAATTTATCGGCCTGCGGACTCCACTCGTCGTAGTCCACTCCGTTCAGGATTCCGGTGACCGTGGCCGCGCGGCCACGCAGCACACCTTCCAGTCCGAAACCAAATTCGGTGGTCTGAATTTCCTGGCTGTACTTGCGGCTGACCGTGGTCACGAAATCCGAATACACCAGCGCTCCCTTGAGAAAGTTCACGTTGCCAAAGAACTCCAACTTGGAAATGGTAAAGAGATCCCAGGGCAGGGTCAGCAGGGGCAGGGTGTCCGGTGAAAACAAGCCCTGGTATCCCATGTTGTGAATGGTGAAGACGGTGGGCACGTCCTGGAAGGCCGGATCTTCGGCATATTGGGTGCGCAGCAGAACCGGGATCAGCGCGGATTGCCAGTCGTGGCAATGAAACACCTGCGGGACACCGAGAATCTTCGAGGCCTCCAGCACGGCGCGCGAAAATAGCGCGAATCTCTCCGCGTTATCCGGGTAATCGCCGGCGGACGTTCCATACAGCGCATCGCGATCGAAAAACGGAGGGTAGTCGACAAAATAGTAGCGCACGCCGGACTGGGTGGCGGCGCTGGTCACCACCGAGCAAAAACGATAGTGGTCATCAAAGGGCACGGTGATGCTGCGTACCACCGTTTGCGCGTCGTTGAGTTTGGTTTGGCGATAGCGTGGAACGTAAACACTCACCTGGTGCCCGGCGGCAGCCAGCGCCCGCGGCAGGGCTCCGACGACATCCGCAAGGCCGCCAGTTTTCGAAAAGGGGACACACTCCGAAGCGGCAAAAGCGATATGCATGACGGCGAATCCTCCCGGTTGAAACAGCCAATCCCAGGGCACGCTATGATAGGAGGGCGCGCTCGGTTGCGCTCCATAACTACATGGCAGGGCAATCCTTAGTCTAGTCGCCCGCAAGAAAGAGGGTCAACGTGCCGAAGGTATCTGCCGCGCGTCCGGGTCCGCGAAAGCCAAAACTAGGCCAGCATTTCCTGGTGGATGGGTCGGCAGTGAGACGCATTGCCGAGGCTCTAGGAGATCTTTCGCAGAGCACTGTGCTCGAGATCGGTCCGGGACGCGGCGCGCTGACTTCCCTGCTGGCGCGGCGGGCGCGGCGGCTGATTGCCATCGAACTGGACCGTGTGTTGGCGGCGCAGTTGCGCATGCATCTGGCGCTCTTTCCCAACGTTGAGATCATCGAGGGCGATATTCTGGCGATGGATTTCGACACCATCTTCGGCCCCAAGCCGGGCAGCACACGCCCGGGCATGGATCACCAACCCGAGCGGGCCAAAGTTGTCGGCAACCTTCCCTATTTCATTACCTCCGATATTCTCTTGCGGCTGTTTGAATATCGGCGGTATTTCGAGAGCATGGTGCTCATGGTGCAGCGCGAGGTCGCTGACCGGCTGGCGGCGCCGCCGGGTACGAGCGAGTACGGCCTGCTATCGGCGACGGCCCAGCTTTACGCCAGAATTGACAAACTGTTCAGCCTGCCACCGCAGGCATTTTCTCCGCCTCCGAAGGTGCACTCCACCGTAGTCAGGCTGACGCTTGATCCAAAACTCGAGAGTCTGCACGTACCCGAGGCGGACTTTATCGCCTTTCTGAAACTTTCCTTCGGACAAAAACGAAAGACCCTGTGGAATAACCTGAAAGAAAAATATCCCGCGGAGCAGCTTCGGGGCGCGCTGGACAAGACTGGCGTGAAACCCAATGTGCGGGCGGAAGCCTTACCGCTGGAAAAAACCGCGGCGCTGTACCGGGCGCTGTCGGACGGAAGCCACCGGTCATCCTGAGCGAAGGGACTGCTTCGCGAATGCAAAGCAGTTCTGCAGTCGAAGGACCCCGTGTTCGCTTGCGCTAACACGGACTCTTAAAGGTATTCGCACCATGCTCTCAATCGAGGAGAGAACTCCCTGAATCGCTATTGCCGAGCCGGCGCACGCGAGGTCCTTCGACTGCGTAGTCGTACGCTCGCGGACGACTACTTCGTTCAGGATGACAAGTGTGAGATAGACGACAGATGTGAACAGATGACCGATGTGAGATTGAGCACCGATGTGAGGTTGAACATCTTTACCGCCTACGGGATTACAATCGTGCTGACCAGGAATCCTGGAGCTGGCTGATGGTCGATGTGCGCCATCCCGCGGTTGCCGGACGCTTCTATCCCAAAGTACGCCAGGTCCTTCTCGACAAGATCGGCTCCTACCTTGGCGACGGGGAACCACCCCGGTCGGCGCTCGGCTGCATCGCGCCGCACGCGGGCTACATCTACTCCGGAGGCGTGGCCGGCGCGGTCTACGCCGACGTCGCCGTGCCGCAGCGCTGCATCGTCCTGTGTCCCAATCACACCGGCCGCGGGCGGCCTTTGGCGATCATGAGCGAGGGCGATTGGGAGACGCCGCTGGGCTCGGTGCCCATTGACTCGGAGCTGGCCGGCGCGCTCAAACAACAATTCCCGTTTCTCACGGAAGATGCCGACGCGCATCGTAGCGAGCACGCCATCGAAGTGCAGTTGCCTTTCCTGCAGCAAAAGCAGACGCACCTCAGTTTTGTGCCGATCGCGCTCGGGACCGGGCATTTCGAAACCCTGGAAAATCTTGGCGCCGCTCTTGCCGAAGTCCTGAGAGCGCAGGTCGAACCGGTGTTGATTGTCGCCTCCAGCGATATGAATCATTACGAGAATGACGAGATCACACGGATCAAGGATCACAAGGCGATCGACCGGATTCTTGCGCTCGACCCACGCGGTCTCTATGACGTCATCATGAAAGAACAGATCAGCATGTGCGGCTTCGGTCCCGCCGTGGCGATGCTGACCGCTGCCAAATCGCTCGGCGCCACGTCGGCGTCGCTGATCAAGTACGCCACCTCGGGCGACGTCTCCGGCGATCACAACGTGGTGGTGGGATACGCCGGCGTGGTGGTGAGGTAGAAGCCAGCCCGTGTAGGGCGGACATTCCTCTCCGCCCCACATTCCCCTTGCAGATTTCACACGATCAGCGGTGAGGACCGGCGGCTACGTGGCCGCTGCCGGTGCTTACACGCCCAGAGGAGGACGCCGACGCCGAAGATGCTGAGGAGCCGGCACCGCCCCATCCCACGGCGTTCTGGCTCCGTGCTCCGCCCGGCGAGCCGGAGAAGCTTACTGGAGCCGATGGCACCCGGGTAGTCACCGCTCCGTGCAGCTGAACAGTTTGCGAAAGCTCGCCAAGATTCTTAATGCTTCCCCGGGCAATGCCCAGGCCGGCGGAGTTTCTGGGAATCTCAAGCTTGCCCGTTGACCTTCCCACCAAGGTCGGAACCGGTCCCCGGTTGGCGACGATAATGCGTTGTCCGGGGAGCATCGGGCTACGTGGTGCCACAAAGCCGTTGGGAGCGTTCACCACGACCGGAAGCGGATTCAGTCCCATCCAGCCCGGACCAGGCTGCCATCCCCAGCCGTATCCCCCGGCGTAAATCCACGACCCGGAGTGAAAGGGGGTCCATCCCCAGGGATAACCTGACACCCAGCCGTATCCGAAGCCGGGATTGAAGGCCCAGGCGCCGTTCATAAACGGATCCCAGCCGGCTCCGGCCATATACGGCTGCCAGAGCATTCCATAACCCGGTACATTGGCAAAATTTCCGTAATAGTTCAGATCGCTGTTGCCGTAGGCATAGGGAGAGTAGTTCGATTGCCCTTTGGCCGCGTAGACGTCGTCGAACTCGTTCTGGTGTTTGTCCCAGGAATCGAATGGTTCCTGATCGATGTATCCCACCAACTGATGACGATCGTTCGCCACCAGATCAAAGCTGGCGGTGTGGTTCTTGCCGACCTGGACGGTTCCCGACGGGCCGGCTACTTCCGCGTCGCCTTTGAATACGGCCACAGTGGCATCCGCGTCGCCGACGTCGATACGGAGATGCGCGGCGTGGTTCAGAGTCACCTTCTCGCGCACAAATGTCAAAGTCATCACGTCGTCCTTGCTGCCGAGGAAGTTGACGTAGGCGGCGCCTTCCTGCACACGGACCTCCGACAGCTTACCTCCGGAATCGCGCAGCGAAAGTTGTGAAAACTCGATCACGCTGTTGGGCACGATACGCACGCTGCTCGCATCCTCGAATTGAATGGAGGCGCGGCCGTCAGAGCCCGTCCGAATCTTCATTCCCTGGGTAATTGGCAGGTTAAGGAAGGCCTTCTCGAAACCCTGTCCGGTTTGGCGGTCCACCTGGACTTCGCCCTGAACATCGCTCAACCGTACGATCCGTACTTGTGAGTCCGCAAAGCAAGGCAGGACCCAGAGACCTGTCAGCATCAAGCCCATCAGTAGCTGGATACGTGATTCGGATTTGTACATAGGGCACCCCGGAAGTCTGCCCCCATTAGAACACCGTTTGGGGATTTCCGTTTGTCAAAATTTTGTCACGGTGGGACGAACGGCAGGAGCTCAAAAACCCCTTGTTCCAAGCTACTTGGCGACCGGGGCAGGATGCCCCATCAGGCGCTGGGCGCGCGCCCGCACGGTATTCATCACCGTCTGATCATCGAGAACCTTGTGCAGAATGGGAGCGATGATGGACACTTCCATGATTTCCCCTCGGGATACCAGGTCTTCCAGACTCTTCAATTCTTCATCCAGCGCCAGCTTCTGGTAGTGCCGTTCGAATTCGATGCGGCGGCCAAACTCCAGCGTGGCGGATAAACTCTGAAAGATGGTAGTGAGCTCTTCAACTGCGGGGATGGGCGAATAGTTGTAAGTCGCGATGGTATTTCTCTGGCCATCTTTGTAGGAGAGCGTCTTTTCTCCCGTGGAAGCGATGTTTTTCTTTCCGGAATCGATCTTCCCGCTAAAGTAGTGCGCTTCCCTGGCGAGATCGAAAATGTGCGAGACCGAAGCTGCGGGCAAAGTGAAATCCTGCGTGTACGGCGCATCGGGTTCGGAGTCACGGGCCAGTTTTCCGTCGGAAACGTAGGACGCGTGGCCGTCCGACACGACAGAAACGCCATAGTGCGAAGGATCGGAGCCCGGGAAATCACAGCTAAAAGCCACGGTGGGAGCGGTTCCCTGCGCCAGCGCGGAGAAACCAGACGCCAGGAACAAGCCGATAAAACAACGGACGAAAAATACGAGTGGGCGCTTCTCAAAACTCATGCAGAGAGAATTATGCCAGAACCCGCGATGCGGAACTCCCCATCCCGCCGATCGCCTCACTTCGCCGCGGCGCTCTGCCGCATCTGGGTGGCCGAAGTATGGAGGTGGCAGATGGCGATCGCCAGGGCATCGGCGGCGTCCGGCGGCTCCGGGACTTCGCGCAGGTTCAACAAACGTGTGACCATGTGCTGTACCTGCTGCTTCTCCGCACGGCCGTATCCAACGACCGCCGACTTGATGGTCAAGGGCGCGTACTCGGCGACATGCAGTCCGGCCGACGATGCGGCCAGCATGGCGACTCCCCGCACCTGTCCGAGCTTGAATGCGGACTGGACATTCAGCGCATAGAAGACTTCTTCAATGGCAACGTCGTCGGGGTGATGCTTCGTGATGATCTCGCCCAGGCGGTTGAAGATAGTTGACAGGCGCGTCGGCAAAGGCTCACGGCGCGAGAGCTTGATGGCGCCGCAGGCTAGGCACAACAACGTGTCATTGGGACAGAGTTCGACTACGCCGTAGCCGGTATACTCCGTGCCGCAGTCGATGCCGAGAGCTCGCATGGGGAAAGTTTACAGCAGCTTGACAGCGGGCGGTGTTAGCACCTGGGATCGCTCCGTCATCTTTGGGGGCATGAAAAGCCTCAGCAGCAGCGCGGTCTCCGGGCTTTCAGCTCTTCGTGCTCATGACGAAAGGCTGCGTAGGATTGAGCGCAAGAAGTCGTCTGCGTGCGCCGCAAGAAACGCTCGTATGCGGATTCGTCGAAGATCTCGCGAATGGCGCAAACCAAAGTCGCGGCGAAGTGTCGCAACCAGCCCGTGTGGCGCGGGCGCCCTCGCCCGCTTGCGGCAATCGAAGAACTCACAGCTGCATGCACTGCCGAGCTTTGCTCGGCTGGACGGGCGAGAGTGCCCGGCCCCACACAGTTCCAGTCTTCTTTCATTTCATCCCTCCTCCGCAAAGCTGGTAGGAACGAATGGCGACTCTTTCACTTTGGCTTCCTTGCGTCCGGCCAGGACGCCGATCCATAGGAAGACCGACTCCAGCAGAATCAGCGCCACCAGAAACATGAGAACTCCGGTGACGAGCGCATCCAGTCGATCATTGAAGATCAGCCGCGCGACGTCATGGCCTGGTGGTGAGGATGCCAATTGGCGAGCGTGGGCCAGGAATCCGATGCGTGGATCGGAATCGAACATTTTATCCCAAGACCCGGTGAAGGTCACGGCCACGAGCCAGAGCAGCGGCACCAGGGTTACCGCGCTGAACCGCGCCTTTCCCATCTTGACGAGGATGGTTGTGGCCACGCACAGAGCTACCGCAGCCAAAAGCTGGTTGCAGATGCCGAAAAGAGGCCACAGGGAGTTGATTCCTCCCAGCGGATCCTTGATTCCCTGCCACAGAAAGCATCCCCACGCGGCGACCATCAGCGCGCTGGTCGCGAGGATGGAGGGATACCAACTGGTACGGCCGATTGGCTTCCAGATGTGTCCCAACGCATCCTGCAGCATGAAGCGCCCCACACGAGTGCCGGCATCGAGAATCGTCAGGATGAACAGCGCTTCAAACATGATGGCGAAGTGGTACCAGATGGCCATGACAGCCTGTCCGCCAAGACTGTTGGAGAAAATGTTCGCCATGCCCACAGCGAATGCCGGCGCGCCGCCGGTGCGGTTGTAGAGGGTCTTCTCACCGACCGCCAGCGCGATGGCGTGCATGTTCTCGGCCGTCACCGGGAAACCCCAACCCGTGATGGTAGCCGCCGCCGCTTCTGGTGCCGCACCGACGATACCGGCAGGGCTGTTGATGGCGAAATAAATCCCCGGCTGCAGCACGCAGGCCGCGATCATGGCCATTACCGCCACCATTGACTCGGCCATCATGGCGCCATAACCGACAATCCGCGCCTCTGTCTCGCGGCGAATGAGTTTGGGAGTGGTGCCGCTTGAAATGAGCGAGTGAAATCCGCTGATCGCGCCACAGGCGATAGTGATAAACGCGAAGGGGAAAATCTTGCCGGCGAACACCGGGCCCGTTCCGTCGATGAAACGCGTCAGGGCGGGCATGTGCAGCGAGGGATGCAAAGCTACAATTCCCAGCGCCAGCAGGCCGATGGTTCCCAGCTTCACGAAGGTGCTCAGGTAATCGCGGGGAGCGAGAAGCAGCCAGACTGGCAACGCAGAAGCCGCGAATCCGTAGATCATGATGATGATGGCGAGAGCGGGCGCGGTGAGTGTGAACCAGGGCGCCACTTCCGCGCTCTGGGAGACCCACTGGCCGCCCCAGATCGCCAGCATGACCAGCACAAATCCCAGCACCGAGCTTTCCAGAACTTTCCCCGGACGCAGCCGCCGCAGATAGAAACCCATCAGCAGTGCAATGGGGATGGTCATGGCGATGGTGAACACGCCCCATGGACTCGACTTCAAAGCGTTGACCACCACCAGAGCGACCACTCCGAGCAGAATCACCATGATACCCAGGATGGCGACATAGGCTACGAATCCACCTACGCGGCCCACTTCCTGGCGCGCCATTTCGGTTAGAGATTTGCCGTCGCGGCGAACCGAGAAAAGCAGAATCACGAAGTCCTGCACACATCCGGCAAAGATGGCACCGACAATGATCCAAAGGGTTCCCGGCAGATATCCAAACTGTGCCGCCAGCACCGGACCCACCAACGGTCCAGGACCGGCAATGGCGGCGAAGTGATGTCCAAAGACGACCCATTTGTTGGTGGGGACAAAGTCGCGGCCGTTATCCAAGCGCTCGGCGGGAGTCGCCCGCTGCGCATCGAGCGCCAATACTTTGACCGCAATGAATCGGCTGTAGAAACGATATCCCAGCGCGTAGGTGCAGCCAGCCGCCAATATTAGCCACATGGCGCTGATCTGCTCACCACGATGGAGGGCGATGGTGGCTAAAGCAGCCGCGCCGGCAGACGCAATACCGAACCAGATCAAGATGCGATAAAGATTCTTCATAGGAATTCATTTCAGAATGGGGCCGCACATTCCCCGCCCGGCGGAACTCCGCTGCCGGGCGTCGACCCGCGCCGCAAGTCGCCACCGTCCGATATCGCAACCGCGATCGCGGCTACGGCAAACCCGGCGAGGATGTCGACGACGTAATGCCACTCGAGCAATAAAATCGCTATGAGCAGAACTGTATTGTAGACCGCCAGAAAAAAGATAATCCTGCGCCAGGAACGCAAAAACCACATGACGATCAGGGGCTGCGCAATATGCATGCAGGGAAACGCGATGTAGTAATCGAAAGAAATGCTGTTGAGGGGTTCATGATTCCAGCGGGCGCGCGCCCCAGCGATTGAACCCATCTGAAAGGCGTAGGTTTTCAATGAGGCCGGGAATTCAGAGAAGTGGCTGGGACACAAATAATAGGGCCCCTGACTCGGCCATAAATAGAACAACCCGAGCGCCAGATAATAAGCAGTGAGAATCGCACCCGCAAACTGGAATCCGCACCTCCGGCCGCGAGCGATCGCCACGATCAGCAGTCCCGCCCCGATTTGCGAAAACAAGCTGAAGTAGACAAACTCCAGCAATCGAAAGACGGAAAGCGGGAGCGTCCGCACCGCCCAATGGGAGAGATGAGAAACCGTGAGTCCGCGCAGGAGCCATTGGTCCGCGGCTTCGAACATAGAATCCGCGGCAGCAAAGAAGCGACTGGACAAAATGATGTCGTTGTAGGCCGACACCAGCACAAGTCCGCCGAATAAATAGAGCGCGGGGAGCAGGACGTCTTCCGCCGTTCGCATCCAGTTCCGGGGTTTGAGTCTTTCCCGCACCTCCAGGACCGCGACAACATCGAAGGTCAGGACCAAGCCATGTGCCGGGCCCAAGGTCCAGCATAAAGCTGACAGAAAAATGAGCAGAAATATGATGCGAGGCTTCTCCCGCCAAATGCGCTGTATTGTTGGCAGCAAGACGGTTTCAGACGATCCGACAACAGACAAAATAACGGCGGCGAAAATCGCTCTTTCGGCCAGCAACACCCAATACATGTAGGCCAGGCCCAGCCAGTCAAACCGGAGAGGCAAATGGAAGTGCAGCAACAGCGGGACCACAGCCAGAGCGAGAAGACCGCTCATCCAGTAAGAGAAATTTCTCGTCCAATCGTAACTCGTTGGCAACGAATCTCCTCAGACCCCAGCTTTCCTGACCATCGTCTTACCGCAGGCAACAACAGAGTAAGCCGCGAGTAGCAGCATCACCGGCTCGATAGGGTGTCGGTACGTGGGAAACGTGTGGGTGATGTAATACACCAAAGGGAAATTCACCAGAACCATGACATAAGGCAAGGCATCCAGATGTTTGCGTGCCAATGCCAAAATAGCACCTAACCACGCCAACCCACTGATCGCCAGCCACGGTGTATCTGGGGGATCCCTCCAGAATTTGAGGCAGCGAATCACGACCAGACGCAAATATTCACCCGGATCCTGCCGAATATATTGCTTTGCCATCTGCAGTCTGCTGTCCATGAAAGCAATTTCTCCCAGCCGGTTGTACTCGGTTGGATTACTCAAGGGAAAATCGCGGGGAAACAATCGGGTCATGGGTGCCCCGGGCTTGCCCGAGCCGAGCTCGACCCCAACCCACAACTCCAGGCCGAAATTGTCACGAACCGGAAAGAGCCGGTGAAAGACTACATAATTGCGAATCGTCCATGGAAGCAACACGAGCGCACAGATTGCCAGCGATGCGAACAACATTCTGGCGCAAGACTGCCGACGCCGGCGGTAGAGCAACCAGAGCGTCAGCCAGAAAAAAGGAAAGACCGACAACAATGTCGTATTTGTGAGGGCAGCAACGGCCACCAGCGCCCCGAAGAGTATCCAGTACAGGGGGCGGAGAGAGTTTGCCAATGCTGGCAGCATCAGCAGGCCGAACATCAGCAGCAAAGCGGCGATTGTGCTCTCCCAAAGACGTATGGCCACTGCCGCCTCATATAGCCAGCAAGACCACATCCAGGCTGCGAGCACACCCGCCAGAGTGCCGAATTCGCGACGCCCGATCCGCAGGATCAGCACTCCGGTAAGCGCGGAAAGAACTGCGTTGAGCCCCAGGGCGATCCACAACGACAAGTAGCTGTAAGGACCCGCTAGTTTAAAGATGGCGGCCACCAGCATCGGATAGATTGGAGGTTGCTGGGCGGTCGGTAATACGGGGGTATTCGGCCAGGGCGCGCTATACCCGAACCCCGAAGCCAGCGCCCAGGCAATGTGCGAAGGCTCGTTGTATCGGTAGAAGCCGCTCGAAGTGTGGGCGGGCAAAAGTTCAGACAAAACGCGAAGGCGTGCGATCAAGGCCAGCGTAAAGACCGCAACCGGGGAGGTCAGGACTCGGCCGCCAGCCTTTCCCAGACGTGCAGTCCGCGTCCATATTTGACGCTGTTGCAGATCCTGGAGTGTCATCAATGCGGCGCTCCCGCCACTAAGCCGTAACATCATAACCGGAGCGGGGATGAGTAGGAACCTGCGGTAACAGGCACGGGTTCCGGCGGCCTTTCAGACCCCGCGGGCTACGGCAGCCCGACACAGCGCACAGCACTCAGTGATCAAGGTCACAGGAGGATGAGAGCAAACGAGCCATAATCAGGCTGCAAGTCGGGGAATGAGCGAGGCTCTAACCGAGGAGGACCGCCATGAAAACCTGGTCGGCAATCGTTCTGATTTTGGCTTTGATGGCAGTATCTGCACCCGCCTTTGCGGCTCAAAGCACCTCTGCGGGCGCAACTGTACCCAAATACAATCCGGCCACCGAAGCCGTATTCAAAGGCACGGTGGAAGAGGTTCGAGACCGTGAATGCCCCGTCAGCGGCGGCATGGGATCTCATATCATCCTCAAGCTGGAGGACGGGACCACCATCGAAGTGCATCTGGCCTCGACGAAGTTCGTGAAGGAATACGAACTGGTTTTCAACAAGGGCGACGAGTTGGAAGTTACGGGATCGAAAGTGGTGTTCGAAGGCGTGGAGACCATTTTTGCCCGCGAAGTAAAGCGCGGCAACGATTCGTTCGTGTTCCGCGACAAGGACGGCAAACCCGTCTGGTAGGTCCCGGAGCTGAACCTTCCCTTCTCCGGGAGTTTTCGGGTGGACGCGAGACGTTCGCGTCCACCACTGCTTCTTCAGGACCTGGTCTCTCCAGCGCCATCGATACTTCCAAATAAAAAGCTCAATGCTTGCGGGAAGCGCTTCGCCCACTCCCCCTCGTTATGCACGGCGCCCTCATCGATTTTCACCAGCAGGCGCTTGTCGTCCAGGCCGGCCCGCCGCATGACCCGCTCCAGCTCGCGGACGTCGCCAACTACCTGCTGGTCTTTGCCGGCCTCACCCGCCTCGCGCGTGCCGATAGCCATGAAGATCCTTTCGGGCCACTGGCGAAAATAACGGCTGTACTTCAACAGGCGGCGGTTGGAAACGAACAGAGACGCACTTTCGAGCAGCAAGCGCCCGAATATGCCGGGCCGATCCATCACCGTGTAAAGCGAAATCAGCGCACCCAGCGAGGACCCGCCCAGGCCCGTGTTCTCCGGCCCGCGCGCGATTCGATAGCGTTCGTACAGAAAAGGCATCACTTCGTTCAGCAGGAAGTCGGGGTAGCGCTTCCCACGCGCACGCAGCACCGGTGGGTTGTACATGCGGTACGGCAAATACTCCTTCATACGATCGGCCCGCGCATTGTCGATGCCGACGATGATGAGCGGAGGAATCCGGCCTTCGCGAATCAATTGCTCCGCGCTCTCACCGACTCGCCAGTCGACTCCGGTAAACGAAGTCTTCCCTTCAAACAGATTCTGACCATCGTTCAAATAGAGGATCGGATAATGGCGGGCTTGATTTTCCACCGCCGCGTAGTCCGGCGGCAGCCAGACGCGCAAGTAACGTTGGTTGGCGAAGACTCGACTCTCGAACTCGTGCAGATGGAGGCTCCCGGACGCAGCCGGCCCAGGTTCAAGGATTGATTCAGACTTCTCGTGAGAGCTCTCTGCCATCGTCTCCAGCCCATCCATGAGCGACCATGCCTCAAAACATGTAGGCGCGGGCGTCCTCGCCCGTGCAGCTACGACGGTGCGAAAGCACGAGCGACGACACTCGCGCCTACTTCATTCCTCGCGCATGCCGCGAGCGACCAGCCATGACGACAGCGCTGTGATCGACACGATCGCGCCGAGCGACGAAAGACACAGGATGCACCAGGTGGCGAGCACAAAGGCTTCAATGTACGTCAGGTAAAAGGCAAAGCCCAGTCCCGCTACCGAGCCGATGAGCAGCAAAGCCGGAGTGTCTTTCTTGCTCCGCCACAACGTTGCCAGCATCAGGAGCGCCGCATATCCGACGATGCCGATGAGCGCGTCAGGAACACCGAGTACGGTCGAATAGGTGCTTCGATTGACAAGATCGCAGTTGAAACTCTGGCTGAAATCGCAATAGGTCGTCTTGGAAGATCCGTAATGGTGATAGAGCGAGACTGAAGACACCACCATGCCAGCGAGCGACAACGCCGCAATCAAAGAAAACACACGTCCCGAGGCAGAGCTCATGGCAACGGGCACCCGGTCGTCTGGCCAAGGAAGTCCAGCGAGTGGGCGCCTTCTACCCTGGTGCCATCAGCGAATTCCCAGGTGGGAAAATTCTTGACGTTCGCCTGGGTGCAGACCGGATTGATGCTGTGCGAGCCTTTGATGCCACACTCAATATACGGGGCATATTGAAAGGACGAGCCGAACATATCCTTCTGGTCGGCGCAGTGTGGACACCAGAAGGCGCCGTACATTTTCGCTTGTTTCTCCGTCAGGCAGCGGGCAAAAGCGTCGAGGCGATCATTTTGTTTGTGACGGAGGAACCACAACAAGCCGCCAAGAATGACGACCACAACGGCAATGATGGCGACCTTCGGCAACAGAGTGTTGGGTTGACCCTCCTGCTGTTTTTCCTGCTGTTTTTTTCTGCGCTCTTGGGACATGGCGATGTTTTCTTATACCACGACCCTCAGGGCAGAGGGCAGGACGTCCAGGGCTTCGCAGCGCAGCGTGAGCACTTCTCCATCCACCATCACGTCGACCGGTTCGTCGAGATGAAAATCGATTCGTTTTGCGCCGCGACGCTCCGCCATCGGGTGATGAATGTGGGTCCCGTCATAAAGGGTGGGCAGGTTGCGAATCAGCCCCACGCGTCCAATCGGCCCCCAGCGAACATACTCGACCAAGCCGTCATTCACCTCGGCTTTGGGAGCAATCAACATGGAGCCGCCGGTATATTTGCTGTTGCTGAAGGTGAGAAACAGAGACGGCCGGCGATCGATCTCACCCGCGCCATCGACTTGCAAAGGAAAAGGACGACGGCGCAAACGCGCCAGCGAAATGAGGATGGACGATTGGTAACCGAGTTCACCCCAGCCGCTGAAGCGGCGTGCTCTTAACGCGGCCACGTCGGCGGCGAACCCCACCGCCAGCAGATTGATATAGTGAATTACGCCTTGCGAATGCCGCATGCGCAAGACATCGCAAGGTTGCGAACGCCGGGCGAGCAAGGCTTCCAGCGCATGCTCCGCGCCCCGATCGGAAAATTCCCGCAGGAACGAGTTCCCTGTTCCCACCGGCAGAAAAGCCAGAGTTGGAATTTCCCCGGAATCATCGCGGGGGAAAAGCCCGTTCAGGATTTCGTAAGAAGTTCCATCGCCGCCGACCGCGACGAACTTGCGATAGCCGCGCGCCCACGCATCTTGGGCAATCCGCGAGGCCTGCCCGGGGCCGTTGGTCTCGATGACGTCCAAGGTGATTCCGCCGGACCGCAAGTGGTCCAGGGCAGGCGTAACCAGCTTTCGCAAGCGGCCGCCGCCCGCCGCGGGGTTCACCACTGCCAGAAACTCGGCGTTCACAAGGCAACCACGGCGCCGGCACGGTCGAGAGTCTTGCCGATCTCCTGGGCAAGAACCGTGCGCTTGATTTTCATCGATGCGGTGCGGGGGAAATCCTGGCTCCAGAGAATGTAGCCAGCTACACGTTTGAAATCCGGCAGGCTCCGGTTGCGGGCACCAATATCGGCCTTCAGCGCTTCGTTGAACTCCTGTTTTTCCTCCAAGCGCACCACCAGGACCAGCATCTCCTCGCCGAGGCTTTTGGCCGGCCACAGATAATTCGCGGCGAAAACGCAGTATTCTTTCACTGGCAGCCCGTCGAAGACGGTTTCAATATCCTCGGGATAAATATTCTTACCGCCTGCGGTCACAATCATATTCTTCTTGCGTCCAAAGAGTTGCAGGTGCCCAAATCGGTCGAAGCGTCCGAGATCCCCGGTCAGAAGCCAACCGTCGGCGATGGTTTGCGCGGTCAACTCCGGATCGCCGAGGTAGTGCGACATCACCGTCTTGCTATGCGCAGCCACTTCTCCGATGCCATCGTCGTCAGGATTGAGAATGCGCAGTTCGACTCCGGGCAACGGCTTTCCAACCGTATCCGCGCGAAAGGGATTCAGATCGTTCAAAGTGAGCGCGGTACCCGCTTCGGTGAGGCCGTATCCGTTGACCACGGGAATGCCCAGATCATAAAAAAACTGCAGGGTAGAAGGATCGACAAAAGCGCCTCCGGTAATGAGGGCGAGCAACTCTCCGCCGAACGCCTGATGGACTTGAGGGAGCAGCCGGCGGCTGAGCTTCACGTTAGGGCGATTGACGGTAAGCAGCTTGTTCAGGCCAATGATGCGATTCAGGAAAAAACGCTTGCCGGGAGAAAGCTCGGCGAACTTGCCGCGCAGACCACGCTCCAGATTCTTGAGGATAAGCGGCACCAGGCTCACATACGTAATCTTGTAACGAACGAAGGCCTCGCGAACAAACTCCGGCCGCAGCGTGCGCAGGTGCACCACACACGCGCCGCACACGAATGGTCCGATGAAGCCAACCATGAAATCGATGGCATGATTGGTGGGCAGAATGCTCAGGTAACGCACGCCCGGCCAGAACGGATACCACGCCGTCAACGCCCTGCATTGCTCCAGATAGTTCTCATGGGTGAGAACACAACCCTTGGCCCGCCCTCCGGTGCCTGAGGAGTAGACGATGCAAGCGGTATCTTCACGGTCGCGGGCTACGAAAACGGGATCGCCCTTGCGGCGAAATTCCTCCCAGCGGTAGGCTCCGGCGAGATCGGCGCGCAGCGGCGCCTCGGTGACCAGTACAGTCTTGAACTTGCCAGGATCGAACCCCGGAGCCTGCGTGAGCGCCCGCCACAGGTAATATTCGACGATCAGATACTTCGCCTGGCAGTGCGCCAGCAACTGCAAATGTTCGGCCGCGGTCAGCTTGTAATCCAGCGGAACCAGAACCCCACCGGCATAGAAGACCGCATACGCGCTGATCAGCCACTTCGACTGATTGGTCATGATGATGGCAGCGCGTTCGCCGGAGGAGAATTCAGCGTCCTGGAGCGCACGCACCAGAGGCAGCGCGGAATCTTTAAAATCGGAGTAGGTCAGGCGTATCTTCTCGCGGTTGCGGTCCGATTCAATCAGGCAGGTTTCGTTGGGCCAACGGTCCAGTGCATCCCGCAGAGCTGCGCCCAGAGAGTTGTATTGATCGAGATTGAGCATGAACGAGCTATTTCACCACAGCCGCATATCGGGAACTAAGAACCAAGAATCAGAAACCGCCCGTTACAGTCTCGCCTGTATCCGTCCGGCCAGAGTGCGGAAATCCGAGACTCCCTGCAATTCATAATCCGGCAACTCGACGTGAAAATGATTCTCCAGCTTGGTGAGGAGATCGAGCGTCTGCAGGCTGTCGATACCCAGAGTCTTGAAAAAGTCATCGTCGGGAGCGAGTT
>Ga0335078_10005684_pt1 | contig 18430 bp, 17 predicted proteins | sample Lox_Sample_32_FD_206711 | JGI IMG/M metagenome (GOLD analysis project Ga0335078, IMG submission 206711) | Soil microbial communities from Loxahatchee National Wildlife Refuge, Florida, United States - Lox_Sample_3.2 | ecosystem: Environmental > Terrestrial > Soil > Wetlands | place: USA... | reverse complement strand
TGAGGCAGAAGAAACACATGAGCAATAGGTTCTTACAGATTTCACAGGTTTCCGATCTCCTGGAGATCTCGGAAACGACCGCCCGGCGATTGGTGAAGAAGGGCGTGCTGCCAGCGATTCGCGTCGGGCGCCAGATTCGAATCGACGAGCGTCGGTTTCAGGAATGGCTGGATGGCGGGGGTGGTGGGCCGATCACACAACGGCCGCACTCAATCGAAGCCTAGGAATGCACCAAGTGTCCGCTCCTCTCACAAGCTCAGGGTCGGGATGCCCACGTGATCTGCGAACCGGCGGTCTCACGAGCCGCATAACCGTGCCGGATATCGCACATCGATTGGACATCGGGCGGCTGGCCGTGTACGCTATGTTGGAACAGGGGATCATACCCGGCATACGGCTCGGCCGGCGGTGGATCATCACGCGCCATGCTTACGAGCAGTGGGAGCGCACCTGCGGCATGCGATTTGGCACTGGACTTGTGGCGCAACAAGAGGTAACAGAGTTGAACTGATGCCAGTCCACAAACGCAAATATCGATCCGGGATCGTCTGGTACTACTCGTTTGACCTGCCAGGCTCTGGCCGCCAGGATCGCCGCCGGGCGAAGGAGTCCGGCTTCGCCACCAAGCGCGAAGCGGAAGATGCCGAACGCAAGCGGCACACTGAGGAAGAGCAGAAATACAATCTGGCGAAGGCCGGTGCCCCCGTGGCCGCGGCGCTCCCGAAGACACTGGCGATGCTCATGGAAGAGTTCCTTCGCCAACACGCCGAGGAGAAGCTGGCACCCAAGACCGTCGAGCGATACCGCGAACAGGTGTTGTATCTCGATCCGGCGATCTTGAGCATGCCACTCACGGAGATTGGGCCTCTGCACTTCAGTCGCGAGTGGAGCCGCTTGCTCCAGAGCGGCGGCCACACCCGCCGGGACAAGACGCCACGTCCGCTGTCGGCGAAGAGCGTCCGCAACATCGCAGGCGTCGTGTCGAGCGCGTTCTTGCGTGCCATCAAGTGGGGCCTTGTCACCAGCAACCCCGTTTCGCGCAGCGAGCCGCCGGTGCCGAAGAAGCGCGAAGGAATGGCGTTGTTGCCATCCGAGCAGGTGCTGCTGATCCAATCCGCGACCGGTCCCTGGTGCCTGCCGACGTTGCTGGAAGTGGCAGCCGCGACCGGCGCGCGCCGCGGCGAGGCCCTGGCGTTGCGGTGGTCCGATATCCAGGGCCGCGAGGTGCTGATTGCGCGATCTCTTACGCAAACCCGGCAGATCCTGAAGTTCAAAGGCACCAAGACGGAGCGGCCGCGACGAGTAGAACTGCCAGAGTCGGTCCTGGCACCGCTGGCAGCCCACCGCGAGCAGCAGGAGAAGTTCCGCCAGCAGTTCGGTCCCGATTATCGCGCTGACCTGGATTTGATCTTCGCGAATCCCGATGGTACGCCGTTGAAGCCCGACTCGGTTTCCGCAGCGGTATCCCTGCTTTGCCGGCGTCTGGGTCTACCCAAAGGGGCCAGCCTGCACACGCTGCGCCACACCCATGGATCGTTCCTGCTGGCGGATGGAGTGGATTTGGCGACCGTGTCGGAAAGGCTCGGCCACTCCTCCGTTAGGGTAACTGCGGACATCTACTCGCACGCGCTGCGAGGACGCGACCAGGAGGCTGCCCGTCGCTGGGACAACTTTATGCGTCGCAACGCACCGGAGAATAGAAGACCAGATGTGCAGTGAGGAAGAAGGCGATTTCTTATCCGTGCGGCGCGCGTATGCCGTTCGGTTGCGCGTTGCGCGTGGCACCCGGTGGCACCGCACTGCCCCTAAGTCATAGAAAACATGGTAGCGCTAACGGGAATCGAACCCGTATTTAAGCCTTGAGAGGGCTCCGTCCTAACCGTTAGACGATAGCGCCGCGGGCGGGCAATTCCGATTCTACCAATCCGCAAGGACGGTTGTCAGCCCCCGAAGACCCTTCCGACCCTCCCGGCCTTTCGCCCGGCTTACTCGAGACGTCCCGCCGCCCACAAAACAGCCCGATGCACCAGCTCCTGGTAATCCGGATTCTGCTGGGCGCCGCGGCCGTGTCCAAGCTGGATATACACGACGCGCGACTTGCTGTACGGGCCGATCCACGCCACCGGCCCATCGCTCGTCGGATTCGTGGTTTCGAGGATCACGTTCACCCGCGGCGAAATCCACATCCCGTGGTAGGTCTCATCGCTGAAGTGCAGCGGGGCCAGACCGCGTGTGATGGCGTGCGTCCCCACCGCCCGGACCAGGATATCTTCGCCGTGTTTGTAGGTAGATGCAGGCCGCCCGCCTTCCGGCTGCAAGAGATATTTTCCGCCCACCACCTGCTCGCTCCACCACGGCCACGATCCGAAATCGGCGATGGCGTGGTGCAAGACTACCAGGCCGCGTCCCGCCTCCAGGAAGGCCTTGACGTTGTCGCGCTTCTGCTCGCCGATTTCGGAGATCATGTCATAGAGCACCAGCACGTCCGTCTCTTTCCGCAGATCGCGGCTATACGCGTCGGGATGGCCGGTGATGGTCACTTCCAGATCGGGCCGGTTGGTGAAAAGCTCGTAGAATTCGGGCTCGAAGGGATGCCCGCCGGTAACCACTTCGACGCGCAGGGGGTGCGCCGCGTGGCGCTCCGGAAACACTGATGGCAGCGTTACCTCTCCGCTGGCGGCCCACTCGGCGCCGCGCACAAAGGTGATGGCGAAGCCCGGTTCCCGCATGGCAGGCACTTCATGGCCCAGAGCGGTGTAGAAGACGCGGCCTTTTCCGTAGTTCACGGTTACCAGGATCGGCTCATCGGCGCCTGTACCACCGTTGGCCGGGTCGTCATAGGCGGTGGCAATCGGGTGCGCCGTCGGGAGGAAGCGCATCCCATGATACAGTTCGTCCAACGTTTGAAAGCCGCTCCCCAGGCCTTGCGCGATGGGGTGGCTGGGATCGGTGAATTTCACCTTGAAGAGGTGGCGCGGCGCATGAAAGCTGCGCGGCGGGTTGCCCGCCCAGGTGCCGCCGAGCATGGCGGCCCACTCCGGCCAAGGCGCCTCCGTGCGCCCGGTGCGGACGTGCCCCGGTCCGAGAATGTCCAGTCCGCTGAACGCATAGCTCGCGCCGTGCACGGCCACCAGACCCTTGCCGGAACCGACGAAATCGGCTACGGCCCGCTCCGTCGCATCGCCCCAGCGTGGCCCCTGGTAATCGACCACGATCAAATCGTAATGGGCCAAAGTCGCGGCGGTCACTCCCGCGGGTTCTTCCTCCACCCGAACCTCAAAGCGGCCCGAGGCGGTCAGCAGGTTTTCAAGATAGGGGGTGGTCGTGCGCCAGCCATGATTGTTTTGACCGGAGAAGATCAGCGTACGGACCGGCGCGGCGCCGAGCGTGAGATGCAACGCGGCAGCCGCCAGCAGCAGGGCCGCCAGCCTATGCATGCACGGCCTCCACCGGCCGCAGCAGCGCCTCCAGGTGCAGCAGGCTGCGGCTGGCTTGTTCGGAAGTGCCGCATTCGCAGCTCAACACGCCACGCCAACCCACCTCCCGCAGAATGGCGATGACCCTACCCCAGTCGATCACGCCGTCTCCGCAAGCGCAGCCCACCGGCGTGCCGGTCACCTTGCCTCGTTCAGCCGCGGCGTGCGTGAAGGCGATGTCCTTGGCGTGCACGTGTATCAGACGGTCGCGCACGGCGCGTAACCCCTCGTAAGCATCCTCGCCGGCGAGGTACGCATTGCCCGTATCGTAGTTGAACTTCAAGAAAGGCGAATCGACCAAGGCGCCGATGCGGCACAGACCAGCCGTGGTCCGGGAAATGCTCTGGTGCGGCTCGATCCCGATGTAGATGCCGTACCGCCCGGCCGTGCGCAGCGCCGCGGTCAGCGTGTAGCGCATCACCGGCCAGATGTCTTCGCCGCTCAGCCAGGCGGGCCGGATACCCTCGTCGGTGTTGACCACGGGCGCTCCGATGGCGGCCGCAAAACGGATCGCCTTCTGCAAATAGGGGACGCTGATCTCCGGCCGCATCAGCGGGCAGTGCGCGCTCAGGCCCGACGCCGCCAGGCCGTTCTCTTCCAGCAGCGCCCTGATTTCCAACGGTTCGTCGTCGAGCGAAACGGAATGGAAGTAACCAGCCTCGCTCAACAGTTCGCGGCCGTTGTGCACCATCGGCTCCACATAGCGGAAGCCGAGTTGTGCGGCGCGCCGCACGCCCGCGGCGAACGAAAGGTCTTCGTGACGTACGAACTCCATGTTTACGCCAACCGAGATGCTCATAGCAGACTCCTTTCTGGCGGCCAACGAAAACTACACATCCCACTCGCGCTGCCAATATGTTCGCCCGCCCTGCTTATAGGCGAGATTCATCAGATGGCACGACAGCGCCGAATAGTGACCCGAAACCACGTCCGCGTTTGGCTGCTTCCGCGACCTGACGCAGGCGAGAAAGTTCCCCATGTGCGCCTCTTCGCGCGAACTACCGCCGGTGACCTCCGGCGCACCCTTTTCGGCCGGAGTAAACCGGTATCCCTGGCGAAAGATGGACAGCCGCCCGTTGGCGCCGTGAAAGCAGATATCGACGGACTCCTTCCCAATCATGTCGGTCAGGGTAGCCTCGAAGGAGACCACCAGGTTGTCCGGATACTCCACGATCCCGTTGATGTTGTCCGCCGTATCGCGCCCGTCGTTGTACAAGTAGACGCCGCCCAGCGCCACCGCCGAGCGCGCCCGTGTGAGATCCAGGTACCAGTGCACAACGTCGACCAGGTGGACGAACAGCCCGCCGGTCTGGCCGCCGGTGGAAAAATCCCAGTACGCAAACCGGTTGAAGTAGCGTTTGGGGTCCCACGGAATCTTGGGAAGCCATCCGAGCGCCGTGTCCCAATCCAGTCCCTCGGGCTTGTTCTCCATTCCGGCCGGAGGTTTCTCCAGGTACCCGCTATTCGCGTTCCAGAACGTGCGCACCATATTGACCTTGCCGATCGCGCCGCTGTCGATGAATTTCTGCTTGGCCTCGATAAAATGCGGCATGGAGCGCTGCTGTACGCCCACTTCCAGGATGCGATGCGTGTCGCGCACCGTTTGCACCATCTCCACGCCCTGCATGGGCAGCGAGGTCATGGGCTTTTCGACAAACACGTCCTTCCCCGCGCGGCACGCGTCGCAGGCGATGCGCGAGTGCATGTGGTCCCAGGTGGCCACGATCACCGCATCGATGTCTTTGTGATCGAGCAGCACGCGATAATCGCCGTACTTCTTTACCGGCACCCCCAGGCGGCCGGCGGTCTCATCGCGCCGGTGGTCCCAGGCGTCGCAAAGAGCCACCCACTCAATGCCGCCGTTGGCGTTGGCCATATTTACGAGATGGTTGCCGCGCCCGCCCGCGCCGATCAGGCCGAGGCGAATCCGCTCGTTCGCGCCGACGCCGCGCGCGGCCGACGCCGCGGTCACCGCGCCAACCAGGAAACTGCGTCTGGACTGCATGAAATACCTCCTTACTCCTGCCAAGCCTAAATATAACAGGGACTGATTCTCTGAATACATCGGTGGTCTCTTCGTCGATGGACCTGCGATAATCGGCACAATATGCTTCATTGCCGCGATGTCAGCAAGCGATTTGGGGAATTCGTCGCCCTCGATAACATCTCCTTCGACCTGGCGGGCGGCATCTGCGCGTTGCTGGGACCCAATGGCGCGGGCAAATCCACGCTGCTCAAGATCCTGACCGGCCTGCTGGCGCCCGATCGCGGCGAGGTGCGGATCGCCGGCTGTGACGTCGCCAAAGAGCCGCTGCGCGTGAAGCGCATGATCGGCGTGCTGCCCGAAGACCTGGGAGTGTTCGATGCGCTCACCGTCGAAGAGCACCTGGAGCTGTGCGGTCCGGTATACGGCCTCAGCCGTCACGAAACCAGGGAGAGGACGGGCGCGCTGCTGCGCATTCTGGGCCTGGAACAAGGGCGCTACACGTATCTCGATCAATGCTCCCAGGGGATGCGCAAGAAGACCGCGCTGGCCATGTCATTGCTGCACAATCCGCGCGTGCTGCTGCTCGACGAACCGTTTGAGAGCATCGATCCGTCGTCGTCCATAACCATTCGCGACCTGCTCATTGCCGTCTCGCGCCGCGGAATCGCCGTATTCCTGACGTCGCATGCGCTGGCGATGATCCCCCAGTTGGCCACTGACGTGATGATGATTCGCGAGGGGCGCATCGTGTTGCATTCCGCGGCGGCGGAATTGGAGCGGCCGCTCGAAGAGTTGTACTTCGACCTGGTCGAGACGCCGCTGCAGGAGGACCTGCCGTGGCTGGGCTCGGCGCAATCCTGACCGCGCTGCGGCGCGCCGTGGGGCGCGACCTGGCAAGCTCCGTCAAAGCCAATAACCTCCTGTTTCTAGGGTTGCTGGGCAGGAGCGCGGAGGCGCTCTTTGTTCTGCTGGGCTTGCTGCTGCTGTTTCCGCTTTCGGCCGATCCGCTGGGCAAGATTCCTTCCGCGCGGCTGGCGCTGTGGCCCCTCTCCAGGTGGCAGCGATTGGGCCTGCGGCTCGCCAGCCTGGCTCTCAGCCCGGTCGCTTGGATCGGCGCCCTGATTCTGCTGAAGACCCGGCGTCCCGGAACCGCGCTCGCGTTCTGCGGGCTGGCGCTAGGTATGCAGTGCGCGCTGGCTTTGGCACGGCGCATGGCGAAACGCGATCGGCATTGGGATCTGTGGCGCGACCTGCCGCAGGTTCCCGGGCGGCTGGGCGGGCTGGCGCGCAAGAACGCGCGCGAGATGCTCAGCCTGCTCGACCCTTACGCAGCCGCGCTCGTGAGCATGGGAGGCGCCGCATACAGGATCTTCGCCGCACACCCCGATCCCGCGGCCTTCACGATCATCGGCCTGTTGGTGGCGTTGGCCATGAGCACCTGCGCGCAATCCCTGTTCGGCCTGGACCTCGATTCCGGCATCACCCGCTACCACCTGCTGCCGGTCAGCGGTTGGGAGATTCTGCTGGCGAAGGACATGGCGTTTCTGGCGATCCTCTTCGTCCTGCTGTTGCCGCTCGATCCCGGTCCGGGCATGACCTTCGGAATCGTGGCGCTGGCCTTCGGCCATCATTCTTCCGTGCTCCTGCCTCTGCCGCAGCAGCGCTGGCGTTTCGCGAGCGGAAACTTGCCGTTCGGCGCCATGCAGACTGCCGTTGCGATGGCATTTGGATTCCTGGAGCATCAGCGCGGGCTTTCCGTGCTCGCGTTGGCCGCGATGGGCTATCTCGCCTCGGTGTATTATTACGGGCGGCGCTGGGAGCGCGGGTGATGGCGGCGCTCCTCGCGGTCCTGAAAGCGCTACGGCGCGCCGTGGCGCGCGACCTGGGAACGCTCGCCTCCATCAAGGTCAACAACATCTTCCTGTTCGTCGCCTTGCTGATTTACGGGGCGCTCAACTCCGGGCAGGCGCCCAAAAGCGCGTATCCGTTCTTTGTGCTGTTGGGCTTTCTGCTGCTATTTCCGCTTTCCTCCGATCCGTTGGGCAAGATCCCTCCGGCGCGGCTGGCTTTATGGCCGCTCACGGCCGGGCAGCGATTGGGGCTGCGGCTCGCCAGCCTGGCGCTCAGTCCGGTCGCCTGGATCGGTGTCCTGGTTCTGCTGAAGACCGCGCGTCCCCTGATGGCGCTCGCATTCTGCGCACTGGCCGCGGGAGTGCAGGCCGCGGCGGCGCTGGGGCGGCGCGCTGCCCGGCGCGATCCGCATTGGAACCTGCTGCGCTTCATCCCGCAATTCCCCGGGCGGCTGGGCGGACTGGTGCGCAAGAATGTGCGCGAGATCCTCAGCCTTATGGACCCGTATGCCGCGCTGCTCTTGAGCGCCGGCGGGGGCCTGTATCGCCTGTGCGGAGTCCATCCCGATCCGGACGCGTTTGCCATCCTCGGGCTGCTGGTGGCTCTGACCATGAGCACCTACGCGCAATCCCTGTTTGGCTTGGAGCTTGGTTCCGGCGTGACGCGCTGCCATCTTCTGCCGCTGGGCGGTTGGGAGATTCTGCTGGCGAAAGACATCGCCTTTCTGGGGGTGCTCTTCGCGCTGCTGCTGCCGCTCGATCCCGCCCCGGGCATGACCTTCGGCCTGGCCGCGCTGGCGCTCGGCCATCATTCTTCGGTGCTGCTGGATTTGCCGCAACAGCGCTGGCGCTTCACCGGCGGCCGTCTCTTGCCGGTGGGAGCGCTGCAGGCGGTGGGCGGAATGGCGCTGGGGTTTCTGGAACACCAGGGAGGGATCGTCGTGTTAGCCGCTGCCGCGGTTGCATACCTTGTTTCGCTCCATTATTACGGCCGCCTTTGGGAGCGCCGGGCCCCTGGCGCGGCGTGCTAGATTATTCTCGTGACACGACCAATGACCATGGGAGTTATCGTCGGGAACAGAGGTTTCTTTCCCGACCACCTCGCCAAAGAAGGACGCGAGGAGATCGTCAAGGCGCTCACTGCCGCGGGCATTGAGCCGCTGGTGCTCAGCCCGCAAGAGAGCAAATACGGCGCCGTGGAAACGCGCGTGGAATCGCGCAAGTGCGCCGACCTGTTTCGCGCCCATCGCGACCGCATCGACGGCGTGATCGTCACCCTGCCGAATTTCGGGGAGGAGCGCGCCATAGCCGATACGCTGCGCCTGGCCGATTTGAACGTCCCCGTGCTGGTGCAGGCCACGCCCGATTCCGCGTCGAAAATGTCCATCAAGTTCCGGCGCGACAGCTTCTGCGGCAAGATGTCCGCTTGCAATAATCTCACCCAGTACGGCATCCCCTACTCAATCACCTCCCAGCACACCGAGGCACCCGATTCCGATGTTTTTCGCAAGGACCTGGAGTGGTTCGCGGGCGTCTGCCGCGTGGTGAAGGGGCTGCGCCGGGTGCGCATCGGCGCGCTTGGAGCGAGGCCGGCGGCCTTCAACACCGTGCGCTACAGCGAGAAGATCCTGGAGCAGCATGGCATCTCCATCGAGACCGTGGACCTGACCGAGATTCTCGGCCGCATCCACCGCATGAAGGACCACGACGATGCCGCGCTGCAGAAACTGGCCGCCATCAAGAGCTACGTTTCGACGCAAGGCATCTCCGACGAAGCGCTGCTGAAAATGGCCAAGCTCGGCGCCGTGGTGGATGGCTGGATGAAGGAAACCGAAGTGGTGATGAGCGCCGTGCAATGCTGGACCGCCATTGAAGAATATTTCGGCGTGGTCCCCTGCACCGTCATGAGCATGATGAGCAACGACCTGCTGCCTAGCGCCTGCGAAGTGGATATCTGCGGCGTGGTCGGCATGTATGCCCTGCAAATGGCCTCCGGCACGCCCAGCGCGCTGCTCGACTGGAACAATAACTACGGCGAAGATCCCGACAAGGCGGTCTGCTTCCATTGCAGCAACCTGCCCAAGCATTTCTTCGCGGATGTGCGCATGGACTTCCAGGAGATCATCGCCGGTACAGTGGGCAAGGCGAATACGTTCGGCACGTGCGTCGGCAGAGTGAAGGCCGGACCTATGAGTTTCTGCCGCGTCTCGACCGACGACCGTACAGGCAAACTGCGCTCCTATGTCGGCGAAGGCGAGTTCACCAACGATCCGCTCGACACATTCGGCGGCGCGGGCGTGGTGCGCATCGAGCGGTTGCAGGACTTACTGCGCTACATCTGCCTGAACGGCTTCGAGCACCACGTGGCCGCGAATTTCTCTTCCGTGGCAGGGATGGTGCATGAGGCCGGGACGCGCTATCTCGGCTGGGACATGCACTGGCACAAGAACTAAACCTTGGAGGGCGGGCTTTAGCCCGCGAGGGGCTTCAGCTCCGCCTGAAGCGCCGCCGCCACGGCCGCCAAAATCTCCACAGACCCCGGCGTGTCGCTGTGGACGCAAATCGTCTGCACCCGGCTCTGGCTAGCCAGCCGCAAAGCCTGCGCCGCGGCCTGGGCGGGTTCAGTGATCAACGCATCGGCAAACTTGCGAGAGCGCAAGCTGCCATCCGACTCATAGCGGCGGTCCGCGAATCCCTCTGCCGCGGTGCGGAAACCCATCCCTCGCCAGACGTCCAGCATCGCGGACCCGGCCAGCCCGACCAGCACCAGTCCTTCGCCGAACCGGGCGACGCCCTCGCCGATGGCCCGCGCTACTTCCGGATTCTTCGCCGCCACATTGTAGAGCGCGCCGTGCGGCTTCACGTGCGCAAGATCGCCCGCGACCACGGCCAGCGCGCCGATCTGCTCGCACACGGTTTGCGCGATCTGCTCCGCGGATAGGGCCATTTCCACGCGTCCGAAGTTGGCGCGATCCGGATAGCCCGGGTGCGCGCCCACCGCGACGCCATGCCGCCGCGCCATCTCCACGGTGCGCCGCATGCTGGCCGCATCGCCCGCATGGCCGCCACAAGCCACGTTGGCCGACGTGATGTGCGCCATCAACGCCTCCTCCAACGCGGCATCCGGCAGTTCGCCCATGTCGCAATTCAAATCGATGGTCAAAACTCGACTCCCAGCTCGACCTTCAGCTTCGACACGTCGTACCATGCGAGGCCGTCGTTGCGCTTGTGTTCTTCACCGTTCTGCAGCAGCTTCAACAGGTCCACAACCTGCGCACGGCCTTCGGGGGTGGCCATTGCCTCGCGCGGACTCTTGCCATCCAGTGCGATAAGCGGCATGTCGGGCCACTTGCTGTAATGCTCGGCGAGCACCTTCCGCATCAACTCCCGCTCCACTTCCGGCGGCGGACCGGAACCCTTCGGGGCGCCGGGTGAAGGCTTTCGGTCGCGCATGGCGGATTGCCAGGTGGTGAAGTCGTCGTCCAGGTGCCGCAGATGCTCTCCCGCCAGAAACTGCAGCAACGTCTTGCCGCGCTCCAACCGTTGCCGCGTGGAGCACTCCAGCGTCAACTCGCCGCCGGCAATTTGGACGTGCCCGAATGCGCGCCGCCCTCCCGTGGCGTCTTCGGTTTCATCCAGCCAGCCATACCCGGCGGGGTCCTCCTCGGGCTCGAATGCCTTGGAATTGTCGAGCGCCTGGCGGACTGCGTCTTCGTCCTGGACCGCATACCGCGCCCGGCTGAAGACCAGGTCGTCGCCTTCGAAGCTGACCACCCGCCTGGACTCCGCGCCGCGGTTGATGAGCCGCCAGGCTTCCTGCCGCATCTTGTGGCTGTTGGCGTGCAAAAAATCGTCCCAGCTCAAGCCGCTGCGCCCCCGCGCACGGATGGCCCACTCCTTGAAAGGCGCAACCAAGGGTTGGGGGATAGTCGTCACCGCGGCGGTAAATACGTGGCGGCCGTCGAACTCCTCCACCCGCGCGAGATAGCAATCCCACAGCGCGGCTCGCTTTGACGTATTCACGTCGTCCACGAAGAACCCGTCGCCCACCAGCAGATCCTTCAAGCGGACCCCCGACCCGTGGCGCACCTCTTGCACTTCGAAGATGCTGTAACGGGCGCGGCTCCATGCCTCCAGCATCAAGCGTTGGCGCATGGTCAGGCCGCCCGGACTGCGCTTCAAGAACTCCTGGATGATCGGATGACCCAGCCGGGGCGGAACGTACTCGTGGATCAGCCAATCGACGGTCTCCATCGAAAGCGTCTGATCGTCTACGCCCGTGGGAGGCTCAGAACCGACGAACGCCAGCAGGGCCTCCTCTAACTCCCGTTTGCGCAGAACGCCAGGGGCGAACTCGATCAAGCGCTCGCGAAGTTCCGATTCCTCGGCAGCCGATCCCGGATGCGTCGGCTCCTTTGGCGCCTCGCGCGCAGATGGCCGCTCCGGCCGCGACTTCTCGTCGGACTCCAGATGGCACTTCTTGTATTTCTTGCCGCTTCCGCACCAGCAAGGATCGTTGCGGCCAAGGGTCACACTGCGGTGTACAGGCTCCGGAATGAAGTCGTCGTATTCGTCGGCTTCCTCGTCGTCCTCTTCATCGTCGAGCGGATTGTCATCCTCGTCTTCGTCCTCTTCGTCTTCGTCCTCGCCCCAGACCTGGCTGCAGAGATCGTAAACAGTGGCCTCGGGAGGTTTGCCGCCGGGCTTCGCCAGATCCATCTGGTGATGGATCTTGAGGGCGTCCCGCATCTCCGCGCGTGTTCGTTTGGGCAGCACCGCCGCATGGCGGCTAAGAAGCGACCACGCCAGTTCCCGGCCTTTGGCCCCCTCCGAATACTCCAGCGCCAGTGCCACGCTCATGAACAGTTCGTGGCGGTCTGATTTCGGAAAGCCGGCGAGGCCGTCCAAAAGGCCGAGCAGGAAATCCCGCTTTCCTGGTGGATCGGGAATGTAGCTGACGGCCAGGGCCAAGTCGCATCGTCCCTCGGCATCGGCGCCGGGCGCCAGCTTGCGAATGGCCTCGAACGATTCCTCCGGCCGCCGCGACACAATGCGCTTCAGGGCCCAGTGGGCCGCCGCTTGAATGTCTTCATCGTCCACCGGGTAGCATTCGATCAGTTCCGGCAACATGGCAGGGTCGCCGATCTCGCCGAGCAGCGCCAGGCTGCAAACGACGGCCGCGGGATTGCCTTTGGGCAGGGATCCGTTCGCCATGGCGCGCAAAACCCCGAGCAGCAGAGGACCGCAGCGCGCACTATCCTCCAGGATTCCATCCACCAGATCCTCATTCAACCCGTCCTCCGCCGTCTCCAACAGGTCGTCCACCAGGCGATAGGGCCGCAGCCGCTGGCTGACTTCATCCGGCTCATCCCGGCGGCTCTCATGGAAGAGATCGGCGGTGGCTTCGAGAAACTCCGCACCATCGGCGAAACCCGCGGCCATGGGCTTATCCTTGAAGGTCTCTTTGAATTGCTCGAGACCTTCCGGGTTGCGCAGCGCCTTGAGCGCGCCCAGTTCCATGACCCCGTTGCGGAACTCCTGGCTTTCGCCCGGAAGACAGCCGCACAGTTTGAACCAGGGCTCGAACCGGCATGCATCGGCTTTGGCGGCGCGCCAGCAATACTCCGCGGCGCCGGCCAGATCGCCCGCGGCGTAGCGCTCCTCGCCGATGACGATCAGCGACACAACGTCGAACGGATCGAGTTCCAGCGCCTGCCGAAAGGCTTGTTCGCGCGTCAGCGTTCCAGCCTCCATCTGCGCAAACAGCGCTCGCCGCGCTTTGATAATTGGATCCGGGGCGAAGAGCATGGGACGAACCGTCTATTCTAAGGCCATTGCGTTTGGCGCATGCTTGCAGTATCCTTCTATCGGAGTTCCACATCCGGAAATTGGAGGTGCTGGCGATGTCGGCTTTAAGTCTGGTTCCTGTATTCTTCGCGGTGGCCCTGGTGGCGCCGGCCGCCTGGGCGCTGGGGAAGGTTTACCGGCGATCCCACGGCGCGCGGGAGATCGCCTGCCCGGAGGCCAATCATTTCGCAACCATTGAGCTGGACGCCCGCCACGCGGTGGCCATGCACGCCCTGGGCGAGACTGACCGCCGGGTGAAATCCTGCTCGCTCTGGCCTGAGCGCCAAGGCTGCCGGCAGGCCTGTGTGCGGTAACTCGGTGTGGGGCAGGTTGGCAACCTGCAGGCCGATTGTCAATCGGCCTTCCGCCCCGCGCCCCTACCACGAATCCAGCCGCGCGATCTCGCCGAAAACCGGCTTCAGCGCCGGATAGATCGCCCGATACACCCGGTGACCCTTCGCATAAAACGCGGCTTCGGCCGGCCGCGGCGCAAGCGAATCCACTTCGTGAATGGTGGCCCGGCAGACTTCCGGAACCGACCCATACTCGCCGGTGCCGGCCAGCGCCAGCAGCGCGGCGCCGTAGGCCGACCCCTCCTGCGTCTCCAGCGTCACCACCGTCTTGCCAAAGACGTCCGCTAGCAACTGGCGCCAGAAGGGACTGCGCGCGCCGCCCCCGGAAGCGCGCACGGACTCCACCGCCACGCCCAGATCCTCGATGATATCGAGGCAGTCCCGCTGGCTGTAGGAGACGCCTTCGATGACCGCGCGGATCAGGTCGGCGCGCTGGTGTCTGGCGGTGAGGCCGATCCAGCCGCCGCGCGCGGTAGCGTCCAGGTGAGGCGTGCGCTCGCCCATCAGGTAGGGCAGCCAGAACAGGCCTTGCGCGCCCGCGGGAGCGCCGGCGGCTTCGGCGGTTAGCGCATCGTATTCGGCGCCAGGAGCCAATTGGTTGCGGAACCATTGCAGGCTCAGCCCCGCGCCCTGCGTCACCCCCATCACGTGCCACTTGTCCCGCACCGCATGGCAGAAGGTGTGGACCCGGCCGGCCGGATCGTAGGACACCTTTTCCATGTGCGCGAACACCACACCGGAAGTGCCCAGCGTGCACGACACAATACCGGGCTCGACGATGCCATTGCCGACCGCGCTGGAGGCCTGGTCGCCGCCGCCGCCCACCACGGGCGTGCCCGCCGCGAGGCCCGTGGCCTCGGCTGCGGCGCGCGTCACGCGGCCCGTCACGTCGCTCGACTCGTGGCAGGTGGGCAGAATGGCCCGGTCCAGGCCCAGCGCATCCATCATGTCGAACGACCAGCGCCGCGCCACCACATCGAACAACGACGTGCCGGACGCGTCGGAAACTTCGCTGGCGTACTCGCCGGTGAGTTGGAAACGCAGGTAGTCCTTGGGCAGCAGCAAGTGGCGCACGCGTTGAAATGCGCGTGGCTCGTTATCCCGCACCCACAGCAGCTTGGGCAGCGTGAAACCCGTCAGCACGGGATTGGCGGTGTATTTCAAGACGTTGTCGCGGCCCACGGTTTCGTTGATGGCGTCCACTTGCGGCTGGCTGCGTTGATCGCACCAGATCAGCGCGGGCCGGATCACGGCGCTCGCCTGGTCGAGGATCACCAGGCCGTGCATCTGGCCGGAAAGACCGATGCCGCGCACCTGGGCGCCGGCAACCCCGGCTTGGGCCAGCGCGCCGCGAATGGCCGTGCGGGCGGCGTCCCACCAGTTTTCGGGGCGCTGCTCGGCCCATAGCGGGCGCTCCATCCGGATCTCTTCGTGCGCCGCCGTGAAACCCGCGGCCACGCGGCCCTGCGCGTCTACCACCAGCGCGCGCGTGCCGCCCGTGCCTACGTCAATTCCCATCCACATGATTCACTCCTGGCAACCGCTCCCTTACCGGATGCCCTCTGGGTCCGGCTCTGTAACATTGCCGCTCCAGCAAGCCACGGCCGTCGTAACCGAGCCGCGACCGTTAGGGAGCGGTTTCACATTCTTGATCGGAAAACCTTCCAGGCGGGCCAGATTATTGGAGTTGCGAACGATGCCGATGCCGATGCCCGCCGCCCGCAGGTTGGTGCCGCCCTGATCCAGCCCGATCGAGTATTCCGGCATGAAGGCGAATGATAACAAACGGTGGCTGCTGGCTGTGTTCGGGTGGCGCAATAACAGTTGTTAATGTGCCCGATTGTAATTTTCTTGGCGCATCGCACGCTCATCTGTGATACAAAAGATGGAACAGAGTCCATTGTCTTGCGTCGATAAGTACAGAGGGTGGTTCCTAATTATGAGGAGCGACCGGGAGTACGTCAACATTCCGGGCAGCAAAATGCACGAGCTTCCCCCGTTGCTGGTGCGGAGAGCTTCCGATGCGCCGCAGGTAGATCTAGCCTCGGCGATTCTGGAGGCGGAGGAGATGTTGCCGGAGGTGGATGTCGAGGAGGCTCTGCTGGAACGGCGCAAGATGGACCTGGCGCTGACGCTGGCGGAGCAATATCGCGGCCTGATCGCGCATTGGCAATGGGGCGAATCCATCGTGGAGTGGATCCGGCAGTGCGAAATCACCTTTCAGTCGGAATCGGCGCTGCGCAATCTGCTGCACCCGGATGTCTGGCCGCATGCCGGCCGCAGCAGCTTTGTGATCCTCCTGGCGGACAAGCACGTGACCACTCCCGACCTAGCATTGGAGACCGCCGTGGGCCTGCGGTTGACTTTCCGGCAGCCTCCGCCCATCGATTGCTGCAGCAGCGAGTTTCTGTTCTGCCTGAACTCCTCGATCGCCGGCTCGGCCTATAAGGCCTGGGCCGGCATGAGTGCCCGCATGCCTGCGCTGCTGCCTCCCGATCGCTTCCATTTCGACGTGCTCGATTCCGATCCATCCGTTCTGCAATAGGTGTGGTTGGCGCACATGCTACCGTGAGAGTTGGCCGGCGGTTACTCCCACTACCTGGTTGATTGCTTATCGATCATTGTCATCGATCTGCTGTTGGCCGGAGACAATGCCCTGGTCATCGCCCTGTCCGTACGCGCGCTGCCCAAACGGCAGCGGCGCATCGCGCTCGTCGCGGGCGCCTGGATGGCGGTGCTGATCCGTGTGGCGGTCACATTCCTCGCCGCCAAACTGCTCCAGGTGGAATACGTTCAGTTCGCGGGCGGAGCGTTCGTGGTCTGGATCGCCGTGAAGGTCCTGAGAGACGCCCGGGCGCACAAGAGCGCGGCCGCCACGCCTGGCGGGTTATGGCGCGCCATTGGTTCCATTGTGGTGGCGGATCTGACCATGTCCACGGACAACATCCTGGCGGTGGCGGGCGCGTCCAGGGGCAATATCTGGCTGATCGTGTTCGGCCTGGCGTTGAGCATCCCGCTGGTGATTTCCTCGAGCACGTTTCTGGCGTTCATCATGGACAGATATCCGGTGACGATGTACCTGGGGGTGGCCATTCTCGGCCGGGTGGCCGGAGAGATGATGCTCGGCGACCCGTTTGTGCACCGGTTGTTCAATCCTTCAGACGCTTTGCGCTACGGGGTGGAATTGGCGCTGATGGCGGCGATCGTCGTCGCCAGCCGCCTGCTCAGCCGCCGTTGACAATCATTTACAGGCTTCGTTTTCTGTGCAGCGTCGAATGAAGTGGAGGATGAAAAAGATGTTCAAGAAAATCGGACTTTCCGCAATCGCGCTGCTGGGCATGCTGGCGATGGCCCCGCATCAGGCAACGGCCGCCGTGAGATTCGGCGTGGTCGTGGGCCGGCCGGCTTACGCGTACCCCGTGTATCCGGTTTGCCCTCCGGCGCCCGTGGCCGTTGTTCCCGCTCCGGTCATCGTGACGCGCCCCTGGGCGCCCGTCGTCCGCTGGGACCGCCGCCACGATCTTCGGCGGTAACCGACGGTCCGGATATTGCCGGCCTGCGCAAAGACGGCCGCTTGCGAGCGGCCGTCTTCGTCGATTGCCAGCCTTCCCATAGGTGCTGGATGCGCCGGCCGAGGTGGCCGGGCTTCTCTTCATAAATGTGCTCCCCCAGTTTCAACGCGTTGTCGCGTAGTTCCCTTTGATATTTGCTTATCAGGCGCGGCAGTTGACCGATTCCCGGTTCGGCCCGGACCTTCTCGCGCAGCATCACCAGGTTGTGATCCTCGCCCAGAACCGTCTCCAGATCCTTCAGCCTCTTCTCATACACCTCGATTCCGGGGCTCCAAAGACTCTCCAGCAGGCGGATATGATACCAATGCGCCTTCACGCGCTTGCGCCATTCATGATAGTTCTCCGCGAGCGGTTGCTTCCGCGCCCGCCCCAAGGCTCTTCGCCCCTCGCGGAAGGTGGCCGCCAGGCCCGGCGCGATAGCCGAAAAACCATCCTTGGCGAGGGGCCACGCGCCGGCTCTGGGCGCCGCCTGGCGCAAGTCGTCGGCCGTCTCAGCCAGCACCGCGGCGATGTCGGCCTCTTGTTCGGCCTGTTGCTTGCGGGCTATCAAGCGGCGGCGTATGGACGCCAGCGTGCGCCCGTCCATCTCGCCACGGTACCTCTTGCGCAATGCGTCGAAGGTCTCGATGATCGCACCGGCATCCCGGAACTGGGATAGCTTCAAGCCCACATCGCGAAAAAAGGCGTTCTCCTGGCCATAGATTTCGCCAAGTTCCAGCCGCATCAGCCGCAGCGCGCCCCGGATCTTCTTCATGCTCTTGCGCGCTTCGTGGATGGCTTCGTCGACATCGGCTTCGCCTTCGCCGTTCAATTGGCGGACCGCCGCGTCGATCTCTTCGCGGACGATGCGCTTGATCCCCTCGGGAACCGGCTCGCCCAATCTGAAACGATATGCCACGGCCTTGTTACGGTCCTGTTACAGGTTACCAATTCGGCGCGCCAGACGTTCCGGCCGGGCGTCGTGGCCTGCTATGATCGGAGTCTCCGATGCTCTCCCGGTCCCGAATCGCGGCGTTTTGCGGCGCCGCACTGTGGATTGCCATGCCAGCTCATTCCCAGGAACGTAACCAGGCGCGATCCATGGTGATATCCAAACATGGAATCGCCGCCACCAGCCAGACGCTCGCCTCCCAGGCCGCTGCCCAAGTGCTCGCGCGCGGCGGATCGGCCATCGATGCCGCCATCGCCGCCAATGCCCTGTTGGGCCTGGTGGAGCCCATGAGCTGCGGCATCGGCGGCGACCTTTTCGTCATCTACTGGGATGCGAAGACCGGTAAGCTTACCGGCCTCAATGCCAGCGGATGGGCGCCCCGCGGCCTGACCATCGAGTTTCTGAAATCGCAGG
>Ga0335078_10005683_pt1 | contig 18430 bp, 14 predicted proteins | sample Lox_Sample_32_FD_206711 | JGI IMG/M metagenome (GOLD analysis project Ga0335078, IMG submission 206711) | Soil microbial communities from Loxahatchee National Wildlife Refuge, Florida, United States - Lox_Sample_3.2 | ecosystem: Environmental > Terrestrial > Soil > Wetlands | place: USA... | reverse complement strand
GGATTCCCGCTTGCGCGGGAATGAGCGGAGAATTCGCCAGAAGGATTGCTTCATGCCCACCTCACTGATCGATTCCGCCGTATTCCGCGACATCTTCTCCACCGAGGCGATGCGGCGAGTGTGGTCCGACGAGAACCGGGTGCAGAAATATCTCGATTTCGAGGCGGCGCTGGCGCGGGCGCAAGGCCGGCTCGGCATCATCCCCAAGGAGGCGGCCGAGGAAATCTGCCGGCACTGCAACGCCGCCGAGATCGATTTCGCCAAGCTGAAAACCCAGACCGAGCGCATCGGCTATCCGGTGCTCCCGGTGGTGCAGCAGCTCGTGGCGCTCTGCCGCGACGGCCTGGGCGAATGGTGCCATTGGGGCGCGACCACGCAGGACATCACCGATACCGCAACGGTGCTGCAGATCCGCGAGGCGCTGACCTTGGTGGCGGCCGATCTCGACCGCATCGCCGATGCACTGGCCGCGCTGGCGCGCAAATACCGCGACACGCCGATGGCCGGGCGCAGCAATCTGCAGCAGGCGGTGCCGATCACCTTCGGCTACAAGATGGCGACGCTGTTGGCGGCGTTCGAGCGGCACAAGCAGCGCCTGGCGGAATTGCGCGGCCGCGTGCTGGTCGGCGAATTCGGCGGCGCCGCCGGCACGCTGTCCTCGCTCGGCGGCCGCGGGCTGGAAACGCAGGCCGAATTGATGAAAGAGCTCAAGCTCGGCCAGCCGGCGATCGCCTGGCATACCGTGCGCGACAGCATCGCCGAAGCCGGCTGCTTCCTCGGCCTCGTCACCGGGTCTTGCGGCAAGATCGCCCTCGACGTGAAGCTTCTGATGCAGACCGAAGTCGAGGAAGTCTACGAGCCGTTCCACGAGGGCCGCGGCTCGTCGTCGACCATGCCGCAGAAGCGCAATCCGATCTCATCGGTCTATATCACCGCGCTCACCTCGGTGGTGCGCCAGCAGGCCGCGGCGCTGCTCGACGCCATGGTCGAGGACCATGAGCGCGCCACCGGGCCGTGGGAGATCGAGTGGCTCGTGCTGCCGGACATCTTCTGTCTCGCCGCCGGCGCGCTGAGCCAGACCGAATTCGTGCTGACCGGCTTGCAGGTCGACGAGAAGAAGATGCGCGCCAATCTCGACCTGACCAAGGGCCTGATCGTGTCGGAGGCGGTGATGATGGGGCTCGGGCCCTATCTCGGGCGGCAATATGCCCACGATCTCGTCTACGACATCTGCCGCAAGGTGGTCGCCACCGGCCGGCCGCTCGCCGAGCTGTTGGCCGAGAACGCCGAGATCGCCAAGCATCTCGACCGCGCCGCGCTGGCAAAGCTGTGCGACCCGGCGAATTATCTCGGCGAAGCCGGCGCCATGGTCGACCGCGTGCTGGCGATGCGACAAAGATAGGATGCGCGCTTGTGACTCCGACGAAGGTTTCGTGCCTCGTCAAGACATTGTCAATTCGCTATTCTCCGACACGAAACGGTCCCGACGTGAGGAGACGTGCCGTGAAGTTTACGCGAATTACAGCCGATCCAAAGCAAATGGGCGGCGTAGCTTGCATCCGCGGCCTGCGCATCCCGGTAGCCACTGTCATCGAAATGATTGCAGACGGCCAACCGAAAGCGAAATTCTCGCCGCCTACCCCGATCTTGAGCAGGCCGATATCAACGAGGCCCTGCACTTCGCTGCCGACGCAGTGCGCGAACGCAAGCTGCCACTGACTGGCCGGTGAAATTTCCAGTCGACAACGCATTGTCGCCGCAGGTCGCCGACGGATTGCGACGGAACGGTCACGACGCCACCGCGATGCAATAGGCTGCGGCCGTCAGCTCAGATTGCGCAGGTCGTCGGAGGTCTTGCGCAGCCGGCGGGCCAGTTCGCGCGACAGATTGGCCAGAAGCTTGGTCGCCAATTGCGGATGCTCCGCCAAGAGGCGATCGAAGTCCTCGCGGCGCAATTCGTAGCAGATCGCCGGCTCGTCGGCGACGACGGTGGCGGAACGCCGCGACTGTTCCACCAGCGCCATTTCGCCGAGCGTGGTGCCGCGCGCCAGCGAGGTGATGCGGCGGTAGCCCTTGCCGTCGCCGAGCATGAGCCGCACGCTGACGCTGCCTTTGGCCAACAGCCACATGCGGTCGCCTTCCTCGCCCTCGCTGCAGATCGTCTCGCCCTGGGCGAAATCGCGTCGCGTGAGGAAGGCGCCGAGCCGTTCGAGGTCGGCGCCCTCAATGCCGGCCAGAAAGTCGATGTCGCGCAGATCGAGGACGTCGGCCTGGAGGCGCTTGTCGGCGTGCAGATGCAGGCTCTTCTCCTCCATCCATTCCAGCGCGGCGTCGAGATCGGACTTGATCGGCTCCTCGGTCTTGGCGGCTTTGCGGACCACGGTGCGAATGACGTTGCGGTGCGCGGCGGGCACCTCGCACAGCAGCAGCTCTTTTTTCCAGCCTTTGCTCTTGGCAATGATGTTTTCCAGGATGGTGGCGCCCGAGACGTCGATGTCGCTCACCCCGCGCAGATCGAGCGCGACCATGTCGGCTTCGTTGAAGAGCTGTCTGATCCGCGCGGAGAGATCGTCGGCATTGCCGAAGAACAGAACGCCCTCGAGCTGCAGAACGGCGCGCTGCGGCCCGGTGTCGCGCAGGATGGCGTTGTCGCGCGCCGGACGGATGCGCTTGGACTGCATTTCGCCGCCCGAGAAGGTGCGGCGCACCACCGGGCGGCTCATATTGACCACGAAAATCGTGCCGGCGAGCAGACAGCCGGCGATCACGCCGGCCAGGATCGAATAGAAGATGGTGAAGCCCATCACGATGAAGACCACGGCGAGGTCGTAGATCGCCCGCCGCCGGCTGAGCGACGAAGTCGCGCGGCGGACCTCGCCGACGATCTCAAAGGACCAGCGGTCGAACAATTGCACGCCGAGCGCCAACAGGACCCCGGACAGGATCACGGTCGGAATCACGGACAGCAGGCCGGGAAAGCCGAAGGCAAGAACAGCGAGCAGAACCACCGCCGTGAGCGGCGACAGGCGGGTCCGGCCGCCGGCGCGAAACGACGCCATGGTCTGGCTTGTCGACGCCGCGATGGTCAGCCCGCCGGCGACCGCCGCGGCGCAACTGCCGAGCCCTTGCGCCAGCACGTCGCGCACCGGCGATATCCGCAACTCGCTCGCATTCTGCGCGACCCGGAAGGTCAGCAGCGAATCGATCGTCGCCACGACGGCAACGATGGCCGAGACCGGCAGAATGTCCCATTCGACTTTGGCGAGATGCAGAAAATCCCGCAGGGTCGCGACGTGCAGGAGCGGCGGAACGAGCGCGATGCGAATTGCGCCGAAGGTCGCGCCGATATCGGCCGCCGGCACCGCCGCCTTGATCGCATAATAGGCGGCAATGCCGCCGAAGAAGCCGATGACGACCGGCGGCACCTTGGCGAGCACGGGAAATGCGCTCAGCCGGCGCGCCATCGCCGGCCATAACAGCATGGCCGCCGCGGTGGCGACCATCAGCGCGAACATGGCCGGCCGATCGGCGATCAGCAATCGGCCGCTGTCGCCGGCGAAGCGAAAATACGGCTTGATCTGCGACAGCACGATCAGCACGGCAACGCCGTTGAGGAAGCCGACCAGCACGGGATGCGGCGTGAATTTGATGATCTTGGCGACGCCGGCCAGCCCGAACAGACATTGCCACAGCCCGCCGAGCAATACGCAGACATAGACCGAGGTGACGATCAGCCCTCTGTCGGACGCGATCTCCGGACGGTTGAGCAGTGCCGTGACCAGCGTGGCCAGGATCAGCGTCTCGCTGGCGCGCGGCGCGCTGCCGACAAAGGACGAGGTCGCGAGGATGGCGGCCAAGCCGCCGCCGGCGATGCAGCTCAACAAACCCGCCGCCGCCGCGGCGCCGATATAGTCCGGTCCCAACGGCGCGAACGTCAACAGGCTCGCGGCGATGGCCGACGGCAGCGCGATGATCGTGGTGATGGCGCCTGCCGTCACGTCATTGCGAACGGCGGTGAAGGTGCTGAGCATGTTGCTGGAACCGGCCGTGAAGAAGGTGCCTAGCGGAACGCGGCATGAATCGACTTGCCAATTCATCATATTGTCACAGCCGGTGACAAGGCGCGGCATTCCCCGGCGATCGAGCGTGGATTTGGCGCTTCAACGAGCGCTCGGCGCCTGCGGCGCTGGCGCTATTCCGCGGCCGCCGCCTTGGCGGCGGCCTGTTCGCGCACGAATTTCTGCAGGCTGAGATTGTCCACCTTGCCGGAGCCGAGCAGCGGCAGCTTGTCGAGCACGATGACTTCGGCGGGGAACATCAGTTCCGCGGCGTGTTTGGCGCGGGCATAGGCGATGAAGTCCGATCGCGTCGCGCCGTGCTTGTCGGTGACCATGATCAGGCGTTCGCCCTTGCGGGCATCCGGGATCGCCGCAACCGCGGTGACGCTGTCCGGCCATAGCTCGGCCGCCAGCATTTCCACCGCGGCCAGCGACACCATCTCGCCGCCGACCTTGGCGAAGCGCTTGGCGCGGCCCTTGATGACGATGAACCCTTCATTGTCGATGGTGACGATATCGCCGGAATCGTGCCAGCCCTCGTGCGGCGGCTCGAGCACGCCTGGGTTGTCGGCCCGCAGGTAGCCGAGCATCACGTTCGGACCGCTGACGTAAAGCCGGCCGCCTTCGTCGACGCCCTCGACCTTTTCCAGCTTGGCGGTCATGCCGGGAAGCAGCCGGCCAACGCTGCCGAATTTGTTGAACATCGGCGTATTGAGCGCCAGCACCGGCGAGGTCTCGGTCAAGCCGTAACCTTCGAGGATGCGCAGGCCGAATTTTTCCAGATAGACACGCCGCGTCGATTCGCGCACCGGCTCGGCGCCGGCGATGATGTAGCGGAGCGAACGGAAGTCGTAAGGATTGGCCATGCGCGCATAGCCGTTGAGAAACGTGTCGGTGCCGAACAGCACGGTGGCGCACACGCCATACACCAGCTCCGGCACGGTGCGGTAATGCAGCGGCGAGGGATAAAGATAGATCGGCACGCCGTAGATCAGCGGCAGCACCACGCCGCCGGTAAAGCCGAACGAGTGAAAGATCGGCATCGCATTGAACAATTTGTCTTCGCGGCCGAAATCGATGCGCGCCGCGCATTGCGCGACATTGGTCAGCATATTGCGATGCGACAGCACGACGCCCTTGGGCATGCCCTCGGTGCCCGAGGTGAACAGGATCACCGCCCAGTCGTCCGGCTGGCGCGCCACCAGCGGCTTGTTGCGGTGCAGGAGCCCGCGCAGCCTGTCAAACGTCCCGATGGCGGCGCGGATGTCTTCCAGATAGACGACGCGCAGCTCGCTGGCGAGCTGGGCCACCACGTGATCGAGCCGGCCCTTTTCCACGAAGGCGCGCGAGGTGAGGATGGTGTCGATCTCGGCGGCGCGGCAGGCGGCGCGGATATTGGCGGCGCCGGCGGAAAAATTGATCATCGCCGGGACGCGGCCGGCGGACAGCACGGCGAAAGTGGTGACCACGCCGCCGTTCGAGGTCGGCAGCATGACACCGAGCGCCTTGCCCTCGCCGGCAAGCGGCATGAGCTTGCGGCCCAGCACGGCGACGGCGGTCAGCAGCCGCTTATAGGTGAGCTGGCCGGAGACCGGATCTTCGATCGCCAGCCACTTGGCGCTGTGGATTTTGGCGGCCTCGATCAGCGCCTCACTGAGCGTGCAGTCGGTCGGCGTCGAGCGGTACATCAGGTCCGACATGACGTCGTAGAGCGCCGCGCCGGCGGCCTGGCGCCGCTTGCGGCCCTTGAGCGCCGGATCGAGCTTGAGCTTCACGGGATCGAGAATGGTCACCGTGATCTTGGGAAACAGCCGGCGGTGGACCTGCGAGCTCTTCAGCCGGCTGAAAATCGTCGATTCGGCGCCATCGATGCGCACCGGCACGATCAAGGCGTCGGACTTGTCGGCGATCATCGCGGCGCCGTCGTAGACCTTCATCAGGCTGCCGGTGACGGTGATGCGGCCTTCCGGAAAGATGACCAGCATGTTGCCGTCGTCGCGCACCGCATTGATGATGGCGCGCAGCGAAAACGGTTTCAGCGGATCGAGCGCCATGGTGTCGACGAATTTCAGGAACGGCTGAATCCACCAGCGCTTCGACATCGCCACGTCGACGGCGAACACCGGGCGCTTCGGCAGGATCGCGGTCGCCAGCGGCGGATCGAGGAAGCTCACATGGTTGAGCGCGATGACGGCGTTGTGGCCGGCTTTGGCGACGTTCTCCAAGCCCTTCACTTCGAGGCGGAAGACGGCGCGGAACACGATCGACAAAAGATCGTTCAGCCAGCTTGCCGGCATGGTCCGGCCGATGGCGACGGCCGCGGCGAGATTGACGGCGCCGATCAGCGCGAACAGAAGCGGGGTGCCGAGGCCGAGCTTCTGCAACAGCGCGAGCACGAGCGCGCCGGCCACCATGAAGGCGGCGTTGAGCACGTTGACCGCCGCCACCACGCGGGCGCGGCGATCGTCGCCGGCCCATACTTGGACCGCGGTGAATACCGGCACGATGAACAGGCCGCCCGCGATCGCCAAGCCGGCGAGGTCGACGGCGATCCGCAGGCTGTGCGGCGAAGCAAAATAGCCGGCGATGCCGAGCGGAACGGGAGACGCCACGATCGCAGACGCGGTCCAGCCGAGATCGAGCGAGAAGGCGCCGAGCAGGACCGTGGCGACGAGCGTCGGCAACAGCACGATGCGGCCGGCGGCGAGCCAGGCGGCCAGCCCCGAGCCGACGCCGACCGCGACCGAAAAGATCGTCAGGAACAGGGTGACGACCTGCTCGCTGCCGCCGATGGTGAAGGAGACGAGCGGCGGCAGCAGCGACAGCACCAGCGCGCCGGTGAGCCAGAACCAGCTGGCGACGATGGCGCCCCACCACAGCCGCGGATCGGCGCGCACCTGGCGGATCAACGAGACGGTCGAAGCCAGCACGTTGCGCCGGATCCGCAGATCCGGCGAGGCCTCCTTCGTCCGGGGAATGAGCAGGCTCGAGCCGAAGCTTGCCAGCGCGGTCAGAAGCATCAGCCAGGCGAAATGGATCGGATTGCTGTTAGCGTTGGCGGCGAGGCCGGCCACGATGGTGCCGAGCAGGATGGCGAGGAAGGTGCCGGCCTCGATCAGCGCGTTGCCGGAGGGCAGCTCCTCGCGTTTGAGCAGATCGGGCAGAATGCCGTATTTGATCGGACCGAACAAAGTGGCGAGCGTGCCGAACATGAAGACGGCGAGAAACAGCAAGGACAGCGAGTGAAAGGCGAAGCCGGCCACCGCGACCATCGCGGCGCCCATCTCGACGAACTTGATGCGCTGCGCCACGAACGCCTTGTCGTAGCGGTCGGCCAATTCGCCGCCGAGCCCGGACAAAAAGAAGAACGGCGCGATCAGCGTCGCGCCGGCGAGCGTGATCAGGACGGCCGAATCGGCGCCGGCGACCGCGAACAGAATGACGAATACCAGCGCGGTCTTGAGGAAATTGTCGCCGAAGGCGGCGAAGAACTGGCACCAGAACAACGGCGCGAAGCGGCGCGAGGTCATCAAAGATACGGACATGCTTTTTCGCCGTCTGGCTCCCTGTCGCGGCCTGGCCGCCGCCCGGCCCCGCTTCGAAGGCGCCGGCGCCAACGCCAGTTTAGACGCTGCCGGCCGACTTGGCGACGCGCCCCTTGCCCGGCCGGCGTCGCCACCTATCGCTCTGATTCATAACGATAAATTTATTAGCCGCATTAGAATCCCGGGGCACGCTCGACCTGGTCGTACCAGTCGAAGCCCATGTCTTTGACGATGCGGTTACTCATCACGATGATGCGGCACTCCTGGCCCGGCTTGGCGAAGTGCTGATGCATGGTGAAGGGCGGAATATAGACATAGTCGCCGACCGTCCATTCGAACCGTTTCGGTTCGGCGGCCCATTGCCATTCGAAGGCCTCCAGGCAGTCCCACTTCAGATCCCAGTGCAGGTCGTAGCCCGAGCCCTCGACCACGAAGAACAGCTCTTCCCACATATGACGGTGCTTGCCGGAGCGCTCGCCGTCCCTGAGGAACTGCATGTAGGCTTCCATGCAGCACTCGCGCGTCTGCATCTTCTTGTTGACGAGATGCTTGATCAGGCCGTCGGGCGAGCGTTCCCACGGCATGTCCTTGGCCTTGATGACGTTCGGCAGCGTCGCGTAGTGCTCGCGGAATTGCTCCGACTCGACCATCGCCTCGGCGAGGAAGCTCGACGCATTGGCGCCGGACAGCGCGGCCGCTTTGTCTTCGAACAGGGGCATCGTCGTCTCCGCCTTCTGCTTTAGATTTCCTCGGGCGGATGGAATTCCTCGACTCCGGGCGGCAGCTTGTCGGTCGGCCACTCGACCATCTTCTGAAACAGCAGGTGCATGAACAGAAACAGCGGCTTCGCCTTGAACACCAGAAGGATGCAGGATTCCTTCTCGTCATCGTTGAAATGCTGGTGCACGCAGCCGTTCTCGACCAGCATGACGTCGCCGGCCTCCCATTTCATGTAACGGCCGTCGTGCACGTCATGGCCATGGCCCTTGAGCACGTAGAACACCGCGCTGTTGAGATGGCCGTGCTTCTGCCCGGCGTTGAGCGGCGCGTAGCACTCGATATGCGACTCGATCGATTGCACGATGTTCACCGCGCTCGGCGAGATCACATGCTTGCCGTACATCGCCGGCCCGCCCTTCCACGGATGATCCTTCGACGAATAGACGCGCGGCTCTTCGAGCAGCTTCTTGTACAGGTGGCTGTAGGTGCCTTCGAGCGCCCGCACGAAGGTGCGCTTCTTGGCCCAGCGCTCCCATTTGCCGTGCTTGATCTCGTCGGCGTCCTCCGGAGACGGCTTGTTGTGGCCGAGCCCGGGCGTTTCGTGTTCCAGCATTCCGGTCATGTGGCGCTCCTGGAGCGAAGCATGGTCTTTTCGGAAAACCGGTAGCCACCCTCGGATCAAGTCCGAGGGCAGGCATTTTCCGGATCATGCTTTAAGCGCCGTCGTTTAAGGGATTTCCGCCGGTGGCGCAATGTCGCGGCGGCGGGCCGGGCGCCGCTTTGGCGGCGTGCCGACGATCCGCTAGGATAGCGACCAATAGCGATCGCGGAGGGATGCGATGGGGGCGAACACGACTGGCCACAGCCGCGCCGGGCGCTGCGCGCTCGCTGCGCTGGCGGCGCTGTCGCTGACGGCCGCCAAGGCGCAGGACGCCGCGCAGTTCTATCGCGGCAGATCGATCGATCTTGCGATCGGCTACAGCGTCGGCGGCGGCTACGACCTCTATGCCCGGCTCCTCGCGCAGCATCTCGGCGATCATATCCCCGGCAATCCGACCATCGTGCCGAGGAACATGGAGGGCGCGGCGAGCCTCCGGCTCGCCAATTATCTTTACGCCGCCGCGCCGCACGACGGCACGATGATCGGCGCCATCAGCCGCGGCGCCGCGTTCGATCCGCTGCTCAACGAAAAGGGCGCGCAGTTCGACGCTTCGAAATTTTCCTGGATCGGCAGCGCCAACAACGAAGTAAGCGTGTGCGTCGCGCTGCAATCGTCCGGCATCGAGAGCTTCGACGACGTGCTCAAGCGACCCTTGACCATCGGCGCCACCGGCGTCGGCGACGATACCTATCAGTTTCCCGCGCTGATGAATGCGGAGCTGGGCACCAAGTTCAAGATGGTGACCGGCTATCCGGGCGGCAACGACATCACGCTCGCCATGGAGCGCGGCGAGGTTCAGGGCCGCTGCGGCTGGTCGTGGTCGAGCATCGTGGCCACCCGCATGAACTGGGTCACCAGCAAGAAGATGATCGTGCTGGTGCAGATGTCGCTGTCCAAGCACGCCGATCTGCCCGACGTGCCGCTGATCATGGACCTCGCCAAGACCGACGAGCAACGCCAGATATTCAAGCTGATCTTCGCGCGCCAAGTCATGGGCCGGCCGTTCGCGGCGCCGCCGGGCGTGCCGGCGGACCGCCTCGCGGTGCTGCGCCGGGCGTTTGCCGACACCATGAAGGACAAGGCGTTCCTCGCCGATGCCGGCAAGCGCAAATTCGAGATCAATCCGGTCGACGGCGAACAGATCCAGGCCCTGGTGCAGGAGGTCTACCGGACGCCGGCAGACGTGGTGAAAAAAACCGCCGCGATTTTGGGGCAGTAGCCTGTTTATTTGTTCCATCTGCTGTTAAGGAGCAGCGAGCTGAGAAAAATCTTGGCATTGTCTGTATTCTTTATTGTTTTCCAATCGACCATTGCATTCTCGACTTTATCGATAAGCCTCAGCACCTCAACTCGATCGAACGTCTTCGTCAGGTCGTAGTCCGCCCATTGCCTACGCTCGTGCAAGTCGCGGAGGGTGGCTGCAATGTCTCGCAACGTAGGTTCGACGGGAATCGTTGCGAAGTCGACAAGCGCATTTCCCTTTCCCCACGCTTCGCATACGTTTCTTATGTCCCCATGCGAGAATGCGCGACTGGCCCGTTCCCTCAGCCCCACCGGCTTATTCGGAAAAAGCAAGAGTGTGGCCTCATAGAGCATGAAGTGGAACAGCGCGTAATAAGCATTTGACACCGCACGCCTCAGGCTCGCTTGGCGTGGCTTCTTGGGCTCTCTCTTGGCAAGGTGACGCGCCTGCTCAAGTAGATCGCGGTGGAGCGTCACATATCGCTCCGGACCGCCACATACGGCCAGTATCTGAAATTCTCTCTCAGCAGTTCGGACCTTATCTTATCGGCAATCTTGTTTAGATCACTGAGCTTCGCCCGTGAGGGGGGGAAGTCCTTGTCAACGAAAAGATTAATCCAAACAGCAATGCTGTCGGTCGAATCAGGACCGAATTTCACCTCGAAGGACCGAATGTCCCCGGTCGCGTTGGCCTTAACTAAGTCGTGCACATGCCGCGCCTCCTCGACGGAGGCGCCAAACCTCTTTGCCTCGTTGATAGCTTCGTTCAGAGAGGAATTCGCCATATAATCAATATAGCCAGCGAAAATCGAGTTATCCAGTGCTCAGATCAATCGCGTCGCGGCGCGCAGCGCCGGGAACAGATCGCCGAGCAGCGACGGCGGCCAGGCCACCTGCAGCGCCCATTGGAATACGACGTAGCAGACCAGCGTGGTCGCCGCGGCATAGCCGAGCGCGGCCGGCCACGGCTCGCCGAAGCCGAAGCGCATATAGGCGAAGACGAACAGCGCGATGGCGGGAATGAAGCCTACGCCCCACACCAGCGCGATAAAACCCGCCATCCAGGCGAAGAACACGACCGCGCGCGCCCGCACCACGTCGTCGGCAAGGCCGAGATCGCTGACATGGGCGCTGACCTTATGGGCGCCGATCTCGACGGTGGAATCGGCATGCGCCGGCGCCGCTTCCTCGCGGCCGAACAGCTCGTTGATCAGATTGAGAGCGGCGGCGGTGAGCGCCATGCCGCAGGCGGTCAAGGGCACGATCTTGGCATCGTGCGGCCAACCGGCCGAGGACAGGATCGCGGCGACGATCACGACGACGATTGCGACGGTAAAGGCCGGCGCGGCGCCGAACCGCGGCTTTAGTCCTTTGACCTCGCGGAACTGCTCGATCAAAGTTGCGACGATCTGCGACAGCGGCCGGTACAGCGCCCAGGCGACGCAGGCGAGGATCGCCAAGACCGGCCAGCGAACCAGCCAGCCCCAGCCGTAAAGCTGCGTCGAGATGAACAGATAGCGCTCGAAAATGGCGCCGACCACGATGCCGAGCACCATCGGCGGCCGCGGCCAGCCGAGCCGCTTCATGATCCAGCCGATCATGCCGAACACCACCAGCGAGTAGAGATCGCCCCAGTCGTGCTCGCCCTCGAAGGCGGCGACGAAGACCAGCGCGACGATGATCGGCAGCAGGATCTCCGGCGGCACGCGCGAGATTTGCGCGAGCCAGCGGCTGCACGCGAGACAAATGATCGCGCCCATGACATGGGCGAGCGTGAGGCTCCAGACGATCAGATAAGTCAGATCGAGATGCTTGGTCAGCATGTCCGGCCCGGGGGTGAGCCCGTGCATCAGGAAGGCGCCGAGCAGAATCGCCATCGAGGCGCCGGCCGGCACGCCGAAGGCGATGGTCGGCACCAGATGGCCGCCCTCCTTGGAATTGTTGGAGCTCTCCGGCGCGATGACGCCGCGCACGTCGCCGGTGCCGAAGCTTTCGGCGTTCTTCTCGGTGCGCTGGGCGTAGCCGTAGGCGATCCAGTCGATGACGGCGGAGCCGATGCCGGGTATGGCGCCGAGGCCGACGCCGAGCACGCCGCAGCGCAGCACCAGCCACCAGTGCCGCGCCACGTCGCGCACGCCTTCCCATTGGCTGGACAGATTGATGTTGGGCGCGTTGTCGCCGGCAATGCGCTTGCGGGTGATCGCCAGCTCGGCCAGCTCCGGCAGCGCGAAAATGCCGAGCGTGGCCGGAATGAGCGGCACGCCGTCCCACAGATAAAGCCAGTCGAAGGTCCAGCGCAGCGTGCCGCTTTGCGAACGCGAGCCGACCATGGCGATCATCAGGCCGAGCCCGGCGGCGGTCAGTCCCTTGAGCGGGGCGCGGCCGGACAGGGTCGCCACCATGGACAGGCCGAACAAGGTAAAGGCGAGCAATTCGGGCGAGCCGATCGACAGCATGATCGGGCGCAGGATCGGAATGCTCACCGCCAGCACGACGGCGCCGACGATGCCGCCGGCCAGCGAAGAGGCGAAGCCGGCGCCGAAGGCGCGGCCGGCCTCGCCCTTTCTCGCCATGGCGTGGCCGTCGATCACGGTCGCCGCAGCGCCGACATGGCCGGGCACGCCGAACAAGACCGCGGTGATGAAATCCGACGAGGTAATGACCGCCGCCATGCCGAGCAGCAGGGCAAAGGCGGTGAATTCGTCGAGGTTGTAGGTGAACGGGATCAGCATCGCCATGCCGACGATGCCGTTGAGACCGGGCAATACGCCGATCGCGAGCCCGATGAGAACGCCGAGGAACAGAATCAGCAACCGCGCCGGCTCGAGCAGCAGCTGCAGCGCATGGACGGCGCTGGCGATCATATCCGGCTGCATTGGCACTCCCCGATCCTCGCTGCATCGCGCCCGAAACCTGCAATCCCGTCAAGCCCGTGGTAGAGTGCACGCCGCCGCGGGAGGCCCGCGGTCGCCGCGCCGGGGATGAAAATGAGGTTTCGGGAGATGGGTTTATTGCGCGCCGTGTCGGCGCTCGTGCTTTTCGTTCTGACGCCGGCGGTGATCGCTTTGGCCGCGGGCGACGACTTTTACCGGGGCCGCAGCGTCAATCTCTATATCGGCTACTCGCCGGGCGGCGCCTACGATCTCTACGCCCGCGCCATCGCCCGTCACATGGGCGCGCATATTCCCGGCAACCCGATTTTGGTGCCGCAGAACATGGAAGGCGCCGGCAGCCTGCGGCTTGCCAATTACATGTATCGCGTGGCGCCGCAGGACGGCAGCGCGATCGCCACCTTTGGCCGCGGCATCGCCTTCGATCCGCTGCTGCTCGGCCAAGGCGACGCGTTCGACGCGCAGAAGATGAATTGGCTCGGCAGCGCCAATAACGAGGTCAGCGTCTGCATCGCGTTGAAAAGCTCCGGCATCACCCGGTTCGAGGACCTGTTCACCAAGGAGCTCACGGTCGGCGGCACCGGCGCCAGCTCCGACACCGACCAGTTTCCCCGCGTGCTCAACGCGGTGCTCGGCACGCATTTCAAGGTCGTACAAGGCTATCCCGGCGGCAACGACGTGGTGCTGGCGATGGAGCGCGGCGAGGTCCAGGGCCGCTGCGGCTGGTCGTGGTCGAGCGTCCTCTCGACCCACAAATCCTGGATCACCGACGGGCGCATGGTCGTCCTGGTGCAGCTGTCGCTGTCCAAGCATCCCGATCTGCCGGATGTTCCATTGGCGATGGATTTCGCCAAGACTGCCGAACAGCGGCAGATCCTGAAAATGATTCTGGCCCGTAATGTCATGGGCCGGCCTTATGTGGCGCCGCCCAATCTGCCGGCGGACCGCGTGGCGCTCCTGCGCAAGGCCTTCATGGACACGATGACGGACAAGGATTTTCGTGCCGAGGCCGACAAGCTGCGGCTCGAGATCAATCCGGTGTCGGGCGAGGCGGTGCAGAAGCTGGTCGCCGAGGTTTATGCCAGCCCGCCCGATATCATCGCCAAGGCCAAGCAAGCGGCGGAGTCGCAGTGAGGCGGGCTCCGCCTGCTAAAGCGCGATCGTCCCCCGCATCACCGCCACGCAACGGCCGCCGATCGAGAGGCGCGCAAGCTTGCCATCCCGCTTTTCGGCCGCGGCTTCAAGCAGGCTCGGCCGGCCCATGTCGACGCCTTGGGCGATACGCAATTGCAGCGAAAGTTCGCGCTCCGGGCGCAGGCTGGCGAGCAGCCCGGCCAGCGCGACATTGGCGCTGCCGGTCGCCGGATCTTCAGGCACGCCATAGAGCGGCGCGAACATCCGCGCCTGAATGTCGAAGCCGCCGCTTCGATCTTTGACATACAGCAGGATGCCGGTCGCACGATCCGCCGGCAGATGCGCGGCAAAGACATCCGCGCGCGGCCGCGCCGCCGCCAGCGCCGCTCGCGTCTTGAGCTCGGCAAAGACGAGCGGCAGGCCGCAGGACGCGATGCAGGGGGCATGGTTCGCCATTTCGACGTCGGCAGGGGCGATCGAGCAGGCTGCGGCAATGACGTCGGGCGCGACGTCGTTGCCGCGCGTCAGCGGCTGCGGCGCGGTGAGCCGCGCGCCGACGAGCGTCGCCGCGTCGCGAACGAGATCGAGTCGGACTAGCCCAGCCCTTTCCTCGAACATCAGCGAATCGCCGACCGCGCTGCCGAGGCAATCGCCCCGGCTTGCCAGCACGAAGGCGGTGCCGACATTGGGATGGCCGGCGAACGGCAATTCTGCGCGCGGGGTGAAAATGCGCACTTCGGCGGTGTGCGCGGCATCCTTCGGCGGCAAGACGAAGGTTGTCTCCGCCAGATTGAACTCGGCGGCGATCGCCTGCATCTGCTCGGTCGCGAGGCCGCGCGCGTCGGGGATGACCGCGAGCGGATTGCCGCCGAAGCGCTGCGTGGTGAAGACGTCGACCGTGACGAAATCAACTTGCATCAATCGCTCTTTGCGTCGCCAAAGGACGACCTTATTTCGCACCGCTGTCACAATAGCGCCGGAAGCTCCGGGCAAAGCCTCCAGGCAACTCTAATCCGGTTCGGTCCACACTCGCCATGGCGATCGCGCTCATCCCCTATCCCGTCATCGATCCGGTGGCGTTTTACGTCGGGCCGTTTCCGATCCGCTGGTATGCGCTGTCCTATATCGGCGGGCTGGGCTTGGGCTGGCTTTACGCCTGGGCGCTGCTGCGGACCGACCGGCTGTGGAACGGCACGCCGCGGCCGCGGCCCCAAAGCATCGCCGACCTGGTGCTTTATCTCGCGCTGGGCGTCGTCGTCGGCGGCCGCCTTGGGCAGGTGATCTTCTATCAGCCGGAATATTTTGCCGCCCACCCGATCGAGGTGTTCGAGCCCTGGCTCGGCGGCATGTCGTTCCACGGCGGCTTGATCGGCGCCGCGCTGGCGATCTGGTATTTCGCCCTTGAGAGCCAAACCCCGTTGCTGACGGTCGCCGACATCTGCGCCGCGACGGCGCCGATCGGCATTTTTCTGGTCCGCATCGCCAATTTCGTCAACGAGGAGCAGTGGGGACGGCCGAGCGACGTGCCGTGGGCGATGATCTTCCCCGACGCCGACAATCAGCCGCGGCATCCGAGCCAGCTTTACGAAGCGGGGCTGGAGGGATTGCTGCTGTTGCTCGCGGTCGCGCTGTTTGTGCGGGGCGGCGCGCTCAAACGGCCCGGCGTGGTGACGGGCGTATTCTGCGTCGGCTACGCCGTCACCCGCATCATCTCGGAATTCTTCCGCCAGCCCGACCCGCAGCTCGAACAGCTGTCCTACGGACTGACCATGGGCATGGTCTTGTCGGTTCCGCTGCTGCTCGCCGGCGCGGCGCTGCTCCTCTACACGCTGCGCTCGCGGGCGAAGCCCGTTCCGGGCGACAAACGAGGCGGTCTGCAATAGCTGTCGATCGCGCGGAGGGCGTTTTGCCGAGGCAATTGCGATCGCGGGCAAACACGATCGGGAAATGCTACTGCCGCGCCCGCCCGCCCCGCCCCGGGCCGTGATCGGTGACGCCGAGATGGGTCTCCAGCGCCGCCCGATCGGCCGCCAGCGTGGCGCTGTCGGCGGCATGGACCACGGCGCCGCGCTCGATGATGATGGCGCGGTCGGTGACGCCCAGGATCTTCCGGGCGTTCTGCTCGACCAGGATCGCCGACATGCCCTCGTCGCGGATGATGCGGCGCAGCGCCGCGAGCAATTCCTCGACGATGATCGGCGCCAGGCCCTCGAGCGGCTCGTCGAGCAGCATGACGCGCGGATTGAGCACCAGCGCGCGGCCGACCGCCAGCATCTGCTGCTCGCCGCCGGACAATTGATTGCCGAGATTCTGGTGGCGTTCCTTCAGCCGCGGGAACAGCGCGTAGACCTTGTCCGTGGTCCAGCGGCCCGGCCGCGCCACGGCGGTGAGGTTTTCGTGGACGGTGAGCGATTTGAAAATGTTGCGCTCTTGCGGCACCCAGCCGATGCCGAGATGCGCGCGCTGGTCCGGCCGCAGCCGCGTGATATCGGCGCCGTCGAGCGCGATCAATCCGGAAAAATAGCGGGTGACGCCGACGATCGAGTTGATCAGCGTGGTCTTGCCCATGCCGTTACGGCCGAGCAGAGCCAGCGCCTGGCCTTCGAGCAGCGACAGCGAGACATCGGCAAGCACCACGGCCTCGCCGTAGCCGGCCGACAATTGCGCGACGGTCAGAAGATCAGGCATCGAGCTCCTCGCCGAGATAGACCGCCTTGACGCGGGGATCGCGCGCCACCTCTTCCGGCGCGCCGTCGACGAACAAGGCGCCGTTGACCAGGACCGAGATGCGGTCGGCGAAGGAGAACACCAGATCCATGTCGTGCTCGATCAGGAGCACCGTGACCTCCGCCGGCAACGCCTCGATGGTGGCCAGCAATTCGTGCCGCTCGGCCTCCGGCACGCCGGCAGCCGGCTCGTCGAGCAACAGCACGCGCGGCCGGCAGGCGAAGGCGAGCGCAATCTCAAGAAGCCGCTGCTTGCCGTACGGCAAGATGCCGGTGCGCTCGTGCATGACGTCGGCGAGCCGAAAGCGCTCGACGATTTCCACGATTTCCTCGGTTACGGCCGATTTGGTGCCGACGAGCCGCCACCAGTCGGCGCCGGAACCGAGCCGCTCGGAGATGACGAGCCCGATCGATTCGAGCGGCGTGAGATCGAGGAACAATTGATTGATCTGGAAGGTGCGCGCCATGCCGAGCCGCACGCGCCGGTGCGGCACCGCGTCGGTGATGTCGCGGCCTTCCAGCACGATGCGGCCGGCAGTCGGCCTGAGCACGCCGGTCAACAGATTGATCACGGTGGTCTTGCCGGCGCCGTTCGGCCCGATCAAAGCGTGCCGCGCGCCTTTTTCCACCGAGAGATTGACGTTCTGCGCGGCCAGAATGCCGCCGAAGCGCTTCTCCAGTCCGATCGTCTGCAGGATCGGCATCGGTTACTGTCCGTCCGGCGCGGCGCCGCCGAGCGCCGTGGAGCGCGGCCGCAGCCGCAACCATAGCCGTTCGCCGGTGTGCGCCAGAACGGCGCGCGCGGCGGCGATCCAGCCGGCCATGCGCTCGCGGCCGACCAGCACAATGGCGACCAGCACCAGGCCGATCCAGAACTGCCAATATTGCGGCGTCAGCGTCGCGATCCAATCCTGCAGGAACTTGTAAATCACCGCGCCGATCAGCCCGCCATAGAGATAGCCGGTGCCGCCGATGATGAGCACCAGGAGAAGGTCGGCCGAGCGCTCCAGCGAGAACACGTCGAGCGAACAGAACGCCGTGGTCTGCGTCAGCAAGGCCCCGGCGATGCCGGCAAAGCCGGCGGCCACGGTGTAGATCGAAACCAGCCGCCAGTTCACCGGAATGCCGATGGCGGCGGCGCGCAGCGCATTGCCCTTGATCGAGCGCAGCGACAGCCCGAACGGCGAATAGACGATGCGCCGGGCGATGACGAAGCAGACGAACAGCACGATCAGGCAATAGACATAGCCGTTATGGCCGTAGAGGTCGAAACGCCAGCGGCCGAGAACGGGCGCGATATCGACGCCCTGGAGGCCGTCGGCGCCGCCGGTGATGTTGGAGTAGCGGTTGGCGACCTCGCCGAGCATCAGCGAGACGCCGAGCGTGACCATCAGCCGGGTCAGGTCCGAGCCGCGCAGCACCAGAAAGCTGGTGACGAAGCCGAGCGCCGCCG
>Ga0335078_10005681_pt1 | contig 18445 bp, 12 predicted proteins | sample Lox_Sample_32_FD_206711 | JGI IMG/M metagenome (GOLD analysis project Ga0335078, IMG submission 206711) | Soil microbial communities from Loxahatchee National Wildlife Refuge, Florida, United States - Lox_Sample_3.2 | ecosystem: Environmental > Terrestrial > Soil > Wetlands | place: USA... | reverse complement strand
CAGGAAGCGGCCGCCGCAATTCACGATGCGGATCCGGCCGCGCTGGTGGCGAGCGGCGGCGTTTCGCGGGTCGATCTTCCCTTCATCGCCGCGACGGCGGCGGCGCGAGGCATGGCGGGGATCGCCGCCGCGGCGGTGCATCCATATCGCCCGGCGGCGCCGGAATCGCTGGCGGCGGACCTTTTGGTGCTGCGGGATTTTCTCCGCGGCGCGATCGGAGAATCGGTCCAGATCTGGGACACCGAATGGGGCTATGCATCATACGACTACTTCTCACGGCATCTCCACGGCGATGGCCACGGCGAGCCGGGACGGCATCGGCAGGCCGTGCTGGGGTGCCGCGAACTACTGACGGTGTGGTCGCTCGGCCTGCCTCTGGCCGTCTGGTACGATCTTCGCGACGATGGCGACGACGCGAGAAATCCCGAGCACAATTATGGGCTTCTGGATTCCAAGGGCGCCGACAAGCCGGTTATGGCGGCGCTTCGGCAGTTGATGTCGGCCGCTGCCGACCGTACCTTCGCGGGCATGGTGCGCGATGTGCCGGATGGAATCCACGCGATGCGGCTGGACGGCGCGGACGGCCGGGTTTTCGTGGTGTGGAACGACCAGCCGGACGCCCGCATCACGCTGACGCTGCCGAAGGACGGCGTCGCTTCGGTCACGAATCTGGTGGGCGCGCCGATCAAGCGGAAGGGCGCGCCAGTGGAGCTGGCGGAAGCCGATGGGCCGGTTTATGTCCAGTTCCGATAGAACGGCTGGTGGGAGACAGGCGGCACACGGCGACCGCCTACTCGGTCAGCCAGAAGTCGCGCGGGTAGAGACGCCAGAGGCGCGCATCGGGGCCGTCGGCTTTCTGCAAATACGCTTCGTACGCCGCGAGCTGTTTCTCCGGGCCGATCACCATGTACACACTGCCGGCGACGCCGCCCGCGCGGGCTCCCATGCCGGGCAGCACGGTTGCGTAGACGCGATCCATGCGCCGCGCCAGTTCCCGCGAAAGATCGGGCATCGCGCGCAGGTCAAGGATGGCCCGATGGAAGGCGCGGATTACGTCCGGCGCCAGCCCATCGGCCAGGTCTTGCGCCATGGCTTCGCCGCGCGATTCGTAGGACGCGGCCGACCGCGTTCCGCGGAAGGCGCCCGCAATGGCGTATTCCGTCAGCGAGGCATCGGGCTGCGCCTTCTTCAGCTCGGAGATGACGAACTGAAGGGTCTGCGGCAGTTCCGGAGTCCGCTCGGCGTAATACTGCAGGCGTCCGGACGCAAGTCCCACGCCGATGCCGTTGCTGTAGGCGAGCCCGGCCGCGATGGTCTTCGAGAAGATGCTGTGCGCTCCGCCGCCGCCGTATAGGTTAGCCGAGAGGTAATCGAGCAGCTTGTCGCGCTCTGTATCGTGGTAGTTCACCAGGGGCGCCGAATTGAGGAACACTCCGCCCTGCGAGTTGGCATTCAGCAGCGCCACGAACACCGGATGATCGGCGGCGGGCTCGCGGCCTTTCAGGCGATCGTCAATGCGGCGATTCGCCGGATAGACCGCTTTGGATACGGGTTTGCTTCCCAAGCCTTCCGCCAGCGCTTTCATTGCTTCGTTCAGAGCCTGCTCGTTGCCGCTCGATCCGATGAAAAACATGCGCACGCCGGGCTGCTGCAGAATGGATTCGCGCACCTCCTGCAGCATGCCCAAAGCCCACTGCGGCCCCATCTTCACATCGTGGGCGATCTGATTGCACAGGTACGTCCAATCGACGGCGAGGCTGGAATCCGGCACGTCGGGCAGCAGGCTCTCGAGATCCTTGGCGGCGTCGACGGCCAGCGACCTTTCGGCGGCGGTGAGCTTCGCCATTTCCGGATACGTGCCGTTCTGAATCGAAGCCAGCCGGGCTTTCCGGTCGTCACGCGTGCCGGCGAATTTGGCCAGAACCGCCAGGAAGCTGTAAAACGAATCGCCGGTCCCCGATTTCAACATCCAGCGCAGGCGGTCGAAATTGTGAGCGCGCGCGAGGAAAGAGGAGGTCGCCAGGTAAAGCGGATTCGACTGTTTGAGATAGGACTGGGCAACGCCACTGACCCAGTTCTCTTCAGGGCTTTGCGTAGTGCTGCGAAGACCGGCCAGCGTCTGGTCCACCAGATCGCGCAGACGGGGCAGATTCTCGATGCGCCAATCGGGGTGGTACAGCGCCAGGCCCATCCAGTCGAGCGCACGGCGCGATTCGGCAAGATCATTGCCGGCTCCGCGAATCACCAGCTCGTAGCGGTCGGTGACGCCATTCACGCTGAAGCCGGCGTTAAGGGACAGGATCTCCTGGCGCAGCCGCTCGGTCATTTGTTCGAAGGACACGGGTTTGCCGTCCTCGATGACCCCCGAGCGGGTGAGCAGGACCGGCAGCGCGGAAAGGAACACCAGGCGGTCTTCCGCCACGCCGTCGACGCGGACCGCCATGCCGGTGGTGGCGCTGGTCATGCTCTCGAATCGCGAACTCGCCAGCGGAACACCGGCGATCTTGCCGGTCTGGAAATCGAGCTGATCGTCGAGCGTCATGGGCGGCGAATCGATGAATTTTGGAGGCGCCGCGTCGTGCGCCGCTTTTTCCAGCGCCGCGCTGGCGGCGTCGTACTCCTGCTGATACCGCTTGATGGCGGACGGCGCGTCAGGAGCATTGTAGAGACGCTGCAGCCGCTCGGCCTCGGCATTTGCGCGTTCGCTCCGCTCCGCCTCTTCCTGCCCCAGGAGCGCCGCGCTCGGTTTCGCGGCGACCACATATGGCGTGACGCCGAGCACTCTCCACTGCGCCAGGTATTCGCGCCAGATGTTCCTGTCGCCCGCCGCCAGTTTCTCGATCGCATCCAGGTCGTCTTTGACCGTCAGCGATTTGCGGAAGCCCGGTTCCTGGTTGATCTGGTAGAGATGGGCGTTCCAGAAGCCGTTGCCGCCGCGGAATCCGAATCCCGGCGGCGAATTGACGAGCTTGGCCAGCGACCGGCGCTGCTCCACGACCCGGCTGCGATACCGTTCCGCGAAGGCGCGCAGTTCCTCCGAGCCGTCGGCATAACCGGCGACGCGCGACAGTTCGTCCAGGATCCTGGCGCGGATGGCGGCGAGATCCGTATCATTCATGTGCGAGACGCCGACATCGGAAAGGTAGATGTAGATGGTATTTCCCTGATCGTCATCCAGAAACCCGCCGACCCCGGTGGCGCCGTAGTCCGCGTCGCGCGTGGAGCTGTCCACCAGCCGGCGGTAGAGATTGGTGCCGGGCCCTCCGGCCAGTGTTTGGATGAAGAGGCTCAGCAGCAGATTGTCGCGATAGTGCAGCCGCCGGTCGGGCGGCCAGGCGAACAGGACCAGTCCCGGCTGCTGTTCATTGCGGAACGGATATGCCACGGTTTCGATTCTTCCGGCGGCGGCCGGCTGCGGCGCCGGCAAACTGGCTTCCGTCAACACGGGAAGCGAAGGCGATGTCGGCTCCAACCGGTTCAGGATGCCGTCGAAGCGCGCCAACGCGTCGGTGGCCGTCATGTCCTTGGGCAGCGAGGCGATCGCGCCCATGTTGGCGAGAAAGTAGTGCTGCGCGTGAAATCGCCGGATGTCATTGGGCTTGAGGACTCGCAATGCAGCCGGCAAGCCGCCGGAGTTGAAAGAGAGGGGATGCTCCGGACCGAACACCAGCGTTTTGGCTTCCTGAAAGACGCGCGCGCCCGCCTGGTCCATGCTGGTGGACATTTCGTTGTACACGCTGCCTTTTTCTTCCAGGCGCAACTCGCCGGTCTGGGGATTCGTCACCACGCCGAAGTTGCGCACTTCGCGGTGGATCTCCTCATCGGAATAGTCGGGATGGAGCAGCGCGTCGAGGGTGGCTTCGAAGTTCGGGTAGAACACTTCGGCGCCGGAGGCGGCGTAGAAGTTGTAGCACGTCTGCCACTGCTCCGTGAACGCGTTCGATTCCACCAGAGACATGGACTCGCGGCTGCCGAGCATCCTGCCTTTGCTTCCCTTGCCAACCAGGAGGTGTTCCTGAGTGTGGGGCTCGCCCATATTCGACGTGGGGTAGGTGGTCACCCAAAAGAAAGCCTGCGGTACGGACTGAATTTCCAGCAGGTCGAGCGTGAACCTGGTACGCCCATGGCGGAAGCGGGCGCCGATGGCGCGCCCGGCGTCGTCCAGGTAAACCGCCTGTGCGCTAAACCCGCTGATCGTTTGACCTTGAGTTAGATTGGAATACGAAATCTGCCGTTGTTGCGCCACCACTGTCACCGCCAATAAAAAAAAGATTGCGGATCGCATGAAGTTGATTATAGGGTGCCCCGGGCGGCGGGCGCCGGGTGGCGCACAATGAAGAAGACCATGACTTATCAGAAGGAGCTTGACTTCGCGCGGCGGATGGCCGAGCTTGCCGGCGGAAATGCGGCGCGCATCCGCGCCGCCGGGATCACGGCCGAGACCAAGTCCGACGATTCTCCAGTGACTGTTGCCGATCGTGAAAATGAGCGGCTGATCCGCGAGGCCATCGAGAAGCAGTTCCCGCTGGACGGGTTGCTGGGCGAGGAAGGTTCCAGCAAGACCGGATCGAGCGGCCGGCGCTGGATCATCGATCCCATCGATGGGACGCGCGATTTTGTCCGCGGCAATCGCTTCTGGTGCGTGCTGATCGCTCTAGAGGAAAGCGGGGAACCGGTCGCGGGCGTGGCCTGTTTTCCGATGCTCGATGAGATGTATTGGGGTGTGCGCGGCGGTGGATCCTACCGGAACGGGGAACGGCTGCATGTCTCCGCTGTGGACTCGATCGATCGGTCCAGTTTCTGTCCGAACGGGCTGCATCTGGCTGCGGCCCGGCCGTATCTCGATCGTGTAACCGCTCTGATGCAGCGGTCCTGGTCGGTGCGGGCGTACGGTGGAGCGCTCGACGGTTGCCTGGTGGCATCGGGCAAGGCGGAAATCTGGTTCGAGCCCAAAGTCGAGGTTTGGGATCTGGCGCCACTCAAAGTGATACTCGAAGAGGCAGGCGGTGAATTCTTCGCGGCCGATGGTTCCCGGAGAATCGACCGGGGCACGGCGATCGGCTGTGCGCCGGGTGTAGGCGCGGCGGTGCGGGCGGCGTTCGCGATTACTTGAGTCCGCCGCCACCCACCAGTGCCGTGAGGGTTCCGGCCACATTCCGCAGGGCGTCGGACTGAGCCGCCAATTCCTCGGCGGCCGATGCAGTCTCCTCGGCGCTGGCTGCGTTCTTCTGCGTCACCTGCTCCATTTGCTGGACCGCGTGGCGAATCTGCTCCATTCCGGTTGCCTGTTCGCGGCTGCTCGAGTGGACGTCGTCGATCAGCGTCTTTAACTTGCCGGACACCTCCGAGATCTCGTGAATGCTCCCGGCGACGTTGTCCACTTTGGCCTTGCCTCCCGAGGAATTCGAGATCGATTCTTCGATCAAAGTGGTGGTGTCCCGGGCGGCTTGCGCGCAACGCTGCGCCAGGTTCCGCACCTCGTCGGCAACCACCGCGAATCCGGCGCCGGCTACTCCGGCGCGGGCCGCTTCCACCGCCGCGTTGAGAGCCAGGATATTGGTCTGAAAGGCGATTTCATCGATCACTTTGATGATGCGGGAGATCTTGTCGCTGGAGGAACTGATTTCCCCCATCGCGACGACCATCGCGCGCAAGGCTTCATTCGTGGCGCCAAATCTTTTGCTGGAATGACCGACCATGACGGCGGCAGCGTCGGAAGTCTCCTGGTTGCGATGCGCGGTAGCGCTGACCTGTTCAGCGGCGGCGGCCGTCTCTTCGAGAGAGGCCGCCTGTTCCGTGGATCCTTGGGCCAGCGAGTGGCTGGCATTGGAAATCTCGGCCGATGCCGCGGCCACCTGTTCGGCTCCCGAGACCACCGAGTGCGCAATGCTGCGTAGGGATTTGGTGGCACGTGCGACTACCAGGAGCGCTATGCACGCCGCGACCGCAAGCAGCACGGTGAGAACCAGCGTGAGCGAGGTATCGCGGTCGACGGCCGTCTCCAATGCGGCGATTGAGGTAGCTTGCATGCGCTGGTTCGATTGAACAAAGTCCTTGGTATTCTTCTGCAGGGAATCCAAAACGGGGGTGGTTTTCTTGATCGCGATGGAATCTGCTTCGCTGCCCCGCCCGGCTATCGACAAATCCGCGAATTCCGCGAAATCGCGCATCCATTGCTCAAACCCGGACTGAATGGCCGTGACGGTGGCGGCATCTTCAGGAGAGAGCCGGGACGCGAGCAGTTTCCGCGTTATATCCTGCATCTCCTGCGCCGTTGCCTCGAACGCTGTGCGCGCTTTTTGAGCCAACGCCGTGTTTCCGTCCATCGAGAACAAAGAGATGCCGCGCATGGCCATCCGCATGTTGGCAACGGCGGTTTCGATCTGCCGCGCCTGATCCAGCCGGTTGAACGAGACGTCAACTTCGGACTGTAAACGCGTGCGGAGATTGCGCGCGTTATACACCGAGTGAAGCGAGACAGCGCTCGCGAAAAGGAGAATCAAGCCGAAACAACCGAAAAGCTTGCTCTGAAAACTGGCGTGCCTCATTTTGCTCTCGTTCCTATTTTTCGTGGCTCCACAAAGGCACTCCGACCTGGCACCAGAAGGAGTTGCCGCGGGTCCGGTTCTCCACCAGGACCTCTTTTTGATACTTCACGATCAGCTCCGCCCGTCCCAGTCGGTACTTGATTTCCGGCCCGGGCGCCAGGACGCGGCCGCGATTTCCACCGCCGACCATCAGCCCGTTCTGCCGGTCGTCGGTCATTTGTTGGGAGAAATACCCATTGGCGCCCACCGCAAGGTTGCGGGTGACGTTCTGCATGGCGGCATATTCCCAGACGAACTCGTGCCCGGACCGGTACTGGTTGGAGGGATTGGTGAAATTCACGATGTATTGGAATTTCGAGCTGATTTCGCTTTTCCCGTGCCGCGGCAGATAGGTAAACGCGCCTTCGGGCGCGGTCGCAAAATTGTGCTGCCCGACGTTCAATATGTCGTTCTTGTTGTATTGCGCGCCGGGAGTGAACACGTCGACGCCATACCACCAATGCCAGTTGCCCTTCGTGTAGGCCACATCCAGAACACTGAGATCCGGGTTGCCGAGGCCGGTCTTGTGCACGGAGCCGAACGGGCCGGTGAGATGTTCGTACAACACCGGAACCCCCAGGCTGCTGACCAGTACCCCGCCCAGTGCTTTGACTCCCCAGTTGTGGACGATTTTGCCGGCCACCGCCGTCACACGAAGGTGGAACCCGGGCACCAGGCTGTGCCCCTTGCCATCCATCAGCCCATTGGCCTGGTAGAAATTATCGAATTCCGCCAGAAGGGTTTTTCCGGATGGCGGCATCAGCCCCGGCACCACTGTCTCGACCCCAGCCGGATAGACACTGGCTCCGTTTTCCGCGGCAACCGCGCCGCCGGCCGTCACGCCTATCAGAAGAAAGGCTGTCATAAGCCGGCGCGCGCCCGCCCGGCCCTGATAGAGAGAGTATTCTCTGAAATGCAAGTTTGTCGCTCCCAATTGCTCTATCGGCAAAAGGGGCGGCTACTTTAGGGACAACTTCAACCGGACGCTATTCTTTCGGCCCGATTCCCAGCGTCTTCATCTTGCGGTAGAGATTGCTCCGCTCCAAACCCAGCAGCTCGGCCGTCCGCGACACATTCCCGTTGGTCTCTTCCAGTTTCTTGAGGATATATTCGCGCTCGGCCGCTTCGCGCACCTCCTGCAGACTGCCGAACCGGTCGAGCGGCCGGTCGTGCTGCCGGCGGGCGGCATGCAGCGGAATATGCCGCGCATCCACGCGGACCTGCGGATTCAGAATCACGATCCGCTCGATCAGATTCCGTAATTCGCGCACGTTGCCGGGCCAATGGTATTCGACCAGCGTGCGATAGGCTTCGGGCGTCAGTTCTTTCGGCTTGCGGCCGTAGGAGGTGGTGAATTCGCTGAGAAAGTGATCCGCCAGCAGCGCAATGTCCTCTTTACGCTCGCGCAGCGGGGGTACCACGAAGGGAATCACGTTCAGCCGGTAGAAAAGATCCTCGCGGAAATTGCCGCGTTCGATCTCCTCTTCCAGATTTTTGTTGGTGGACGCCACCACGCGCACATCCACCTGCATCGACTCCGCGGCGCCCACCGGCTCGAAGCGCTGCTCGTCCAGCGCGCGCAACACCTTGGCCTGGGTGCGCAGGCTCATGTCGCCGATCTCGTCGAGGAATATCGTGCCGCCGTCGGCTTTCTGGAATTTGCCGGTCTTGTCGTCGTGCGCGCCGGCAAAGCTGCCCTTGAGATGGCCGAAGAGCTCGCTCTCGATCAACTCCTCGGGAATGGCGGCGCAGTTCACTTCGACGAACGGCTGCGACGCGCGCGGGCTCAACGAGTGCAGGGCATGAGCGACCAGTTCCTTGCCCACGCCGCTCTCGCCGAAGATCAGCACGCGCCCGTTGGTTCCGGCCATCAGCGAGAGCTGTTGCCGCAGGGCTTTCATGGGCACGCTTTCGCCGATGATCCGGTAGCGGGCATCGGCATCGCCTTTGAGCCGGCTATTCTCCAGGGTCAGGCTGCGCCGGTCGAGGGCATTTTTCGAAACCACCAGCACCTTGTCGACCGAGAGCGGCTTCTCCAGGAAATCGAACGCCCCGAGCTTGGTCGCCTTGACCGCGGCCTCGACGCTGCCGTGCCCGGAAATCACCACCACTTCCGGCCGCTCCGCGATCGCCAGTTCCTGAATGCGGGCCAGAACGTCCATGCCGTCGATGCCGGGAAGCCAGATGTCCAGCAGCACCAGCTCGAAGCCGGCGCCGGGCAGCGCCGCCAGGCAGGCCTCTCCGCTTTCCGCGACGTCGACCGCATAGCCTTCATCCTCCAGCACGCCGCTCAGCGACTGGCGGATGGCGGGCTCGTCGTCCACCACCAGAATATGGCGCCGCTTCATATCTTGGCCGTCACCGGACGGGAGGAGTCTTCCGCTTCGTTTTCGGCCGGCACGGGGATTTCCACCGTGAAGCGGGCCCCGGTGGGACGGTTGTCTTCCACGCGGATGTGGCCGCCGTGTTCGTTGACGATATGGCTGACAATTGCGAGACCCAGCCCGGTGCCGCGATTCTTGGTGGAGAAGTAGGGCAGGAAGAGCTTCTCCTTATCCTCGAGGCTGACCCCGCCGCCGGAATCGGCGACAATCAACTCCACCGTCTCCGCGGCGCCGGGCTGCGTGGCGATATACAGGCTTTTCACCAGGGCGTCCTGCATGGCCTCGGCGGCATTGTCGACCAGGTTGATGACCACGCGCTGGAATTGTTCCGGATCCAGATGCACGGCCGGCAGTCCGGGCGCGAAACTGGTGCGGATGGATATCCCTTCCAGGCGCCCGTGGAAGACTGTCAGCGCCTGTTCCACGACCCTGTTCAGGTCGCAGCGCACCGGCTGCGCCGCCGGAAAACGCGAGAACTGCGAGAACTCGTCCACCAGGGTCTTCACCGACTCCACCGATTTCGAGATGGTCTCCGAGCATTCGCGCAGGATCCGCCCCGAAGCGGCCGGCAGGGTCAGTTTGTCCAATTGACGGCCGATCCGGTCCGCGGAAAGGGCGATCGGCGTCAGCGGGTTTTTGATTTCATGGGCCACGCGGCGGGCCACTTCATGCCAGGCGGCGGCCTTCTGCGCGCGCAAGAGCTCGCTGGTGTCTTCGAGCACGATCACGAAGCCGCTGGTAAGCTTCTCTTCCAGCGCCGACACCGTCACGGCCAGGTGCAAAACGCGATCGGGCGTGCGCAGCTCGAACTGCCGGGCGGCGACCCCGGTGCGCCGGGAGCGCTTCATCAGGTACTTGATTTCGGCGGTATCGTCGCGCGAAAACAGGTCTTCCAGGCGGGAGGCCCGCTCCACCTGTTCCAGCGGAAAGATCTTCAGCAGTGGCCGATTGTAGCGCTTGATGGAACCGTCGGCGGAAATGGAGAGGACCCCCGTGGGTATGCTTTCCAGGATGGCTTCGGTGAAGCGCCGCCGGCGGTCGAGCTCGCGCTCCTTGGCCTCCATTTCCTGGGTCATCTGATTGAAGCCGCGCACCAGCAGACCCAGCTCGTCGGCCGCCTGCACCTCCACCCGATGCCTGAGATTCCCCTTGCGGACTTCGCGCGCCGCCTCCAGCAGGGCGGTAATCGGGACGCTGATCTGCTTGGCGAGAAACAGGGCAATCCACGTGGCTACGAAGATGACAAACAGCGTGATCAGCACCATCAGCAGGACCAGCGAGTTGCGGACATCCTTGCGGCGCGCGCTCAGGTAATTCTGCATGTCGATCAGACGATTGATCTGGTTTATCGAAGCCGCGGCATCGACGGACATGCCGGCGGTAATGCGGACAGTGGCGATGACGCCGCTTGCCCCCGGCACCGAGGCGGTTGAATGAAACTCGTTGGCGCCGGCCAGGGCTGTGGCGGCATTCCACGCATCGAGCGCCGCTCCGGAAGGGTCATAAACCGCCGCCGAATCCAGCCCATACTGTTTGGCGAAGCGTTCCAGGAAACCGGGAGTGCGGATTCCGTGTTCCGCGAGCTGGCGCGTTTCCGCCTGCAACGCCAGCAGCCCGGCCTGCGCATCGGTTTCGTCCGTCATTTCCTTCTTCAAGGCGCCGGCCAGTTCGGCGTATAACGCTTTTTGACCTTCCACCGGCTCGGTGAACCACTTGTTGACGTTGAAGCTGAGCACTTCGTAGCTGAAGAACACCAGGAAAAAGACCGGGACTACACTTAACGTGAGCGCGCCGATCACCAGCTTGGTGCGGATCCTCGATCCTTCCTGGTTGGTCTGCCGGGCGATATACAGCTTGACGAATTCGCGGGCCAGAAGGAACGCCAGCGCGACGATCAGGATAAAGATGAGGACCAGCGTGGCCCAGGAGATCAGAGTCTGCGAAGCTCCCTCGGGGGTGAACCGGCCGAGGCGAAACGAGCCCTGCCACACCACCAGAAGCACCAGCAAGGCCAGCAGCACGATCCCGAACATGTAGAGCGCGCGCTTTTTCATCAGGGGCCCTTTCTTCTTGATTATACGTGCGTTCAGCGCGCGATCCGGGAAACTCGGGCGGCGCCGCGGCTAAACTTTTCCTCGAACTCACCGATAAAAGCACTGGAGAGCAACCTCTCGGGAGATGAATCATGCGTCGACAAATTGGTTCCTGCCTGGTTTTGCTGTGCATCCTCGGTTGCAACGCCGGGTTTGCCCAGGGTGACATCAGAAAACTGACTAAAAGCGAGGCTCTCAACGCGGCGATCACTAAAAACCAGCCGGCATACCCGGCGGTCGCCAGGCAGATGAGAGTGGAAGGCGTGGTGGAACTGGAAGCCGTCGTTTCGGAAGACGGCAAGGTCGAGAAAGTCAATATCCTCAGCGGCAACGCCATGCTGACCCATCCCGCTGCCGACGCCCTCAAAACGTGGAAGTTCAAAGCGTTTGTAGAGGATGGGAAACCGGTGAAAGTGCTGGCTCCGGTCAGTTTCACCTTCAAGGTAGAGCGAGATTAGCCATGAGTCTGACGAAGAAGTTACTCGGGGCGTTCGGAGTGATGCTGGCGCTCGTGCTCATCCTCAGCATCGGAGCGCTGTATGTAACTCACAGCCTGAACCAGGATTTGGATCGCGCGGCGCGCATCACGGCCCGGAAACAATATCTGGCGGGGGACGTGAATGCGTCCACGTCGGTGCTCACCAGCCTGGAAAGGGGCTACGCCATGGCGGCCATGCTCGGCGATCAGCAGCAGGCGGGGAATCTGGAGCGCTCATTTCGCGACCGCGCCAAGCGTCTCGAACAGGCCCTGAACGATTTACGGATGATTTCCGATACCGCCCAAACCACGGGACTAGTCGACAGCCTGGTGCAGCAGGCAGCCATCGTCAATCAGGCACATGCCGAAATGAGCCGGCAGATGGCCAGTCAGCAGATGGATGCCGCCATGACGGTGTTCACTTCCAAAGTGCTCCCCCGTTTGGAGGAAATCGGGCGTGCTGCTTCCGACCTGGTGGAGCAGGAGAACCGCGATCTCGCTTCCGCGGCTGAAGCCTCGTCCCGCACGGCTTCGCGGGGCCTTCTCATCACGATGACGCTGGCGATTGTCGGGTTGGCGGTGGGCGGGTTTCTCTTCGGAGTCGTCCGCCAGGCGAATTCCGGGCTGCGGCGGCTCGCGCAGCACCTGGGCGAAAGCGCCGCCGAAGTGGCTCGGGCGGCCTCGCAGGTGTCGGAGAGCAGCAAGGCGCTGGCGGACGGCGCGAATCAGCAGGCCGCCTCTCTCGAGCAAACTTCGGCATCGACGGAGGAGATCAACTCCATCACGCGAAAGAACGCGGAACACGCGCTGCAGGTCGCATCCCTGGTGAAAGAATCGGACCAGGGAGCCGCCGAGGTCAACCAGACGCTGGACGGGATGGTCGAGAAGATGAAGGAGATCGACGCCTCCAGCAACAAAATCGCCCGCATCATTAAAGTGATCGACGAAATCGCGTTTCAGACCAATATTCTGGCGCTCAACGCGGCGGTTGAAGCCGCGCGCGCCGGGGAAGCCGGGCTCGGTTTTGCGGTGGTCGCGGACGAGGTCCGCAATCTGGCGCAACGATGTGCCCAGGCCGCCAAGGACACCGCCGGATTGATCGAAGAATCAATCGCCACCTCGCGTCATGGCAACGCGCAGCTCGACCAGGTCGCGCAGGCGGTACGGTCGATGACCGACAACTCCGTTCGCGTCAAGTCCCTGGTGGATGAAGTAAACCTGGGAAGCCAGGAACAGGCTCGGGGCATGGACCATATCGCGCAGGCCGTCATCCAGATGGAGCACGTGACGCAAAAGAACGCCGCGGCGGCGCAGGATGGCGCCACTGCCGGCAGCGAGCTGGATCATCATGCCGCGATGCTGCGGGGACTCGTTCGCGAGATGCGCCAGATGGTCGGCACGGAATGACGGGCGGTCGTGTGCCGGGCTACCGGTTCTTTCTCCACAAACCGGCGCGATCGGTTACCCACATGTCGGCCCGATACGGAATGGGCGTGGCGCGGCCGATACCGGCACGCGCGACCGATGCCGCGACGGCAAGCCCGCGCAAGCCGGCGGGTCCCGGAGCCATACCGGAATCGAGGAATCGTTGAAGCTGCTCGAATAGCATCTCAACGGCCCGCATTCGCCTCGCCTCTTCGGCCGTCAGTCCATTGGTGAAGCGATCCAGGTACCGATCATGCGGATCATCGCTCCGGCGGTCCGGCCCCTGCACCACGTTCCATGCCGGCCAAACGGCCGCGCTCTGCAGGAGAAGTACTTCGCCGTCGTCGAGAGCGCGGAGCGGGTTATGGCCGGCCCGTCTCTGGGTGGTATTCTGCACGCGCATCCGATCCACCAGTTGGTCTACGTTCGGAAGTTCTCCGTCGCAAAGCCGAAGATATTGCGCGATGGCCGTTCGCGCCTCGGGAATTGCGGTACCGAGGTGCTGGTCCACCAGACGGTTCCAAACCGCGATCAGCACGGCGCAGGGGATGATGTGATGCCAGGCCATTCCCGGGCGCCTTCCCCATTCCAGCGGAGCGGCTAATGTTCGAACCTCAATTCTCGGGTTCATAGCTCCAAACTATGCCACGTCCGGAAGGATGCCATCAAGGCAGCCGCGAAAAACAAGTACTGGATCTGTTGCCCGGGAGGAGTTGGACTGGGAGGACAGGGACAAATCGCGCCGCCAAAGGGCCCCGATGCCGCCCTGCCCGGCGCGGTTGCGGCACTAGTAGAACAGGTATTTCCGCCACTGTGCGTCGCCCTTGCCCAGGATGCGCATCAAATGACGGCTGGTGTGCAAACTGAATGGACGCGGCTGGCGCGCCAGTTTCATGCCGGCTTCTTCCGGAGTGCGATTCCCTTTATGGTTGTTACAGGGATGGCAGCAGGCTACCAGGTTCTCCCATGCGGTCTCGCCCGCCCGCGACCGGGGAATCACGTGATCGAGCGTCAGTTCCGAGGACGGCATGGCGCGATGACAATACTGGCACGTGTAGCGATCCCGCATCAAAATGTTCTTGCGGGATAGCGCACGGGTCTGGTGGGGAATCCGGCGGTATTCGAGGAGCCGGATCACCGAAGGCAGCGGCACCGCGCTGCGCGCCGAATGGATGGCGGTGAGGCTCTCCTCTTCGGCGGAAGCCACGCCCTTCAGCACCAGAATCAGGGCACGCCGGGCAGCGCAAATGTTGATCGGCTCGTAACTGGCGTTGAGCACCAGCACGGGCCGCTGCAATCGATCACCCATCAGGAACGTCCTCCTATTGTGGAATGGGGCGGCAGCCAACCCTGCGCCCCGCTCAATCTTCGGTCGACACGAGCTATCGTCAGCAGCGACACGCGCGCCGCGCCGGCGCGCTTCAGAGCCGTCGCACAAGCCGCGGCCGTCGCGCCTGTGGTCATTACGTCATCGATTAGTAATATCCGGCGTCCGGTCAGTTTGCGGCCAAATCCTCCGGTTCGCCGGACGCGGAACGCCGATGCCACATTTTTGCGGCGCATCGTATTGCTCAGGCCGGCCTGCACCGCGGTGGCGCGGGTGCGGTGGAGCGCCGAAAGATACGGAATGCCGGATCGCTGCGCCACAGCTCGCGCCAGCAAAGCGGCTTGATTAAATCCTCGCGACCAGCGGCGGCGCCAGTGCAGCGGCACCGGTATCACCGCGTCGAATCCCTCATCGCGCGGCAAGGCGCGGGCCAGCATGGCGGAAAGCGGCCGCGACAGCGTCTTCACGCAAGCGTACTTATAAAGATGGATCAATTGCCGCAGTACGCCCTCATACGATCCGTAGCAGTATGCCGCATCGAAGCCGCGCATCCCCGAACGGCAGATCGCGCAGCGGCCTTCGGCATCCAGCGGAAACCGGTTCAGGAATGGCGTACGACAGCAGACACAAAAGAATTCCGCGTCGAGCGGCTCCGGTCGGGATAAGCAGCCGGTGCATACCGGGATCCGGCTCAAAGTGTCGAGAGCGCGGCCGCAGACGCGGCAATTATCGGGAAAAACCAGGGAAAAAAGGGCGCGTGAGGTTGTTCGGACTACTGAAGGACCGAATTTCGCGGTTGCGTTTCGGCTGCTACTCGAGAAGACCCACCTCCGCCGAACCTTAATTATAACAGCTTTGCACAGCATTCACTCGCCACGAGCTCTGATTCGATCGAAATACCTGTTACCTGTCTGTGCAGCCGAGCGCCGATATCTCTGGCCTAGTCGTCGGCGCAAGCTCTGCTTGCAGCAGCCGGGCTGACGGTGTGGGCCGACAAAACGACCATGGACAACAGAGATTGGAAGGCCCTCGCGGCCGCAATTGGACTCGAACTTAAAGGACCGGAATTGGATCGCCTGCTCCAGGCTGTTGCGAAACTCGACGAGACATTCCGGCCGCTCCTAGCCGAGCTAACCTCCGACATTGAACCTGTCGTCGTCTTTCGTCCCGGGGAGATCGAGGCATGACGATCAGCGAGGCAGCCTCGTCTCTGCGCAAACGGCGGTTCTCTGCGGTGGAGCTGACCACGGCGGCCATCTCGCGCATCGAGCGGCTCGACAAAAGGCTGGGAGCATTCATCACCCCTACGGCGCCGTACGCGCTCAACCGCGCTCGCCAGGCGGACGACGAATTGGCATCGGGCAACGACCGCGGGCCGCTCCATGGAATTCCCATCGCCGTGAAAGACCTGTTCAGCACGCGAGGTGTCCGCACCACGGCCGGATCCAGGATCTTTGAAAACCTGGTGCCGGAGTCGAATGCCACCGTAGTGAGCCTCCTCGAAGAGGCCGGCGCCGTGCTGCTGGGAAAACTCAACATGCACGAATTGGCCTACGGGATCACGTCGGACAATCCTTTCTTCGGCACGGTCCGCAATCCCTGGAACGAGGCGCACAGTCCCGGAGGATCCAGCGGGGGCTCGGGTGTGGCCGTGGCGGCCAATATGGTCTACGCCGCACTGGGCACCGATACCGGGGGATCGATTCGGATTCCGGCGGCGTTCTGCGGCGCCGTGGGGCTGAAGCCAACGTATGGGCGGGTAAGCCGCCAGGGAGTTCTGCCGCTGGCCTACACTCTCGATCACGTCGGACCGCTCACCCGGTCGGTAGCGGATGCTGCCATGATCTTGAACGCTATTGCGGGTCGCGATCCGCTGGACGATTCCAGCTCCCGCCACCCCACCATCGATTACGTTCCCGAAGAGGGCGATTCGATTCGGGGATTGCGTCTGGGATTCCCCGAGAACTTCTTCTACGATCGCCTGGACCCCGAGGTCGAATCCGCTGTTCGCGGCGCCTGCGCCCGGGCCGAAACGCTGGGCGCCGTCGTGAAGCCGGTCGCCGTGCCCGACATGGCGGCTATCAACGCGATTGGAAGAATTATCCTGCTGGCCGAGGCCTCGGCTCACATGGAAAAGCATCTCGGCGACCGCAGCCGGTTCGGGCCGGATGTGTATTCGCTCCTGCAGCAGGGTCGCCTGGTGCCGGCGACGGACTACATCAACGCGCAGCGGTTGCGGCGGGTTGTCTGCCGGCAGTTCACTGAGTTGTGGCGGGAAGTGGACTGCCTCCTGACGCCCGCAACTCCCAACACGGCGCCGCCGATTGGAGCGCAGACGGTGAAACTGGGCGGCGCGGAGGAGGACGTGCGGCTGGCGACGACGCGCCTGGTGCGCGGCATCAACGTACTGGGGCTGCCGGCGCTCGTGATGCCTTGTGGGCTGAGCGAACATGGTTTGCCAATCGGGCTGCAGATTATCGGATCGGCATTCGATGAGGCGTTGCTGCTGAAAGTCGGGGCAGCCCTGGAAGCCGGTGGGGTCGGGATTCCGCCCTGTCAACTTGCCTCCTAGTGAATATCGCAATTTGCGGCGCATGCATCCAGATTCCGCGGCGCGACACCCTGACTGTTGAATCATTCAGCAATTCGGGTCTCATGCACCGGTATTCACCGGAGTCCTTTTCCGCAACACATATTTTCGGCAGTACGAAATCTCATAGATCTGTAACCGGCTGATAACATTGGTTATCGTAGTTCCGTGCGGCTTTTGAAGCCCATCCGCGGGAGCCCCGATGCAGTACTTCACGGCCTAGGGTCCTATAGACGTTCCATTTATATGAGGTTTACGGATCCTTTTTGCCGGTAGTACACGCCAGCACGCGGTGGTGCTATGCAGTCTCATTAGGTTTCCAAAATTTATATATTTAACGATTAATACCGTTAAGTCGTTTATCTACAATCGCTAACGATTGGCCCCCAACCTGCAACTTCGGGCGCCGTATGACAACCACGCCTAAAGCAACTGTCCTTTTCGCCCTGATTGTCGCGCTGTTTTGCCTTACGCCGTCGGCGTTCGCGCAAGCCATCAGTGGCGACTTAGTGGGATCGGTCCTGGACGCCACTGGCGCCACCATCCCCAGCGTAACGGTTACCGCGCTCAATACGGCGACCAACGTCAAATTCACCGGTACGACGAACTCGGCCGGTGATTACAGAATCAGCAACCTGCCGCCTGGCACCTATGATGTCACTGCTGATGCCAAAGGGTTCTCGAAGGCAGCCTTGCGTGGCGTGTCCATCGAATTGAACCGCACCACCACCGCCAACTTGAAGCTCGAAGTCGGCACCCTGACCACCACGATCGACGTCAGCGAAGCTGGCGTGTTGCTCGACACAACCACCGCCCAGGTGCAACAGACTTACGCGGCCAGCGAGTTGCAGGATCTGCCCATGACTACCAGCGGGAATGGAGTGCTGAACCTGTCCCTGCTCCAGGCGGGCGTGGCATCGAGCGGCGGCGTCGGATACGGCACAGGCCCGTCAGTCGGCGGCCAGCGCCCAACCAACAACAGCTTCAACGTCGACGGCGTGAATAACAACGCCAAATCGGTCACCGGACCAGTCGTTTCGATCCCCAACGACGACGTGGCTGAGTTCACCATTCTGGCCAATCAATTCCGCGCCGAATACGGCCACTCCTCCGGCGGTCAGTTCAATACTATCGTTAAGAGCGGTACTAACTCCCTGCACTTCACCATTTGGGAATACATGCGGAACCGTGATCTCAATGCCGTCGACCAGTCCTTCAAGAATTCCGGCGTCTATAGCAACCCGCGCTACGATCAGAATCGTCTGGGCGCCAACATCGGCGCACCCATCATCCGCAACAAGTGGTTCATCTTCGGCAGCTTTGAATACAACCCGATTGGCCAGGCTTCCACCAGCAGTTCCACCTTCTACGCGCCGACAGCCAGCGGTTACTCGACTCTGGCAGCGGCGCCCGGAGTCAGCCAGACCAATTTGAATGTCCTTAAGCAGTATGCGGTGGCCCCCGCCGCCACAGCCGGCGCCCCCAGTGTTACGGTAGGCGGCGTCACTGTACCCACAGGCATCATCTCCGCCGTCGGGCCGAACTTCACCAACACCTACAA
>Ga0335078_10005680_pt1 | contig 18448 bp, 13 predicted proteins | sample Lox_Sample_32_FD_206711 | JGI IMG/M metagenome (GOLD analysis project Ga0335078, IMG submission 206711) | Soil microbial communities from Loxahatchee National Wildlife Refuge, Florida, United States - Lox_Sample_3.2 | ecosystem: Environmental > Terrestrial > Soil > Wetlands | place: USA... | reverse complement strand
GCGCCCGGGCGGCGGCACCGTCGTCATGCTCGCACGCGGGGCAGATCGCAAGGCGTGCCGCGTGGCCGCTCAGCCGGTCCCGGGCCGTCTGGAGGACGTACCGGTAGACCGCGGTGAGCCTGCTCGGGGCTCCCGGCTGGCTCATGAGCCCCCGGGTATGCCGGGGACACATCCCCAGCGATGAGCACAGCCGGGTGATGGTCACGGCGTCCGCATGCGCCTCGAGCGCGAACCAGGCCAGGTAACGATCGGCGGCTTCGGCGGCGTAACGGCACACGGGGCAACCGGGTCCGGTCAGCAGGTCCGCCGCGGAGTACAGCGTGAGCACCGTCGGGCCGCGCGGCATCGGGACGGCGGACGGCACGCTAGCCGCCCGCCGCCGCAGCCTGGTCGAGCAGGCCCATGACGTGACGAAGCGCCGCCTCCCGTTCGGCCAGTTCTCTTTCCTTCTCCTCCGCCTCGGCCGCCGACGCTTCGCGGAGCTCGGCGGCGGCCCGCAGCGCGGACCGTATCCGGTCCGTGCCGTCGGCATACCGCTGCTCGACCGCCCGCCGCAGCGCCCGCGTCGCCTCGGCCAGCCGGTACTGCAGGTCGCCGCAGGCCCGGCCGACCTGGCTGGCGACCAGGCCCGGGGCCGCACGGTGCAGCTGCTCCCTGACTGTCCGCCTGCCGAACTCGCCGGGGAGCCAGCGGCGGACGGCACCTGCCAGCAACTCGGTCTGGCCGGCATCCTGGCCGGCGGTGTAGAAGAACCGTCGGCTCTCGGTCAGCCGGCCGTCCGGCTCCGGGACCTCGAGGTCCAGGCCGAGCAGCTCGGAGGCGGAGTCGCGGAGCACGTCGAGCTCGGCCGCCAGGTCCGCGGCCAGCCGGGTGTCGACCGCGGCCAGCCCCTGCTCGATGGCTTCCCTGCGCTGCTGCCGCCAGGACTCCGCGGCCGCCACGGCGAGCGCGGCGAGCTGCTCCCGGCCGCGCCGCTCGATCTCAGCCGCGGTGGCGTCGCGCAGTTCGCCGTCGAACACCGCCTTGAGCTGCCTATTGATCTCGCGGCCCAGCCGCGGCCCGTTCTCATCGGCGGCATCGTTGAGCGCGAACAGCAGGCGCGCCGACTCCCCGTCGACCACGATCAAGGCATCGCGGCTGTGCACGGTCACCTCGGAAAGCCGCGCGGTGAACTGCTCGACCCGCTGCGCCGCGTCGCCGGCGCGCATCTCGGCCGCCCGGCGGGTCAGCCTCACCTCATCCAGCAGCGACCCGGCGATCCGGCGTCCCTGCGCCACCGCCGAGGCGCGCAGGTCGGTCTCCCGCCTGGCCGACAGGTAGGCGGTGAAGTCGGCCCCGAACGCGGCGAAGCCGTCATCGCGGCCTCCCAGCGCGGCGCGCGCCGACATCGGATACACGGTGCCGTGATGGCCGGCCTCGCCGAGCACCCGCCGGGTGAACTCCACCGCCTCGGCCAGCCCGGCCTCGTCGAGGTGGTCGGCCTTGTTCAGCACCGCGAACGTCGCCACCGACAGCGCGGCCACCCGGCCCAGTAGATCCCGCTCGCTCGCCGACACCGGCGGATCGGCGGTCAGCACGAACACCGCCGCGTCCATCGACCCCAGCGCCTCGTGGGCCGTCTCGGTGCCCCACCCGAACACCGAGCCGGTGCCCGGCGTGTCGACCAGCTCCACCCCGCCGTCCAGCACCGGCGCGGCCAGGTACGCGGTCACGTCCGCGATGCCGCGGCTATTGCCCGGGTTCCCCCGTTCGGTTACCAGGTCGGCGAGGGCCGCCAGCGGATGCTTCTCGTCGTGCCCGTCGAGAAACCTCACCTCGGCGCGCTCGTCCTCGCCGTACCGCACCGTGGTCGTGACCGCGGTCAGCGGGGTGACGCCTGACGGCAGCACCGCCCGGCCGAGCACGGCGTTGATCAACGTGCTCTTGCCCCGTTTGGCTTCACCAGCCACCAGGACCCGCAGCCGCGCCGCATCCAGCCGGTCCAGCAAGGCGGCCATCTGCTCGCGGTCCCGCTCCGCCCCCAGCACAGCCAGCTCGTTCAGCGCACTGACCAGGGCACCCTCGCCGTTCGGCATCGCCGCCATCCTCCTACCCGCGCACGTGATACGCCTGGCAGGGACCGTTGGCGGCATCGCCGCATCGAAACCGTCCACGCGCGACGCGGACGTCAGCACGGCGAGCCCCACCGCCGCGCTCTGGCCAGGATAGCCCGTCGGCTTGGCGGCCGTGGGTCAGGCCAGGGCGGTCACCGCGGCGATGATGGCGATCAGGGCGATGAGCATGTAGAGCAGGTAGGCGTCCAGGCGGCCGGACTGCAAGCGCTTGGCTGCCGCGACGATGGCCGTGAAGAATCCGAGCGCAGGCCGGTACAGGTAGGTCTCGACCACCTCCATGACGTCGGAGGCGTACCGCAGGTGCGCGGCCGCCTCGCCCAGCGCAGGATCGGGACGGTCCGGCGGGCCGGACCCGTCGTCGCGGCCGTTTTCCTCCATCATGATCTCGCGCAGCTCGGCGCGGGTGTGCAGGACGCCGGCCAGTACCCGGCGGGTCGGGTTGGCGTAGCCGAACGCGGTGTAGGAGGCGGCCCCCTCGACCCCGATCGTCGCTGACCGCCAGGCCGGGACCCGGCGCACCCGCAGCAGCCTGCGTCCGGACACGGCCCAGGTGAACAGCGCGGTCAGCAGCAGCATCAGCGGCATCTCCACCCACAGCCAGGACGGCGACAGGATCGAGAACCCGGCGAAGGGCGGCTGCAGGACCCACGGGGACTTCAGCGCGCCCGTGGTCAGCGAGCCGGGGACCACGGGCGACAGCCCGGCCGCGATCACCCGGATCTCCAGCGGCGTGACCGCCGCGGTGGCCAGGCAGCCGAGGGCCAGCACCAGCACCGCGGCCCGTCCGGCCCAGCCATAGCCGCTCCTGCCGGGCTCGGACTCGGTGCCGCGGCCCAGGACGATGAGACCCACCAGGCGGACGAAGGTGACGCCGGCGAAGCCGACGGTGAGGGCGACCGCGGCGCCGGCCAGCGCCAGCACCAGGCGGTAGCCGAGGCCGGGCACCCGGAACTGCTGCATCAGCGATTCCAGCAGGAACCACTCGGACACGAAACCCACCGTGGGCGGCAGCCCGGCCAAGGTCAGCGAGCCCACGGCCAGGCCGAACCCGCTCCACGGCGTGCGCCGCGCCCGCCCGCGGAGCTCCTCCAGGTCGTCGGCGCTGGTGGCGGCCTCGATCCCGGCGGAGGAGGTGAACAGCAGCGACTTGGCCGCGGTGTGCGTGACGATCTGCAGGGTGGCGGCCAGCAGCCCCGCCGCGACCAGCCGCCGGTCGCCGACCGCCGCGCCGGTCAGCGCGACGCCGAACCCGGTCACGATGAGCCCGGTGTTCTCGATGCTGGAATAGGCGATGACCCGGGACAGCCGGTTCTGCACCGCCGCGTGGGCGATGCCGAGCAGCGCGCTCACCGCGCCGAGCACCAGCAGCCCGCCGGTCAGCCAGCCGGGTGCCCGGCCGGTCAGCGCGAGCGTGCGCCACATGCCATAGAAGGCCACGTTGACGCAGACTCCCGCCATGATGGCGCGGGCGGGGCCGGGGGCGGCGGCGTAGCCGCGTGGCAGCCAGACCTGGAACGGAACCAGGCCGGCCTTGACCGCGAACCCGGCCAGCAGCAGCACCTCGGCGGTGGTGCGGGCCGCGCCGCCGGGGACATGGGCGAACGAGGCCAGCATGATCGAGTGTGACCTGGTGGCCAGGAGCAGCAGGCCGGCCAGCAGCGCGGCCCCGCTGACCTTGCCGAACGCGAACGTTACCTGGGCGGCGGAAGGCCGGTCCGGCTTGTTCCGCTCGGTCCCGGCGAGCAGGTAGAAGGCGAGCGTCAGCGTCTCCCAGCCGAACAGGGCGGTGAACGCGTCCCGCGCGGTCATGACCACCGCGACCGCGCCGAGCGCCAGCGCGTAGCTCGCGCCCAGTCGGCCCCGGACGACCGTACCGGGCCGGGCCGCCCAGCTGGCGAACGCGACCGAGACCGGCACGGCCGCGCCGAACGTCAGCGCGAGGAACAGCCCGGACAGCCGGTCAGCGGCCAGCCCGGCGGCCTGCTGGCCGGGCACCGGGTCCCCGAGCCAGCCGGCCACGTCGAGCCGGACGGGCCGGCCGGCCAGGGCGAACCCGCCGAGCACGGCCAGGCACGCCGAGCCCGCCGCGCCCGCCAGGTACAGCGGCCACGTCCGCAGGAACCGGCCGCCGAGGAAGTCGGCCGCGGCCGCCAGGGCCAGCAGGATCAGCCCGGCCGCGAACAGCCCGCTCATCGCGTCCCCTTCCCGCCGCTGGCCAGCTGGCCGACCGCGATCAGCAGCGCAGTGAGGATGCCGAACGGGCTGGGCGGGGAGCCCGGCAGCCAGACATCGACGGGTACCGTGGCGGCGACGCCCCCGGTGACCGCCTCGCTCTCGCGCAGCAGCCCGCCGCTGACCGCGTCGGTACCCACCGCGATGACGACCCTGGGATCTGGCATCCCGTCGTAGGTTGTGCGCAGCGGCCCGGCCATGCCGCGGGCGCCGGCCCCGGTGACCAGCAGCACGTCGGCGTGCCGCGGGCTGGCGGTGAAGAACACGCCGAGCCGGCCGATGTCGTAGACCGGGCCGAGCAGGGCCTGGATCTCCCACTCCTCGCTGCCGTCGGAGCCGGCGTCCACGTGCCGGACGTGCACGCTACGGCGCAGCGCGGCGGTCCGCGCCCGCAGCCGGGCCCGGGCCGCCGCCACTGCCTCGTCGGTCTCCGGCGGTTCGGGGACCACGAGCGCGTCCCGGGCCAGCGCGGCCGCGGCCGGGCCGGTGGCGCCCCGGGACCAGGCGAACAGGTCGGGCCGCTCGGTCACGCACCGGCCGCACAGGATGCACCGCCCCTGGTCGATCCCCTGCGGCGAGATAGCCCCGGTGGGGCAGAGCGCCGGATCGACGGAACCGACGGGCCGCAGGGCCCGGGCCGGGCCGCGCCAGCCGTCCGCGTAGGAGTCGGGCCGGGCCGGCCAGCGGGTGGTGACGACGCCGTCGCGCAGGCCGCGCAGCACCCAGATGCTCACAGGGATACTCCCGCGACGGACAGGCCGAAGCTGGCCTCGATGAACGGGAAGTCGGTCAGGATGTCCCCGGTGAACACCTCGTGCATCAGCACCAGGTTGTGGAACGACGCCGACCTGGGCTGGCAGCGGGCGATCCGGCCGTCGGCTACTTCCACGTCGTAGAGCACCTCGCCCTGCGGGGCCTCGGCCCACCCCGCCGCCCGGCCCCGGACCGGCTCGCACGGCAGACGGGCGCGATCGCCAGCTCGTTCGGCCAGATCCTCGGCGGCCTGCCGGATCAGGCCGAATGCCTGGTCGACCTCCTCCCACCGGACCCGCAGCCGGGCCAGCGCGTCACCGGCAGAATGCGCTGCGGCGGGCGGTACGGCCAGCGACCAGTACCCGTCGTAGGGGCGGACCAGGCGGGCGTCGTCGGCGTACCCGGCCGCCTTGCCGACCGGTCCGAGCGCGCCGTGCTGGCGGGCGCGCGCCGGGGTCAGCGGACCGGTGCCGCGCAGCCGGTCCAGGAACGAGGAGGTGCCCATCAGCGCGCCGGCGTCGGCGCTGATCGCCTGGCGGAGCTTGCCCGCCTCGGCGCGGATCTGCGCGGGCGGCAGCAGCGGCAGCGCGGCGACCCCGCCGGGCACCACCACGCCGCGGCCGAACCGGCTGCCGCACAGCGCGCTGACCAGCCGCTGCACCCGTTCCTTGTGCAGCGCGAACCGGGCGGTGGCCACCGCGAGCCCGGCCGCGTCGGCCAGCCGGACCGCGACGTCGAGGTGGTTCGCGATCCGCTCGAGCTCGGCGTGCAGCACCCGTACCAGGCCCGCGGCGGGAGGCGGCTGGCAGCCCGCGATCTGCTCGACCGCATGGCAGAAGGCCAGGGCGTGGGCGACCGAGGCGATGCCCTCGGCGCGTTCGGCCAGCAGCACGGCGTCGGCCGGGGTCATCCCGGCGAACCGGTCCGCCACGCCCCGGTGCTTGTAGAACACGCGCATGTTCAGGTGCGGGATCGCCTCGCCCGGCGTCTCGACCAGGTACTCGATCGATTCCATCACCCCGGACCGGACCGGGCCGTGCGGGATCGTGAAGACCCCGTAGCCGGTCACGTGCCGGGGCAGGGCGTGGTCCTCCGGCGGGCCGGGCCGGATCAGCGGCGCCAGCCGCGGGTGCCCGTCCGGGACCACGCCGAAGCGGTCGTGAATCACCCGCTCGTACCAGAACGCCGCGCCCAGCCGCGGGGTCAGCGCGGGATAGCTGGCCGCGCCGGGCGGCAGCGGCGCCTCGAGCGTGTCGATTCCCCCCGCCGTCGCCAGGTGCGCGGACAGCACCAGCGGGCCGCCCTCCGGCTGGCTGCCGGACAGGCCGGCGAACCGGTCCCCGGCCTTGACCCGTGAGCAGAGTTCGTCCCACAGCGCGGTGACGCCGGGCTGGGTCATCGTCATCGAGCCGCTCCCAGCTGGGTCACGGCCCGCGCGATCAGGCCGGTGAGCTCGCCGGGCGGATGCACGCCAAGGAGGAACAGGACCGCGATCCCTGCCACGACCGGGACCACCATCCAGGCGGAGGGCTCGCCGCGGCTGAGCGTCGGCCGGGCGGGCAGCGGGGCCGGGGTGAACAGCATCCGCGTGGCCGAGGCGGTCAGCCCGAAGAACGCCACGGTGACCAGCACGATCAGGGCCGCGGCCGCCGCGTAGTTACCCGAGCCGAAACCGCCGTAGACGATCTGGAACTCGCTGCGGAAGATCCCCGACGGCGGCATCGCCGCCAGCGCGAACACCGCGAGCAGGAACAGCGGCCCGCTCCACGGCAGCAGGTCCAGGCCGCCGCGGATCGCGGAGATCCGCTTGCCGCCGAACTTGGCCACCAGCACGCCCGCGCCCATGAACGCGTTCCCCTTGGCCGCGGCGTGCGCCAGGACGTGCAGCATGACGCCGGCCAGCGCGACCGGCGCGCCGAAGCTCACCCCGATGGCCAAGATGCCCATGTGCTCCACGCTGGAGTAGGCCAGCAGCCGCTTGACGTCCCGCTGGCCGAACAGGTACAGCGCGGCCAGCAGCAGCGAGGCCACCCCGAAGGCCAGCAGCGCGTCCCGGGGCAAGCCCGGGCCCAGGGTGGCCGCGGCGACCTGGTAGTAGCGCAAGATCGCGTAGAAGCTGACCGCGAGCAGCGATCCGGACAGCAGCGCGGAGACCGGCGTCGGCGCCTCGGAGTGCGCGTCCGGCAGCCAGGTGTGCACCGGGAACAGGCCGGCCTTGGTGCCGTAGCCGAGCAGCGCGAGCAGGAACGCGAGCCGGACCGGGGTGGCCGGCAGGTGCGCTCCGGCCGCGATCAGCGGGCCGATGGCCAGGTTGTAGTGCTCGCCGAGGACCCGGGAGCCGGCGTAGTAGGCGAACACCGTGCCCAGCAGGGCCAGGCCGAGGCCCGCGCTGGCGATCAGCACGTACTTCCAGGCGGCTTCGGCGGCACCGTCGGTGTCCTCGATCGCGACCAGCAGGGCCGAGATGATCGTGGTTATCTCCACCGCGATCCACAGCAGGGCCAGGCTGCTCATCAGCGGCGCGGCCAGCATCGCCCAGGCGAACAGGTTCAGCCCGGCCCAGAACCGCTTGGCGTACAGGTCCTCGTGCCGCCTGGTATAGCCGACCGCGTACACCGCCACGGCCGCGTACAGGAAGCCGGTGGCCAGCAGGAAGATCGCGCTGACCGCGTCGGCGCGCAGGTAGGACAGGTAGTTCAGGTCATGGTGCGCGGCCGCCGGGACCAGCGCGAGCACTAGGCAAAAGCAGGCGATACCGGATGCCACGGTGACCGCGGCGGCCGCCCGGACGGTCCGGGTCGGCAGGACCGCGCAGGTTATCCCGGCGGCCAGCGGGACGATCAGCAGGGCGAGGACGACACCGATCATCGCGCTACCCCCGCAGCCTGGTCAGGTCGGCCGTGGACAGCGATTCCGCCCTGGCGTGGTGTGCCCGGATCAGCATGCCGAACACCACGATCGCTACCAGCAGGTCGAACAGGAACGCGGTCTCCAGGATCAGCGGCAGCCCGGACGCCACCACCAGCGCCGCCAGCGAGATGGCGTTCTCCAGCGCCAGGAACCCGATGGCCTGGGACGCGACGTCGCGGCGCACGATCATCAGGCCGAACGCGACCAGCACCATCGCGCCCGCGATGGACAACGCGGTCGCCGGCGCGGCCGGGCCGTGGATCTGCATGGCGCCGAAGCAGAAGAACCCGATCGCGGCCAGCACGATCCCGGCCAGCACGGCCGAAGCCGGGCTCAGCGTGTGACTTCCCGCCACGCCGGCCGGCTCTTCCTCCTCGCGGCCTTCGCCTCCGGTCCATCCGAGGACGCGGCGCAGCATCAGCGGGACGGCGACCACCTTCAGCGCGGCGGACAGCGCGGCCAGCACGTACAAGTCCGGCAGGTTCCGGTCCGCGGCGATCACGATGGCCAGCACCGAGATCAGCGCGGACTGCGCCGCGTACAACCGCACCTGATCGCGGGCCAGCGCCTGGCGCAGCATGCCGAACTCGATCAGCAGCATCACCGCTGCGATCACGTTGGCAAAGCCCTGGTAGACGCCGGGCGCCGCCTGGACCGCGCTGGCCAGGCTCATCACGCACCCCCTAGGTACAGCGTGAACACGCCGAGCACGGCCAGCAGGAACGCGCCCGAGACGAACTCGGTGATCTTGAACAGGCGCAGCTTGGCGAAGGAGTTGTCGATGACCGCCACCACGCAGCCCACCGCGCAGGCCTTGGCCAGCAGCGCCACGATGGCCAGTCCTATGGCGCCCGCCCGCTGAGTCGAGGCCAGGCCCCACGGCGCCAGGAACACGTCGGCCAGGATCGTGAACAAGATCAGCTGCTTGAGCTCGCTGCCCCACTTCAGCAGCGCGAAGTACGGGCCGGAGTGCTCGAACGCCCGGGCCTCCTCGATCATCCCGAACTCGTTCGTCCCGGTGTGCGTCTCCACCGGGATCCGGCCGGTCTCGTGCAGGATCACCATGAACAGCGCGGCCGCGGCCAGCAGGTGGGCCGGCCGGATGATCTGCCCGGCGCTGGACCGGACCGTCGCGGCCAGCGCGTACGGCAGGTCGGTGCCGGTCAGCAGGGCCACGGTGAACACCACGAACAGCACCACCGGCTCGGTGATGGCCGAGAACGTCTTGGCCCGGCTCGAGCCGAGCTGAGCGTACGGGCTGCCGGTCTCCAGCGCCGCGGTCGCCACGACGAAGCTGGCCAGCGAGAGCAGGAACCCGCCGCCCAGGATGTCGCCCATGTAGCCGAGCGGCAGCGGGTAGCTGGTCAGCACCGGGATCAGCAGCGGGATGGTCAGGTAGCACGTGACCGCGATCAGCGGCGCGGCCAGGAAGAACCAGCTCGCTTGCTCGGGCGCCAGGGCTTCCTTGCGGAACAGCTTGGCCAGGTCGTAATACGGCTGCCTGATGCGCGGCCCGCGGCGGCCCTGCAGCCGCGCCTCCACCCTCGCAATCACGCCGGTCACGCCCGGCGCGCCCAGCGCGACGGTCAGCACCTGCAGGAGCTGGATGACCGGGATCGGGAGGGCCGCACTCACCGCGCAGCCCCGGGATCATTGCCGGGTGGTCCCAGCGGGTCGTCCACGACGAGGCCTCCTACCCAGATGTCACTGACAAGGGGTAGAGGCCATCAGCGCAGCACTGCGCGGTTATGGCGAGCCTCATCGCCAGGACGTCATTGTTCCCTATGCCGCGCCAGGCCTGCAAACCGGTCCCGGGTCTCGCGAAGAAAGACGGCTCCCAGCATCCCGGGAGAGCGCCCTTTCGCGATCGGTACGGTGCCCGCGCCAGCGGTACCAAGGGGCAGCGACCAGAGGGCAGCACTGCGATGCGACACGGGCACCAGTGATCTTCTTGTCCGGGTGATGGAAGCGCGGGAACTCCCATGGTCACCAGCAGAAGGTCAGCTCCGCCGGATGCGGCTCGTCCTCAGGATGCGGCTCGTCTTCAGGGAGCCTCGAAGCCCGCCGTCGGCCCGGCTACACTCCGGCGACATGGCCGATCCGCTCTTCGACGCCGCCGAGCGGGCACAGCTCAGCGACCTGCTCGGCGAACTCGGTCCCGATGCGCCGACTCTCCTCGCGCCGTGGACGACCCGCGATATCGCCGCACACCTCGTCCAGCGCGAGCACGACTCCCTCGCTGGTCCCGGGCTTTTCCTGGGCGGCGCGTGGGGCCGCTTCGCGGAGCGGCGAAGAGTCGAAGCCGTGCGACGCGCGCGGTTCGGCATGTAACAGCAGTCACCAGGCTCTCATTCAGGACGAATACGCCCGCACAGCCTGACCGGCTGGCTCACTCCAGCGGCGCGGCACCCAGTGATCGCCCGTCCGGGTCGGTAACCCGACAGCCCTGCGGGGCTGACCCTGCTATGGCTAGCCGGGAAGGCCGATGAGGGATAGTCGCCATAGCGCTCCCTCAGGACAGGCCAGATAGGCTGGTATGCGGCGCGCCGGGAAGTCTGGTCGGCACTCATCTGTAGATCGAGCAGACGGAGCTGGCGGCGTGCGCAGTGTGGAAACCATCTTGTTCCTGGTAGTGCTGGGCACGGTGGTCGCGGCGTTCGCCGGTCGGCTCCGCATCCCGGCCCCTTCCCTGCTGGTGATCGCCGGGCTGGTCGTGGGCCTGCTGCCGGGGGTACCGGCTATCCGGGTGAGCCCGGATGTGGTCAGCCTGGTGGTGCTGCCGCCGTTGCTGTACGCGGCCAGCGAGGAGCTCCCGTGGCGGGACCTGCTCGCGGTGTGGCGGCCGGTGATCGTCCTGGCTGTCGGCCTGGTGCTGGCGTCGGCGGCCGCGGTCGGCGCCGTGGCCGGGGTGGTGGCAGGGATCCCGGCGAGCATGGCATTCGTGCTCGGCGCGGTGCTGGCCAGCACGGACCCGGTGGCGGTCAGCGCGCTGGGGCGGCGGCTCTCGCTGCCGCCGAAGGTGCAGGCGCTGGTGCAGGCGGAGAGCCTGTTCAACGATGCGACCAGCCTGGTGCTGTTCCAGATCGCGGTCTCGGTCGCGGTCGCGGGGACGGCCGGCCGGACCGCGCCCGGCGGGATGCTGCTGCACGGGGCGGGGCAGTTCGCGGTCCTGGCCGCCGGAGGCGCGGCGGTGGGCGGCGTGCTCGCGGGCGGGGTGATCCTGCTGCGCCGCCGGGTCACCGATCCGGTGCTGGAGACCGTGGTCGCGCTCGTCACCCCGTATGCCGCGTACGTGCTCGGTGAGGCGCTGCATGTGTCGCCGGTGATGGCGGTGATCGTCACGGGCCTGGTCATCGGCGGGCGGCGGGAGCGCATCACTACCGCACAGACCCGGCTGCAACTGCACTCGGTCTACCAGACGGTCATCTTCCTGCTGGAAACCGTGGTGTTCAGCCTCATCGGCCTGCAGCTGCCGACCCTGATCCGTAACCTGTCCCACAGCGAGGCATGGCCGGCCGACGCCCTGGTGGTGGCCGGAACGCTGATGGCGACTCGCATTTTGTGGGTGTTCCCGCTGTCCGCCGTCGTCCAGCGGCGCAGCGGTGTCCGGCGCGCGTCGTGGCCGGTTCCCGCCGTGGTGTCCTGGGCAGGCACCCGCGGGGTCGTTCCGCTGGCCGCAGCGCTGTCCATCCCGCTGACCTCGGCCAGCGGGGCACCGCTGCCGCAACGTGACCTGATCCTGATACTCGCCACCGCGGTGATCGTGATCTCGCTCGTCGTGCAGGGCCTCACCCTGGAACCGCTGGTCCGCCTGGCCGGAATCGCACGGCCCGACAGCGCACGTCACGAGGAGACGGTTGCCCGGCTGCGCCTGGCCGAGGCGGCCCTGGCCCGGCTGGACGAACTCGCCGACCAAGACTGTGCCGCCGACGACGCGATCGACCGGGCCCGGGCCAGCCTGCAGGCCCGGGCCGGGCGCACCCGAGCCCGGATCGACGGCGACCAGCCAGCCGAACCAGACGGCCTGACCGACCGTGACCTGCGACGCGCCCTGAACGCCGCCGAGAACGCCGAACTCGCCCGGCTCTACGACGACGGCACGATCAGCCAGCCCACCCGCCAGCGGCTGCAGCGCGGCCTGGACCTGGAGGCGGCCCGGCTCGGCGACGAGCAGCACTAAGAGCACACGGCACGGTTCCTCAGGCAGCTGGCCTGCCCTGGTCTCCGAGAACCCGCTCCGGGGTCAGGGACCGGCGCCAGAAAACCCTGGCGAGCCGGCCGTGGCCGAACTCGCGGGCCAGGGCGGGCGGCGGGACGGCCATGACCGGGCACTGGGCATGGGCCACGCAGTAGCGGCCCACCTTGGAAAAGACCAGCCGGCCCAGCCGGCCCCGGCGGCCAGCCCCGACGACAAGCACGTCGTCGGGGCGGCAGGCCAGGTTCACCAGCACCCAGCCCGCCGGTCCTCGCTCCGCTCGCGGCTGCACCAGCGGGTCGTCGGGAACCTCGCCCCACACGGCGATCAGCGCGTCCCGGAGCTGCCGGCTAGCGAGCTCCTGGCACGCCTTTCCCAGTTCGTGGGACGGACCGACCCGGTGGGAACGGTCACCGCCCGGCAGTTCCCACGCGATGACCGGAATCAGGACCGCCTGGTGCGCCCGGGCTAGGTTCTCCCCGTAGCGCAGCGCCTGCAGGCTGCCCGGCGACCCGCTCGTCCCGACGATCAGCCGGTCCACGCCGAACACCGCTCAGCCGTTTCTCTGCAGCATCCTGGATGGCGATTCGAGACAGGAGGAACCATGACGGCGGATGGGCTCGCCCCAGGCGGGCTATCTGCCAGTGCGCTGTGATTAATAGTGAGCATTGGTGGTCCACGAGTGCGGAGATCACGAACATCGTCGACCAGGCTTCCCGACACACCTGACACGATCCTAGACCTCGCCGAAGCCGTAGCCAAGGCGACAGGCCCGGCACCCGGCTCCGTCCGGCCGGCACCGGTGAAACTGGTGGTCCCGAAGGCGGGAAGCCACGGACACGGGTGGTTTTCCCGGGTATTGTCCCCGCAGGATCGGATGGATCGGCTAGGGCGCGCTCGAAGTCGGCGCGGACGGTTCCCAGGCGCGCCAGCCGCCACGGCGCGGCGCGGTGAGCCGCACCGAGTAGCGCGTCTTCCACCTGCTGGCCGTCCCCCTCGGCACGCTTTCATGATCACATAGCGCCGCTGACCTGCGAGCTCCCCGGAGCTATAGCTGCTAGTGCCGCGACAGGTAACGTTCGCCCGCTCTGGCAGGAGTCAGTTATTCGAGCGTCAGCCGCACCATCGTGACCAGGCCCGTCTATGCGGCACACCGCGGCGGTCCGCCCGCTGTCCCGCCGGGCCGGGCCGGGATCTGGGTCGCGCGTGCGGCCGGGCCGGGCCCTCAGATGCTGGCCTGGCCGGTCAAGAGCGGTACCTGGACGGTGGTCGTGATGAACGCCGACGGGTCACGGCCGGTCAGCCTGCGGGTCACCGTCGCCGCCACCCTGCCGGCGCTGCCGTGGCTGGCCTTCGGTCTTCTGGCCGGCGGCTTCCTGGTCGGCGCCACAGTGGTCGTGGTCCCGCTCCGCCGGGTGTCGAGGCCAAGCGACCGGTGATGACGGCGCCGACGCCATCGTCGCCTACGCCGTCAGCGCGCCCGGCGGCCCGACCGGCACCTCCGCCGACCGCGACAGCGAAGTGCCCTGCTAATCCACCACCGCCCCGAAAGGACCTCACATGTATCTGATCACTGGAGCGACAGGTGAGGTGCCACGTCGGCGGCCCCGTCGCGCGGCAGCTGCACGAACAGGGTCACAGCGTCCGGGCACTGGTGCGCGACCCCTCCCGGGCGGCCGGCCTCCTGGCGTGTCACGCGCCAGCGAACGCTGGTCCTGGGCGGCAAGCGCATGATGAGAAGGATGGCCTAAGGCTGATGGCTCTTCTGGCAGCCCGCTTTGCGCTGGCTGTGTCCTGTGGTGCGCGCACCACGGCAGTCACCAGCTTCGCGCCCGGGCATGTCTCGCCGCCCAGGCGCGGAGATAAGGTGATCCCGGTGGGATCTTGACCTCCCAGCGAGCGGTCTGCTCGCCTTCATCCTGCCTGACCGGGCTGAAGCGGACCTATGGGCTGCCTGGGGAACGGGGGCCGCGGTGAGCGAGAACGTCGAGCGGGCCGTGGCCGCGCCCGGCACGGTCGTTCAGCCCGATACGGCTCCGCCGACCCCTGGCGTGGCCGTCCCGTCTGTCCCGGCCGATGACACCACCGCTCACCGCGCGCGCCTCCAGCGCCGCCCGACCGGTGCGCCCCGCCGCTGCCGCATCCGATCACCATCAGCACGACGGCGTGGCTTCTGCTCGCGGTCGTCATCCTGGTCGGCGCGTTCCTGTTCTCCGAGCGCACGCCGTGGCTCCGGTTCGGGGATCGGGCCGGCACCTGGCTCCTGCGTTTGCTCGCCGACGTGCGGACGCCCTGGCTGACCGACGTAGCCCGCTCGGTCAACGCGATCGGCTCCGGCTGGGGGTCACGGCGCTCGCGTTGTCGGTGGTCGCGCTGACCATGTTCTTCCGGCGCTGGCGGCACCTGCTGGTATTTATCGGCAGCCTGGTTGTCCTGGAGATAGTCGGGGCGCACTGGATCTACGACCCCCTATCACGGCCACGCCCGTACGGCGTGCGGATCATCGGTGACTGGGGCGGGTACTCGGCGCCGTCCGTAGTTATTTTCGTATTCACGTTCTTCCTGGTGGGTGCGGTGTACTGCCTGGTCGTGCCGGGGCGCCCCCGCACCCAGGCCACGATCGTGGTGGCGGTGCTGGTGGCGCTGCTCGGCATCGCCCGCCTGTACCTGGCCGTCGACCACCCCGACGACGTGCCTTTCGGCGTGGTGCTGGCGGTAGCTATCCCCGTCGCGGCGTTCCGCTTCTTCACGCCGAACGGGGTGTTCCCGGTCGTGTACCGGCGAGGCGGGACCGCGCACGTGGATGTGACCGGCCGGCGAGGTGAGGCGATCCGGACCGCCGTCCGCGACCAGCTCGGGCTGACCGTGCTCGAGATCAAGCCGGTCGGCCTGGCTTCGTCGGCCGGCTCGACGCCGCTGCGGCTGCGCGTTGGCGGAGCCCCCGACGAGTACCTGTTCGCGAAGCTGTACACAAAGGGCCACCTACGCGCTGACCGGTTGTACAAGCTGTGGCGGACCATCCTCTACGGCTCCCTGGAAGACGAGAAAGCCTTCGAGACGGTGCGGCGGCTAACCGAGTACGAGGACCACATGCTGCGGCTCCTGCGGGATGCCGGAATCCGCACCGCCAAGCCGCACGGGATCGTGGAGATCACCCCCGAACGCGAGTACCTGCTCGTCACCGAGTTCTTCGCCGGTGCGGTCGAGATCGGCGACGCGGCCATCAGCGACGAGGTGATCGACCAGGGGCTGCTGCTGGTCCGCAAACTCTGGGACGCCGGGATCGCGCACCGCGACATCAAGCCCGGCAACCTCATGGTCCGCGATAGGGAACTGTTGCTGATCGACGTGGCCTTCGCCCAGGTCCGGCCATCGCCGTGGCGGCAGGCGGTCGACCTCGGCAACATGATGCTGGTGCTCGCCGTGCGCACCGACCCCGATCGGGTCTACCGGCGGGCGCTGCAGTACTTCACCCCGGACGAGCTCGCCGAGGCGTTCGCCGCCACCCGGGGGGTGGCCAGCCCCAGCCAGCTGCGCGCATTCATGAAGCGGGACCCGCGCGACCTGCTTGGTGACTTCCGCGCCCTCGCGCCCCACAGGGAACCGATAGCGCTGCAGCGCTGGAGCTTCCAGCGAGTCGCGCTGGCCTGCGCCGTTCTCGGTCCTACCGTTGCCGCTGTCGTGATCGGCGCCCCGGCGTTCTTCCCGGTACGGGACATCGGTGCATTCCCCCCGGTCTGCGGCACCGGCCATTCGATGATTCTGTCCGCCCAGGCGGTCCCGTCGGCGGCCCTGGTGCCGTGCGTGGCCGCCCTCCCACCGGGGTGGCATGCCGTCGGCGCCGACATCGTCAGCGAGCAAGCCAGGTTCTGGCTGGACTCCGAGTGCGCCACGAGGCGCTGTATGTCCGGATGGAGGTGGGAGACCGTCCATTTCTCCGCCGTCGTAGCGGCGTAGTAAAGCTGGGGGCAGCTTGAGTGCGCCACGAGGCGCTGGTGTTCCGGATGGAGGTGAGAGACCGTCCATCTCCTCGCCGCCGCAGCGGCGGGGTGAAGCTGGAGGCAGTCTAAGCCGGGGGTCGCCGGCGAGGACGGGAGCAGCCTCGACAAAGTCGCGCCGGCTCAGTACTGCCGGATGGGCCGGGCGCGGTGAGCGAGACGGGAAGGTATACGCAAGGAACCGGTGTCGTTACGCCTCTTGAGCCTCTCGCCAGCTCTAACCCGGTGGATTCGGGCTGGATGGCGGTGCGTACCCGCCCTTTCATGACGGGCGGGGAACTCCGGGCAGGGTATTCAGGGCCTGGGCCCGGAGGCCACGGTGAATTGCCTGCGGCAGTAGCCGTGGCGAAGCCGCAGGGGCAGAGCCGGGTGCCTAACCCGTCGACCGGACAGCAGTGAACGCGGGAACCATCCGTGCACGTTCCTTACGTCTTCCATCGTCCAGCTGGGAGGCGGGGATAGGCGCGACGCCTGCCGAAGGCGCGGGTGGGGCGGAGCCGCCGTAGTACTCCGGGCCGGGGAAAGCCCGTGCACACGGGGAAGGGCGGCAGCGTGTCAGTCAAGGAGAGGATGCAATGTCCGAAGATGCGCCGGTGAATACCGGCGCCGTGGCGTGGCCGAGTGCAGACTCGGCTTACTTCGCGGTACGGGAGATGCAGATCAAGTTGCACCGCTGGGCGGGAGAAGATGCCTCCCGCCGGTTCGGTGACCTGTTCAACCTCGTCTATGATCCGGCGTTCCTGGTGCACGCGTGGGAACGCGTGTCCACCAATAAGGGCGCCAGGACTCCGGGTGTCGACAAGGCCACGGCGGCCAGAATCGAGACCTGGATCGGGGTCGAGGCTTTCCTGGGGCAGATCCGGGACTCGCTGAAGTCGGGCGGGTTCCGGCCGGTCGAGGTACGGCAGGTGATGATACCTAAAGCGAATGGGAAACTCCGGAAACTCGGAATTCCCACTATCGCCGACCGGGTGGTCCAGGCAAGTCTGAAGCTAGTGCTCGAACCCATCTTCGAGGCGGATTTCAAGCCGTGCTCGTACGGGTTCCGCCCGAACCGGCGCGCGCACGACGCGATCTCCGAGATCCACCTTCTCGCCTCCAGGCCCAGCAATTACCAGTGGGTGCTGGAGTGCGACATTAAAGCCTGTTTCGATGAAATCTCGCATACGGCTCTGATGGGGCGCCTCCGGGCGAGGATCAAGGATAAGCGAATATGCGCGCTGGTGAAGGCGTTCCTGAAATCCGGGATCCTCACCGAACTCGGAGACCGGGAAGACACCCTGACTGGCACCCCGCAAGGCGGGATTCTCTCGCCGTTGCTCGCCAATATCGCCCTGTCAGCGCTGGACGAACATTTCGACCGGCAATGGCGTCAGGATATGGGCACCAGCAGGCAACGCGCCAAACGCAGGGCAATGGGCCTCGGGAACTGGCGGCTCATCCGGTATGCCGATGATTTTGTCCTGATGGTAACGGGTGACCGGCAGCACGCCGAGGCGCTGCGGGAGGAGGTGTCCGCCGTGCTCGCACCCCTGGGGCTGCGGCTGGCGCCGGAGAAGACCAAGGTGGTCCAAATCGATGAGGGCTTCACGTTCCTCGGCTTCGACATCCGCAGGATGCGCAAGCGAGGCACGTCGAAGTACTACGTCTACACCAAGCCGTCCAGGAAAGCCATCCAGGCGATCAAGGACAAGGTGAAGGCCAAGACGCACAGGTCAACCCGCCACCAGGATCTCGACGAGCTGATCCGCAGCTTGAACAGGTCCCTGGCGGGCTGGGCGAACTACTTCCGGCACGGAGTGTCCAAGGCGGTGTTCAGCGCCATCGACAGCTTCACCTGGCTGCGGCTGATGCGCTGGATACGCCGCAAGTATCAGGGCAAGCACCGGCTCGGGATGAAAGACCTACGCCGTCGCTTCTGCGACAAGGGGTGGAGGTTCGCCTGCAACGGGGTCGTCTTCACCGGCGCCTCCAGCGTCAAGGTGACGCGCTACCGCTATCGCGGCAGCAGCATCCCGACCCCATGGACCCCGGCACCGGCAGCCAGCAGCGGCTGACCAGCGGGCAAGACACGCGGAGCGCCCGTTGCGGTGAGAGTCGCACGGCGGGTGCGGGAGGGGGCTCGCGGGAGACGACCGGTAGCGACACCGGCACCGCGCCCGCGGGCCAACCTCACCCCGGGGGTCGCCGGGAAGGGCGGAAGCAGCCCCGACAAAGTCGCGACGGCCCAGCACTGCCGGATGGGC
>Ga0335078_10005679_pt1 | contig 18452 bp, 13 predicted proteins | sample Lox_Sample_32_FD_206711 | JGI IMG/M metagenome (GOLD analysis project Ga0335078, IMG submission 206711) | Soil microbial communities from Loxahatchee National Wildlife Refuge, Florida, United States - Lox_Sample_3.2 | ecosystem: Environmental > Terrestrial > Soil > Wetlands | place: USA... | reverse complement strand
AGCTGGTGCTCGCTTTTGAGATGGCTGCGTTGCAAAACATAAGTGAAGATGCAGACCGCGGCCACGATGCACATGAACGTGACGAACCAGGTGCCGATGGACGACTGCGCGAAAGCGTGCACCGAGCTCACCAGGCCGGCGCGCGTAAGCAGCGTGCCCAGCATGGTGAGCAGAAAGGTCGAGAAGATGAGCCAGACGTTCCAGCTCTTCATCATGCCTTTCTTTTCCTGCATCATCACCGAGTGCAGAAAGGCGGTGCCGGTGAGCCAGGGCATGAAGCTGGCGTTCTCCACCGGGTCCCAGCCCCAATAGCCGCCCCAGCCGAGCACCGCGTAGGCCCAGTGCATGCCGAGGAAGATGCCGATGGTCAAGAAGAGCCAGGTCACCATGGTCCAGCCGCGCGTGATGCGGATCCACTTCTCGCCCGGGTAACGCATCATCAGCGCGCCCAGCCCGAAGGCGAAGGGTACCGAGAAACCCACGTAGCCGAGATAGAGCATCGGCGGATGAATGACCATCTCCGGGTATTGAAGCAGCGGATTCAGGCCGTTGCCGTCGGGCGGAATGGCGCCCCGAAAGAGCGAGAACGGCGGGGCGGCAAAGTTCAATACGGCAAGAAAGAAAACCTGGATGCCGGCGAGAATGGCGCCCGCGTAGGCGTAGAGTGTCACGTCGGTCTTGTGCATCAGCCGCAGCACGAAGCCGTAGGTGCCTAGCAGCCACGCCCAAAGCAGCAGCGAGCCTTCCTGGCCGCTCCACAGCGCCGCAAATTTGTAGGCCGCAGGCAGCGCCCGGTTGGAGTGCTCCAGGATGTAGGTGATGGAGAAGTCGTTGGTAAACACCGACCAGACGAGCGCGAAGGCGGCGGCGGTGACGGCGTAGAATCCCGCGATTCCGGCGCGGCGAGCCGTGTCGGCCAGCCGCTCCGGCGAAACGCGCGCCGGCTGCCCGGTGGCGAGCAGCCTGAGCGCAATCGTCCCTGCGAACAGATTGTAGGCGGCCAGCGCCAGGGCCAGAACGAGGGCAAGACTGCCAAAGGTTGCCATGAAGGCTCCGGTATATTCCTCGCCTGCAGGATGGGGATCGAAACGCCAGTTTACCTGCGAAGCTATTCTCTTCTCATGATAGGCCTTCGGGGTGTGATTTGCCTCACACCATCGATGGACCTGCGGGAGAAGGCAACGGAGCGATCGCATCGAGGGAATCGATCAAGAAGATCGGCAGCCACACGCGAGCGAGCCTGGAGGAGACGCGCCTTGAAGGGACGCTGTCGGGGGCACGCCGGCGGGTCAGGCCTTGGCACTGATCGCCGAAAGATGAGCGAATGAACGCGGTCCTCGCGTCCGCACAGCGCGAGCAGGAGCCGGATGGGAGGCAACGCTTGCGGTCAGGCCGCAGGCAGCGCCGATGAATTGGCCGTTTCCCGGCTCGGGGCTCCGATCACTCTCGAATGCACGGCGCAGATTTCGGCCAGAGACCGGGAGGCATCCTGGTCAAACCCTGCGCTGGGATAAGCGCAGAAAAGGGAAAGCCGGCTTTCTTCACAGAACTGGTTCCACAGCTGCTCGAGCCGCACGGTGGCTGCCGTGCAACCCTGGGCCCAAAGCAGAGCCACCATCTCGCCAAAGGCGCGGACACGGCGGCTGTTTGCGGCGGCGCGCTCGAGAAGATGCGATATCAGGCACCGGAAAAGCGCCTCGTCCGGCCATCCTTGCAGCATGAAGGCAGAAAGAGCGGTTTCCGCATTCAGCGTGATGTATCGATCCTGGATGATGGCGTTGGCCAGATCGACCCGGGCCGAGACCAACCGCTCTCTCAGCGCTCTGAGATGTTCGCGGGTGGCGATAACAATGATGCTGTCGCCGGCGGTCAGTCCGCCGGCCGCGAAAGCCGTCAGGGCTTCGAGGAGAACGCTGTCGTCTGCGTAGAACTGGGCGATGTGCTCGCCGGGAGCGATTTTGCTTACGAAGGCTCTGGTTTCATTTGGTTTACGGGTTGAACGGCAATCCACGAAACATCCCCCGGCAAGACAAACGGCGTTCTTGCATTAGATGAATCGAACCCTGCGCCGAGTTGCCCGACCCAAAAGTAATCGGGAGAATCCAGGTCACGTAACAAAAAACTCCTTTTCCCGCAGCTCTTTGATCGAGTCGCGGAGCCTGGCGGCTTTCTCGAATTCGAACTTGCGAGCCGCCTCGCGCATCTCCGTCTCCAGCCTGGCGATGTAGGCGTCGAGCTCGGCCGGGGTGGCAAAGTCGGGAATGCCAACGATCTCTTCTTCGGCCACCTCGCCGTATTCGGTCTTGAGAATCTGCGCCAGGCCCATCTCCACATGGCTGATGATCGACTGCGGCGTGATGCCGTTCTCCTCGTTGTAGGCCTGCTGAATGGCGCGGCGGCGATTGGTCTCGTCCATGGCGCGGCGCATGGAGTCGGTCACCTTGTCGGCGTAAAGAATGGCTCGGCCCTCCACGTGGCGCGCGGCGCGGCCGACGGTCTGAATCAGCGAACCGGCCGAGCGCAGAAAGCCTTCTTTGTCCGCATCGAGGATGGCCACCAGAGAAACTTCGGGCAGATCGAGCCCCTCGCGAAGCAGGTTGATGCCGATGAGGACGTCGAATTCGCCTTTGCGCAACCCGGCGAGCAGGCGCACGCGCTCCAGGGTTTCGATCTCGGAATGCATGTAGCGGCAGCGCACGCCTACCTCGGTGTAGTAGCCGGAAAGGTCTTCGGCCATGCGCTTGGTGAGGGTGGTCACCAGCACCCGCTCGTTGCGCTTGGCGCGATCGCGGATTTCGCCGAGCAGGTCGTCGATCTGGCCTTTCACCGGGCGAATCTCAACCTGGGGATCGACGAGGCCGGTGGGCCGGATGACCTGCTCGACCACCACGCCGGCCGAGCGCGTGAGCTCGTACGGCCCCGGCGTGGCCGACACGTAGATGCACTGGCCGACTCGGTTCTCGAACTCCTCGAACTTGAGCGGGCGGTTGTCTCTGGCCGAAGGAAGCCGGAAGCCGTAGTCCACCAGGTTCTGCTTGCGGCTCTGGTCGCCGAACCACATGCCGTGCACCTGCGGGATGGTGGCGTGGCTCTCGTCGACAAAAAGAATAAAGTCGCGGGGAAAATAGTCGAGCAGCGTGGGCGGCGGCTCGCCGGGCAGGCGGCCGGAGAAGTGCCGCGAGTAGTTCTCGATGCCGTGGCAGTAGCCCATCGACTTGATCATTTCCAGATCGAACCGCGTCCTCTGGTGCACGCGTTGCGCCTCCACCATGCGGCCCTCGGCTTCGAGGTGAGGAACCCACTCGTTGAGCTCGGCAACGATCGAATCGATGGCTTGCGAACGGCGTTCCGGCTGCACCACGTAGTGGCTTTTGGGATAGATGGGCAGCCGCGCGAACTTCTGCTTTACGGTGCCGAAGAGCGGGTCGATCTGCGCCAGCGACTCGATCTCGTCGCCGAAGAGCTCGATGCGGTAGGCGCTTTCGTCGTAGGTGGGAAAGACTTCGATGATATCGCCGCGCACGCGAAAGGTCCCGCGGCGAAAATCCGTCTCGCTGCGGTCGTAGAGAATCTCGACGAGACGCCGCGTGATATCTTTGCGGCCGATGTGCTGGCCTTTTTCGAGCAGCAGCAGCATTCCGTAGTACGCCTCGGGCGAGCCCAGGCCGTAGATACAGCTCACCGAGCTGACGATGATCGAGTCGCGTCGCTCGAAGAGCGAGCGCGTGGCCGAGAGGCGCAGCTTGTCGAGTTCCTCGTTGATCGTCGCTTCTTTCTCGATATAGAGGTCGGCGGCGGGATTGTAGGCTTCGGGCTGGTAGTAGTCGTAGTAGCTGACGAAATACTCGACTGCATTCGACGGGAAGAATTGCTTGAACTCGTGGTAGAGCTGCGCGGCGAGCGTCTTATTGTGAGCCAGAATCAGCGCCGGCCGATTGGACTCCTCGATGATCCGGGCCATCGTGAAGGTTTTGCCCGAGCCGGTCACGCCCAGCAGCACCTGGTGCTTTTCGCCCGCGCCCAGGCCATCGACCAGCTCGCGAATGGCGCGGGGCTGGTCTCCGCGCGGCTTGTAGCCGGACACCAATTGAAAGTCCATTGGGGAATTATAGCTCGGTGAAGCGAACATCCGGCGAAGAGGCGCTCGGGTCCTCTGCAGGCGCAGTACTTCGAAGCACAGCCCGGATCCGCGAAGATGATCCCCATCACAGCCCGATGTGATCCCACTCACTTCAACATCTGCATCATTGCGCTTAGGCTATGCCAGCGATGATCCAGATCACATCAGCGGCCGTTGCCGTGGCCCGCGCGATGTGGTCGCGAGGAAATTCCGCTGGGTGGCTCCTGTGAGAGATGCCGGACACCTCTTTCGATTTGCAGGACTCTTCGTTGTCGCGTTTCTCGTCTTTCTCCTCGTTCGCGGGCGCGTCGTTCCGCGTTCCTTTGGGCAATATGGGCACTATCGCGGAGCAGCGATCGGCGAGATCGCCGCGCGCCCGATTCATTTCGCCGGGCACGAAGCCTGCGAAGCGTGCCACGTAGACGTGCTGGACGCGAAGAAAAACGGCAAGCACGCGCACGTGAACTGCGAAGCCTGTCATGGGCCGCAATCGCAGCATGCCTCCGATCCGACTTCGGCGACGCCGCCCAAGCCGAAAACAGCGGAGCTTTGTGTTCGTTGCCATTCCGCCAGTGCAGCAAAGCCCAAGTCCTTTCCGCAGGTGCAGGCCGCAGACCACTCGACCGGACTTCCCTGCGAGACCTGTCATCAGCCGCACAATCCAGTGGTTGGCGCCGGAGGTGGCAAATGAAGATGACCCGTCGCCATCTTTTGATCCTGCTTCCTGCTGCTGCGGCGGCGTGGGAGTCGGTTCTGGCCGGAACCCCGGAGAATTCGCCCAACTACAAGCTCACCGAGCACTGGTGGAGCATGCTGATCGACATCCCCAAGTGCATCGGCTGCGGCAACTGCGTGCGCGCCTGCCAGGCTGAAAACGATGTGCCCGATGGCCACTTCCGCACCTGGGTCGAGCGCTACCACGTGAACGATTGGGATCTGACCAATCCCGAAATCATTTCCCCCGACGGAGGCAAAGAAGGATTCCCCGAAGCGAAGGACGACGGAGGCAAGTACTTCTTTGTGCCCAAGCTTTGCAATCAGTGCGCCGACTCGCCTTGCACGCAGGTTTGCCCGGTGGGAGCGACTTTCGTCACGCCGGATGGCGTGGTGCTGGTGGACCAGACTTACTGCCTGGGATGCGCTTACTGCGTCCAGGCTTGCCCTTACGGTTGCCGCTATATCCATCCGGAGAAGAAGGTGGCCGACAAATGCACACTGTGCTACCACCGCATCACCAAGGGGCTGACGACCGCCTGTTGCGAAGCCTGCCCCACCGGCGCGCGCCAGCTCGTGGATCTGAAGAATCCCAAAGATCCGATCCATGAGTTCCTGCGCACACACAGCGTGCAGATTCTCAAGCCGCAGATGGCGACCGGGGCCAAGGTCTTCTACAACGGGCTGGATGGATCGGTGCGATGACGGAAGCTTCTAGCTTCTAGCTTTTAGCTTCTAGCTTTTAGCTCTTAGCCTCTTCGGACCGAAGAACCAATTTGATCCACACAAGGACGTAAAGGTGAAGCGCTTCGGGGTCGGGAAGAAGTTGACGGACAGAAGGAACAGGCTGAGGGCTAAGAGCTAAGGGCTGCTTTTCAGGGGGCTGCTTTTATGAATGGCGTTGAAGGCTTTACGTATCCGAACGAGGTTGAGCTCGTCTGGAGCGTCCTGATCGTTTTGTACCCCTACATCACGGGGCTGGTTGCCGGCGCCTTCATCCTGGCATCGCTCGAGCGGGTCTTTCGCGTAGAGGCGGTCAAGCCGACCTATCGGCTGGCCCTGTTAACGGCGCTGTCGTTTCTGGTGGTGGCGCCGTTGCCGCTGCAATTGCACCTCGGCCACCCCGAACGCTCGCCGGAGATGTACTTCACGCCGCACAGCACCTCGGCAATGGCGATGTTCGGCTATGTGTATCTCTGGTACCTGATGGCGGTTCTGGTCTTCGAGATCTGGCTCGACTACCGGCGCGAGATCGTGCTTCTATCGCAAATTACACACGGAGTGAAGCATTGGATCTACTGGATCATGACGCTGGGCTCGAGCAACATCAGCGAGCGCTCTTTGCACATTGACGAGCGTGTAGGCTGGATTGTGACTCTCGTCGGCATCCCTTCCGCGTTTCTTCTGCATGGCTATGTGGGATTCATCTTTGGCTCCATCAAGGCCAATCCCTGGTGGTCGTCGCCGCTGATGCCGGTGGTCTTCATCTTTTCCGCGATGGTTTCGGGCATCGCCTGCGTCATGGTGCTGTATATGTTGGTGACCAGGCTGCGCCGCAAAGAGATCGACATGCGCTGCGTCGACACCATCGCCATGTACCTCTTCTATACCTTCATCATCGATTTCAGCCTGGAAATGCTGGACCTGGTGCACCGCATCTACGAGGCCGACGAATCGTTCCGCAGCCTTAACTTCATGGTGCATACCAAACTCTATTTTTCGCACATCGTCATCCAGATCTTTTTGGGCACGCTGGCGCCGCTGGCATTGCTGGCCATCACACAGGTGACAAAGCTGCCCGAGGCCGCGCGCAAGCGCTGCTATGCCGTTGCCGGCACCCTCACGCTCATCGGCATCTTCGCCATGCGCTGGAATGTTGTCATTGGCGGCCAGTTATTCTCGAAGAGTTTTGCCGGCTACACCAGTTACAAGGTTGGCCTGGTTACGCGCGAAGGCCTCCTGGTCTCGATCGGACTGATCCTTTTGCCGCTGGGCATTCTCTGGGTGCTGGTCAAATTGCTGCCGCCGTGGCCTGAAAAGACAGTGCAGCACGCGGCGGCGGCCGACTAAGTCTGCGAGCTCGGCACAGTGAGCTGCAATCGGGTGGAGACATGAACGATCTTCCCGAAGCTCTCGAATCCCTCAGCCATCGCCTGGACCAGCTGGAGAAGCGCGTCCACGCGCTCGAACACTCGGGCCAGACACTTTCGCCGGTGCTCGCCGCTCCTGCAAAGGCCTCTGCCGAACACGAAACCTCTGCCGAACGCACGAGCAGCGTATTCGCCTGGGTGGGCAGGGCGATGCTCGGCATCGCCGGAGCCTACGTACTGCGCGCCGTCGCGGCTTCCGGCACCGTTCCCCGGCAGGCGATCGCCGCCATCGGCATTGCTTACGCCATGGCATGGCTGGTATGGGCCTGGCGGGCCGGCACGAAGGCACGGCTGAAGGCTGCGATTTACGCGGCGGCTTCGGCGCTGATTCTCGCGCCGATGCTATGGGAGCTGACCCTGCGATTCAAGGAACTTCCTCCAGCCTGGACAGCCGGAGCGCTCGGAGGATTTGCGGTGGTCGCGACAGTGTTCGCCTGGAAAGACAATCAGTCGCCGATCGTCTGGGTCGCGCAGGGCACCGCGGCGGCGACTGCGCTCGCCTTGTCGGTTGGCACACGAGTCATGACGCCGTTCCTGATCGCTCTGCTGCTCATGGTGTTGCTTAACGAATACGCCGTGACACGGCAACGCGAGATGCCCGTTCGGTGGATTGTGATTGCGGTCGCCGACGCCGCGATCTGGGTTTTGATGTTCATTTACACCGGCCCGGAAACTGCGCGCGTCGAATATCCGTCGCTAGGCGTCCCGGCCCTGATCGCTCTTCCCTGTCTGCTCTTTGTGATCTTCGCGTCCGGCGTGACCACGCGAGCCTGGCTTCAGCGACAACCGATTTCTTTGATGGAGGTGGCAGAAGCCATTCTTGCCTTCCTCCTCGCCGCATGGAGCGTGCTGGCCTTTGCTCCTCCGCTGGGCATGATCCTTCTCGGCATGGTCTGCCTTGCACTTTCCGCGGCATGCTATGCGCTGGCTTTCGTTGGCCTTCGCAAAGATGCCAATCCGCGGAACTATTGCGTCTTCGCCATGTGGGGCATAGCGCTGCTCGCGGCGGGCACGTTCTGGTGCCTCCCTGCGAACGGAATGGCAGCCTGTCTCGCTGTCACGGCGCTGGCAGCAACCGCACTCGCCGCCCGGCTGAACCGGACGATGCTCGAGCTCCACGCTGCGATCTACCTGATCGCCGCCGGCGTGGCGTCTCGCTTCTTCCAGTACACTCTCCTGACACTCGCAGGAACGCGCCTGGCCAGCGGCTCGTGGGCAATCTATCTCGTTTCCACAGGTGCGCTACTTTGCTTCTTTGTTGACAAAGCAACAGGCCGCGAAGAGTGGAGGCAACAGCTGCTTCGCTTCATTCCAGCCTTGATTGCCTCCGCGGCCGCGGCCGCACTCATGGTCCATGCGCTGCTTCGCCTGGCCGCAATGGGCCTGGCGCCCGGCGTCATCCACGTGGCTCTCAGTCGCACCCTTACGGTGAGCGTTTTGGCCCTGGCTCTTTCTTATAGTGGTTCGCGCTGGCGCCGGCCCGAACTGACGAGTATCGCTTATGTCGCGCTCGCCTTTCTCGCCGCCAAACTCCTGTTTGAGGATCTTCGCAATGAGCGCATGGAATTCATCGCCGCATCCATCTTTCTCTTCGCGATGACCTTGATCGCCGTGCCTCGCCTGGCGCGGCCTGTCTCTGACCGGCGCAGCCATCCAGGCACGCCCGCTCCTTCGTAAACCTTTTCACGAGCTCGGGCGCTTGGCGTAGAATGGCTCCGCCTCCGGCTTGTGTCGCCGGGGCGCGCCCAACCTCGCGCGTCCTGCGGCACGTTTCGCCGGACTCGCGGCAATTCCTGAGTTGGCGTCACTGTGACTCAGGAATTGCGATATTCCGATTTCATTTTCACGAATGGAGTGAGATGAGACCCTTTCGTTGCACGCGCGCATTTCCGCCCTACATCTTACGCGCCTTCGCGCCGGTCTTGGGGCCGGTACTAGCCACTGGAGCACTCGTCATGACCGTTCAAGCCCAGGCCGTCACCGAAATCGGCGGCCAGAAGATCGTCACGCTCTCGCGCACCGCCGTCAGCACCACCAAGCCCGAATTCACCGGCGTCACCGTTCTGCCCGGGCGCGGCATGGAATTGCTGCAGATCACCGCGAACTTTCCCGGCAAGGGCGAGATCGACGTGCTGGCCTCTCCGGATCTGGCCACCTCCGCCAAGATGCTCGACCAGCAGGACAACGCCAACGGCGACCTGGGCTACAGGCTCGGCTCGGCCTTCCTGGTTCCCTACCCCAACCGCATTCGCGGCAAGCTCTCGTCCGACGGCCAGACGCTGACCGCCGAATGGCAGGGTCACGCCCTCACCCTGCCGGCCAACAACGTGGGCAAGGACCCCGGCGCCGAGCGCCACGCCATGCACGGCCTGATTCTCAAATCGAAAACCGACGACGTCTCGGTCAACAAAGTTCCGGGCGGCGAAGAGGTCTCCGGCGTCATCCATGCCGGCGATTTCGGCGGCCACTGGCTCTCGAAGACAGACCTCGTGGTCACCGTCCGGCTGACTGCCGACGCCGTGGACGCAACCATCGTGGCGCGCAACGTGGGCAACGACGCCGAGCCCATCGCCATCGGCTGGCATCCCTACTTCAACCTGCCTTCGGGCGACCGCACGCAGGTGCGCCTGCGCATTCCGGGCAGCATGGTGGCCGAGGTCAATAACTACGACAGCGTCTTTCCCACCGGCAAGCTGCTGCCGGTGAAGGGCACGCGCTGGGACCTGCAGGCGCCGGGCGGCGTCGCGCTCGGCAACACCTTCTTCGACGACAACTGGAGCCACTTGCAATGGGAGCACGGCGCCGTCACGGTGAAGATCGTCGATCCGGCCGCGCACTACGGCGTCGACATCGAAGGACTCTCGCCGCAGATCAAGACCATCCAGGCCTACGCCCCGCCGACGCAGAAATTTGTGGCCATCGAGCACCAGTACAACTTCGGCGACCCCTTCGGCAAAGAATGGGGATCGATGGACACCGGCATGGTGACGCTCAAGCCCGGCGAAAACACCCGCTGGCATGTGCGTATTAAGGTGTTCGCGATGTAAGCGCGGGCGTGGGATTCAGATGCCTCCCACCCTTCGCGCAACGGCGCGAAGGATGGGGTACCCCGCGATGGTTGAATCTTACGCGTGGCGCCTCCTGCCGGGTGGCCCCGCTATCAACTGACTTTAAATTCCTCTGTGGGTGCCCCCGGTCCCTCGCCTTCGGGGACCGGGGAGGTCACCGCTCTACTCCGCGACTTTCGCCAGCCGGATCGTCCGCCCCTCGCGTGCCGACTCCCGCGCCGCATCCAGGATCTGCATGACGATGACGTTGGTATCGAGCGCCGTCAAATCGCCTTTGGGGGCGAGCTGCCCGCGTAGCACGGCCGCCAGATAATCGAGCGAACTCTTCTGCGGTCCACCTAGCGAGGGAGCGGTGGTGGTGCGCTCGTCGGCGTCGTGCTCGTAGCGCAGTCGCAGTTTGTCCGGCCCCACCGTGATCGCGTACCCCGTCGCGCCGTAGACTTCCATATCCTTGCGGCTGAAGGGCCAGTTCCACGATGGCTGAATAACGGCCTGCGCGCGCGGATACTTGAGCACGATGGTGGCGTCGTCGTCCACATGCGGATAGAGCTGCGGCTTGTCGTGATTCACGACCGCGGTTACGCTCTCCGGCGTCTCGCCGTGCATCATCCACGTTGCGAGATCGGCGCCATAACAGCCGAAGTCGTAGAGAGCGCCGGCGCCGTTCTGCGCCGGATCGGTGAGCCAGCTCAGAAACTCCGGCGGAACGCCGATCTCTTTCGGGCCCTGGTGGCCGTCGTGAATCACCATCCGCCGGATCTCGCCGATGCGCCGTTCCGCTACTTCGTCATACGCTGCCTTGTTGCTCGCGTACCACGTCGTCTCGTAGTTCACCAGCACCTGGATGCGGTGTTCGCGCGCCGCGCGGCGAATCGCCAGCGCATCTTCGAGCGAAATCGTCAGCGGCTTTTCCACCATCGCCGCCAGGCCGTACTGCGCCGCGATCTCGATGGCGTGGCGATGCTCGCCAATCGACGTGTAGACCAGGATCGCCTGCGGATGACAGCGCTCGATCATGTTGCCCATGCTTTTGTAGAAGAGCGTGTCGGGCAGCGAATATTTCTTGCCGTATTTGGTCCACAGCGCTGTATCGGCCTCCGCAATTCCGACGAGCTTCACGTCGCCGTGCTGCGGCAGCGCGGCCAGAAAGCCTTCCACATGCCCGTGTGCCAGGCCGACGATGGCGACGCGAATCGGCGCCGGCGGCGCTTGCGCAAACAGCAGGGCCGGCGCGACTGCAAGTGATCCCGCAAGGCAAATTCTCACCCCATCCAAAATGCTCCGCATCGGTCCATCACTCCTTCTTGACGATTCGCTTCCCGCGCCGATTCTACTCTGTCATTCGCTGAGGAGGTTCTGGAGGATTGCGCCAGTTGTGAGGGCATGGGCTTCAGCCCGTAAGAAATTCGCCCAAATGAGACAAACGCAGATCCTTCGCTCACCACCCCCAAGCTGAAAGACCGCTTGGGGACCCGTGCGCTCGGAATGACGACTCATTCTCGCCCTCTCCCTCTTTCGTTCGCCCCCTGCTACCGGAAAGTACCGTGCCTTTCCCGGTCCTCCGTAATCGGAACCCAGCCCCGCGGTTTGACCCCGTTCGGCAAACCCCCTTACCATGGGTAGAGACATTTCCCAGGCTACCGCTCTGTTCGCCTGCAACGTTAGCCCGAAGTGGCAGTTCTCAGCGCGGCCTGATCCATCCTTCGGTCCGCGGCTGAGATCCGGAAAGGCGCAACGTTGAGCTCCACAGGCACCCTCGAAAACGACCCCCAACCCGAATCGGCCGAGGCCGCGCACGCCCACGACGCTGCGCCCGGCGAAACGCACGATCACGAAGGCGCGCACGAGCACGGTCCTGTGCTCAACCCGGAATGCACGCGGGAAATCGAGATCGACGTTCCCGCCGAGGACGTCTCCAAGGCCTTTCGCGCTTCGACGCGCAATTATCAACGGCTCGCCCGCATTCCCGGCTTTCGCCCCGGCAAAGTTCCCGAAACGGTCATCCGGCGCCGCTTCGCCGATGAGATTCGCAAGGAAGTCATCGACCAACTGCTGCCCGATCGCTTCAACCAGGCGGTGCGCGACCTGGGCGTTACGCCTGTGGGCCAGCCGCACGTGTCGGAGCTTTCCGTCGAAGACGGCGCACCGATCCATGTAAAGGCCGCCTTCGAGTTCATCCCCGACTTTTCGATCGACGATTATCAGAACGTCACCGTCCCCAAGCCACCCGTCGAGGTGACCGACGAAGAGCTTGCGCACGAGCTCGAGCAACTGCGCCAGTCGCGGGCGACCATCGAGCCCGTCGAGGAAGACCGCGCGCTGGTCGACGGGGACTGGGCGCAGATTTCGTACAACGGGCGCCTTGAAGGCGATCCCGACGCTCCCCCGGTCACCGGCGAAGATGTGCTGGTCGAGGTGGGCGGAGGCGACACGCTGCCGGCATTTACCGAGGCCCTTCGCGGTTCCCGGCCGGGACAGGAGCTCAAAGCCGAGGTTCTCTATCCCGCTGACTACTCCGATCCCAAGCTCGCCGGCAAGACGGGATCGTTCGACATCGATGTCAAGGCCATCAAGAAGCGCACGGTGCCGGATCTCGACGACGATTTTGCCCGGGAGCTGGGCGAATACGCGAATCTGGCGGAGCTGGAAACCCGAGTCCGCGAGCACATGACCGGCCGCAAGCGCCGCTCCGTGGAGAACGAAACCAAGGACCGGCTTTTTGCGGCGCTGATCGACCGCTACCCCTTCGCGGTGCCGGAGTCGCTGGTGCAGGATCGCATCGACGGCCGGCTCGACCGCGGGCTGCGCGCGCTGGCCGCGCAGGGCATGTCGACCGCCAATATGCGCAAACTCGATTTCGGCCGTTTGCGCACCGCCCAGCGCGACGGTGCGATTGCCGAGGTCAAGACCTCGATCCTGCTCGACCGCATTGCCGGCGCGGAAGGCGTCACTATCAGCGACGAGGAGATGGATCACGAATTGCAGATGCTGGCGTACCAGACCCGCGAATCGGTCGAGGCCCTGCGCTCCCGCTTGACGGCCGACGGCGGGATGGCTAGAATCCGCGAACAATTGAAACGCGAGAAAACTGCGAACCTGCTCTATGGAAGGCTGCCCGGATAGGGCCGCCAGGGCCTCAAATCAAACCGCGCCCGTGCCGATGAATTACCAGGCAGGCGACAGGAAAACGGGGCGACGACCCCGAAGGAATGGGAAGAAGACACAATGGCATTGGTTCCCATGGTGGTTGAGCAGACGAGCCGGGGCGAGCGCGCCTACGACATTTACTCCCGTCTGCTTCGCGACAACATCATCTTTCTCGGCACGCCGATCGACGACCAGGTGGCCAATCTCATCGTAGCCCAGATGCTTTTCCTTTCCGGCGAAGACCCGGAAAAGGACGTGCAGCTCTATATCAACTCACCCGGGGGGTCGATTACCGCCGGATTGGCAATTTACGATACAATGCAGTTCATAAAGAACAACGTTGTGACATACTGCATTGGCCAGGCAGCCAGCATGGGCGCCTTTTTACTTCTCGCCGGCACCAAAGGCAAGCGCTTCGCGCTGCCCAACTCGCGCATACTCATTCATCAGCCTTCGATGGGCGGCCTGAGCGGCCAGGCCACCGATATCGACATTCATGCGCGCGAGATTCTTCGTATCCGTGAAATCACGAACAATTTGATTGCGAAGCACACCAATCAGCCACTGGAGCGCATCGAGCGCGACGTGGAGCGCGACTTCATCATGAACTCGCAGCAGGCCAAGGAATACGGAATCGTCGATGAGATCATCGACCGGCCGAGGGCGTAGGTTTCGTTGCAAAGGGCTCGCAATTGGAGCGATCGAAGCATGGGATTCATCGAAGAAGGACGGCAGCTCATCCAGGACTTCGTGACTCCGGAGATTCACTCGCTTGACGCACGCCTGACCGCCGTTGAAAAGCAGCTCGAATCGCTTGATCGCAAAGTTGACCGTAGCCAGACCTCTATGGAGAAGCGCTTCGATTCGCTGGAAACTAAAATCGACAAAGTGCAGGCGGCGCTGGAAGCCAAGATTGACCGAAGCCATGTGCAATTACTCGACGCGCTCCGTAGCATGGAACGGTACAACGACCTGGCCGAACGCATGGCCCGCGTCGAAAGTAAACTTCAACACGTTGCCTAGCCCGATGCACGCAACCGAAAACGGATAGCTCGTAGAATATGGAGCAGACTCGATGAAAACGCGCACGGGATCGGAAGAGGCACTGCGCTGCTCATTCTGCCACAAGTCGCAGGACGCTGTGGCCAAACTGATCTCGTCGCCCAGCGACTACCCTCGCGCCTATATCTGCGATGAGTGCGTAGCCGTTTGCAACTCGATCCTCGAAGACGATCGCGGCGATTCGGCGCATCCGGCCACCACCGCGGGCCACCTGCCCAAGCCCATCGAAGTCAAGGCGTTTCTCGACGACTTCGTCATCGGCCAAGACCAGACCAAGAAAAAGCTCGCCGTCGCCGTCTACAACCACTACAAGCGCATCCAGATGAATCGCGTGCGCAACAGCGAAGTCGAGCTCGCCAAGTCGAATATTCTCCTCATCGGCCCCACCGGCTCCGGCAAAACCCTCCTCGCCCATACTCTCGCCAAAATGCTCGACGTTCCTTTCGCGATTGTCGACGCCACCACGCTCACCGAGGCCGGCTACGTTGGCGAGGATGTCGAGAACATCATCCTCAAGCTGCTGCAGGCGGCCGAAGGCGACGTGGCGCGCACCCAGCAGGGCATCATCTACATTGACGAGATCGACAAGATCGGCCGCAAGGACGAGAACCCCTCCATCACGCGCGACGTCTCCGGCGAAGGCGTGCAGCAGGCGCTGCTCAAGATTCTGGAAGGCACGGTGGCCAACGTTCCGCCGCAGGGCGGGCGCAAGCACCCGCACCAGGAGTTCACCGCCGTCGACACGACCAATATTCTCTTCATCTGCGGCGGCGCATTCGTCGGCCTGGAGCGAGTTGTCGGCCGGCGCGTGGGCAAGAAAGCTCTCGGCTTTAAGACCATCGAGCTCGAGGCCGAGACCGGCACGCAATCGCATCGCGATACCGAGCTGCTGCGCAAAACCGAGCCGCAGGACCTGATCAAGTACGGCCTCATCCCCGAGTTCGTCGGCCGCCTGCCGGTCATGGGCGTCCTCGACGAGCTCGACGAGCCCGCGCTCATCGATATCCTCACCAAGCCGCGCAACGCTATCCTCAAGCAGTACCAGCGCCTGCTCGAATACGAAAACGTGCGCCTGCACTTCACGCAAGAAGCCATCGCCGCCATCGCCCGCGAAGCCCTGGCCCGCAAGGTGGGCGCGCGCGGCCTGCGCATGATCATCGAAGAGCTGATGCTCGACCTGATGTACCACCTGCCCAACAACAAGCGCGTCCGCGATCTCGAAATCACGCGCGAAATGGTTGAGCGCCGCGACCTGTCGCTGTGCCTGCTGGAAAAAGCCGGATAACTCGGAATCGGAATTGCGAGATCTACAAGAATGAGGCCGGCGGGACGGAACCGCTGGCCTTTTCTGCTTGGGTGCGCCAAATCCCGCGTCTCATGGCTGGAATTGAGAGAAAGGGGTGCCCCAGGTCCCTGTTTGGGCCTGGGATCTGGAGTGGTCACTTACGCTTCGTTTTCCCGTCAACCTACCACAAACGGGTGCCCCATCCTTGGCGCTCGCCGCAGCGGTCGCCAAGGATGGGACAGCGAAGAGATAACCTGCGCTCGCCGACGATAGTTACCTACTTGATCGTGAAACTGAAGTTAAACTTCTGCTCCGTGTTGTCGACGTCGGCAGCAAGGAAAGTCGCCTTGTGCGTGCCTTCGGCAAACGTCCCCGACCATTGGAAGTAGCCGTGCGAACCCCAGGTGTGATCCTGCTGCTGGACTTTCTTCCCATCCACCCAGAGCTCGATCTTGCGCAGTTGACTGAAAGAGTTCGCCGCGGCGCTGAAGGTGGCCTTGGTTCCGCTCACGGTTCCGGCGTGGCAGACGTTGAATCCGCGCCCGGCCTTGGGATACTTGCAAGGCCCGAACCAGCCGTGGTCCTGGTTCACTTCCGCCACCGTGTATGAGGGCGTGTTCTGCGGCGGGCTGGCCCAATTCGGACTGTGATTGAAGGCCAGATCGGGTTTGAGGAGGCTGCTCCCGAACAGGCCGGCCACCGGCGGAGAAGATTCTTCGTACGTCACCGGGTATGCGACCTCCTGTTGCGTGAACTGGCCCGGATCCTTGCCCGCGAGGAAGACTTCTACATAGCCCTTGTAGCCGGTATTGGTTCCCACAGCGGCCAGGTCCATTCGCCCGTCGCCGTTGAAGTCCCCCTGCACCAGTTGCGACGGATAGGTCGGGCCGTCGCTGGCCGTGCCCACAATGTACGATTTCGACAAGTCCATGAAGTAGCTATTGAAGGTCCTGGACGGGGTGCCGTAGAAGACTCCGAGTTGCTGGGCGCCGTCGAATCCACCGCTCAAGGTATAGAAGTCGCTGATTCCGTCACTGTTCAAATCGCTCACGCCGACGTAGGCAACGTCGTTGACCGAGTACGGAGAGGTGCGATCGAATGTGAAATCGCCATTGCCGTAGAACGCGTACACGGTGGTTGGCTGGGGATTGCCTTCGCTGTTCAGTTCGTAATCGGTGGCCAGGAAATCCGCCTTGCCGTCGCGATCAAAGTCTCCGGCAAAGACCTGGAAGCCCGGCTGATAACGGGGACCGGAAAAGAGAAGGTGGGGATGACTGAAACCGCCTTTGCCGTCGCCTTCCAGGAGATAGATCGCGGTCTTCTCGTCGGATGTAGGGTTCACGTTGCTGCCCGCCCAGGCGACCAGGTCGATTTTTCCATCGCCGTTGAAGTCCGCCGCCGCGACTCCTTCCGATCCGAACCCCCATCCGGATGGCACGTTGATGGTGGAAATCTTGGGCAACTCGAAGGTTCCATCGCCTTTGCCCAGGTAGACCCCGATCTGATTCGAATTAAGGCACACGGCGAGATCGGCTTTTCCATCGTGGTTGAAGTCCCCCGTAACCATCGGATTCAACCCGACGATTCCCTTGCTCGGCAGCGAATAGGTCACCGGCGGTTTGAAGGTGCCGTCGCCCTTGCCCAGGCTCACGGTGAACCCCGGCGGCGATTGCCCGGTGTCCTGCACAATGTCGGTTATGCCGTCGTTGTTCAGGTCCACGGCGTAAATATTCGACGGCGTCTCGCCGGATGTAGTGGTATATGCCTTGAAGTTTGCGGGCGTTTGCCCAAAACACAGCGACGCCGCGCCGGCGATCGACACGGCCGCGCACAGTCTACGGATGAGGAACATGAAATGCCTCCTGATGGGCTCGTCCTGCGGCGTGCTGGAGAAGGTCGGAGAACAGATATTTCTATCTACACACCTAACGTGTCTTACACGATCCAGTGGTCAGTGAGATTCATCGGATGTTGGAGAAGTTGCTTCAGTGATCTCTGCAGCCCGTACCCTCCCAAGCTGGCCCGCAACCCCCGGCTCCCCAACCTTGACACGTCGTCCCCGCGGGCACGACACTGAGTGCAGGAAGTCACTCCGCGATACAAAGGGTCAAAATGCGAGACGGAGCCCCGCAAGGCACCTACAAAGTGCAAGCCCTGGATCGGGCTTTTGCCGTACTGGATCTGCTTGGCGAGAGCGAGTCGCCCCTGGGACTGGCGCAGGTGGCCAGCTCGCTGCAACTGCACAAGAGCACGGCGCATCGCTTCCTGATGGTGCTGGAGCGTCATCACATGGTGGAGCGTACCCTGGGCGGCAAGTTCCGCCTGGGCCTGCGCCTGTTCGACTTCGGCAACCGCGCCATCGAGCAATACGACCTGCGCGACCGCGCCCAGCCGCATCTGCGCCGCCTGGTGGCGGAGACCGAAGAGACGGCTCACCTCAGTGTGCTGGAGCAGGCGCATGTCATCTATATCGACAAGATCGAGCCCGCGCGCTCGGTGCGCATGATCACGCGCATCGGGCAGAGCAATCCTGTGCATTGCACCTCCGTGGGCAAAGCCATCCTGGCGTTTTTGCCGGAGGATCGCATGGCCGACGTGATTCGCCGCACGCGCTTCGAGCGCTTTACCAGCCGCACCATCTCCAATGCCGAGGCTCTGCGCACCGAGATCGAAAAGACCCGCCGCCGCGGCTACGCCGTCGACGACGAGGAACTCGAGGAGGGCCTGCGTTGCATTGCCGTGCCGGTGCTCGATGCACAACGCTTTCCGGTGGCCGCCGTCAGCGTCTCGGGGCCATCGTTTCGTGTGACCGCGCAAAAGCTGCCGTCCATCGCCAACCATCTGCTGCAATGCGTGCGCGGCATCTCCATGGACATGGGATTCGCCTCGCCCGGGCGCGCGCAAAG
>Ga0335078_10005677_pt1 | contig 18457 bp, 12 predicted proteins | sample Lox_Sample_32_FD_206711 | JGI IMG/M metagenome (GOLD analysis project Ga0335078, IMG submission 206711) | Soil microbial communities from Loxahatchee National Wildlife Refuge, Florida, United States - Lox_Sample_3.2 | ecosystem: Environmental > Terrestrial > Soil > Wetlands | place: USA... | reverse complement strand
AGCTATTTTTACTCTTTCCTCAATGCCTAAATGCTTGTATACTTTCATTGGTGCAACCTCCTTCTGTGTTCTGTTATCGCTAAACAGATTTTACCAGAAGTGTTGCACTTCTATCTTGAATTCATGTAATTATTAATTGATAATTTACTTATCTTGTTTTATATATCACCGTATCCGCCTTGTTCATGTAAACCACGTCCATGAACTGGGCAAACTTATCAAACGCCTCTTTGGGCGCGCCCCTGTATTCGGGTTTTATTTTTTCAAGTATTCCGACGTACACATATTTAATATTGTATTTCTTTATGAGGCTTTGCGCTTCGTTTATATCGGTTGTCGTATAAATCTTGTCTATGTCAGCCATCCTCTTCCCCTGCTCATCCCATGTGCCTCTCCACTGCAGTTCATGTCCCGGCCATCCGAGCACGGTCGGAAGCCCTGTAAAGGACGATATCCTTGCGTACTCCGTATATTCAGCGCCGTGCGCCTCGAGGATTATCGGGGTATCCTTTATGTTTGCCTTGATCCATTGTATTGCCTGGTAATCACCAGGATACCTGGTCTCCAGGAACTCAGACCCGTCGAGCGTAACATAGCCCTTGAATCCGTCTGTCTTTACCACCGACGCTGCTACAGGATAAAAAAGCCCTGTGAAAATCAGGAATATGAACGCACCATTCCATATTGCCCTGACATACGCAGGTTTGAACTTCAAATAAAAGTGCCTTACCCAGAAAAAGCCGTATGCAGCGGCAACCGAAAACAATATCCATGTCTGGTAGTAAAATTTAAATACCGTGTTCATCCTTTCCAGCGCTGAATGCTCGCCCGCCTTGCCGAATGTGTCTCTTATATGCAAAAACTCGCATCCAAGTGACAGCAGGAATCCTGTAAAGATGAGCAATATAACAAACTGGTTTTCCTTTATTTCAACTTTTGTAATCGCTAGCAAAAACACTATGCTGAGTATTATAAGCATGACTGCCGAGAAAAATCCGTAATTCGGTTTGTCTATTATTGATTTGTATATGAGAAAAATCAGGCTTATTGCCGCCACAATTGCAGCTGAAATGTATATTATATTGTTTTTGAAAGCGACAGGGTCCACCAGGAATTTAAAGAACGCCAACGCGTTTTCATTGCCTTTTTTTATCGGCAGCTCAATTCCGCCAAGCATCAGTTCCTCGCCGCTTATCTTGTATCCGCACTGGCCGCATATCAGCTTGCCTTCCCTGAGTTCAAAAGAGCATCTAGGGCAATACAGATTTCTCTTTTTTGTCTTTATACCGGCCATGCCCTGGTACTTTATCGCATATATCCAGTTCAGTATCCTGAAAACCAGGAAAGAAAGTATAGGGAAAAGCATTATGCCGAATATAGTGACATAGTCTTTTATCTGGGTATTTGCCTTTGTTATGCCTATGCCGCTTGCCTGCGACTTGAAAAAAAGCGTGAAAGGCAGATAAGCCACTATGCCGATGCCGAGTATAAGACCAATGCTTATCAGCGCGTCGTTCATCCATTCGTTCACTTTCTGTTCGGATGAAAATTTATACGACAGTATGGAAAGCACCATTATGAAGAAGTATGTCGGGAAATCCCAGCTGTTCAAAAACCACAGCCCGCCTACAACAAGGCCCGCGAAAACAATAAACGTGATTTTTTCCATATTTTTTTCGAATATGTTTTTGTCTTCGTATTTGATAAAACAAAGCGCTATGTTCAGCGCCAGGAGCACAAATGGTATTGCCATCTGATGTGGGTGTATGTCCCCGAGCAGAAACGAAAAGAACGGGAACTCGTTTATCGTTGTGTCGTAATCCTTGTAATCGATTATCCTTGAAGTATGCCACCAGTTAAAGTCATTGAAACTTAGTCCGTGCCTTACCACCTGAATAAAACCGTCTATATTGCTGATTAAGAGCAGGAATGCGGCGGCAAGGAAGCCGATCAAAAAATTCTTGGTGAGGTTGTATCCCAGGCCTACCATTGCCAAGGCGCTCAATCCGACCACGTATGTAAGCGCCAGGTTATATGCTATTCCGTTTGGTATATTTACAAGCTTCATCATTACCGACATTATGAAATAGCCGAAGTAATAATAGCTGATCTTGAATGTCTCCCCTGCCATCCACGGGTCAAAAGGCGGCATTTTGTCGGCTCTTGTTATGGAATTCATGAACGCGAAATCCATGAATTTTTCCGTGCCGATGATGTCAGGCTGGTATGACCTGAAAAGCGCGTATCCGATGAATATGAAAAGGTAAAAAAGCTCGGATATAATTAAAACCGCGGGCTTTTCATTCATAAACTCGAATATTTCATTTTTCATTTTCAGGAATAAATAAACTGAAAAACCTGTCATTAAAAGTATGACGATGAGTATTGTAGCGAGGGAATAGTTGAAGAATCCGAGTATCCAAGAAAAGTATGACACTATAAAAATCGCTACCACTTTCGAGAACAGCCACCCCTTTTCATAGGATTTCCTGAAAAGATAAAAGCTTATGGGAAAAGCAAGCAGTCCCAGTATTACTGAAATAAACCACCATTTCATTATATATCCGAATGCCATGAAATACCTCCAAGCAAGAGTTTATTTTTGCGAACCGTCAACAGGTGCAGCAAAAATATTACTCTTGCTTGCACCCGCTCAAGTCCCGAGCCTGCTCGGGACAAGTGGTACAATAAACAGGTTTTCCCTATATAATATTGAGTTTTTGGGGAATAAAAACAGGCTAAATTATACTTAATTATTGCTTTATTGTCAACGGTATATTAAAAATTCTACTTTTTTTAATACAATTTCCTCAGCTCCGCCCCCGGGAAATAATGGAACAAAATCTCTGTATATTTCTTGCCTTTCACAGCCATCCCGTACGCTCCCTGCTGGCACATGCCCACTCCATGACCCCAGCCTGCGCCGTAAATATATATGTCTTTTATATAGCCTTTATTGTCTTTCCTGTATTCCCATTTAATCACGTTTCCCCTTAATTTTCCCAGTATATTCCTTATCTTGTCAAACTTCACCAACTGGCCGCCTTTGTCGCCTTCTATATATAACTTCGTTATTGAGCCGCCTTTGGCGCGCTTAATAGGAACTATGCTTTTAATTTTCCCCAGGTCATATTCCCTGTTTACATAATATTCCAGGTCCTCTGCCGTTAGATACCTTATCCACCTGAAAGCATTCGAACCCTTTCCTGTAACCTTGCAGTAAACGTCGGGCTTTGACCTCACCCACTCCTCGAGCCAGAAAGGGCTGAGCGGAAAATTCCATTTAGAATCGTCCTCTCCGTCATAAACCCCTGAAAGCGCCTTAATTTTTTTCAGGCCCCATATTTCGTTCACGTCCTCTGTATGGCCGCCGCTGTTGTCATGGTAAAAAGTGTTCAAAAGCACGTTGTCGCAGTAAAGCACCTCACCCCTTGTGTCGTTTATTGCCGCTGTAGTCCTCGGGTCCTCGCTCGCAAGCCCTTTATACACCTGGTCAGCCTGCTGTGAAGACACGTCATAACCGTCTTTTGCCTGGTGGTTTATATGTTTGAAAGTGTATGTCCTTGCGGCTACTGCCTGCGCGCGCAATGCGTCAGGCGGCCACGATGCTATTATTTCCGCCGGCACAACGCCGTATAAATACTCCTCGATATTCACGAGATTGATGAGCCCGAGCCCGTCCTTTGTATATTTTACAAGGAAGTCCCCCCTGTATGTCGTGTCTGAATTGACCGAAAAGAAAAATCCCTCGTCGTACCTTACATTATATATGTTTGTCGTGGCCTTGTCGGTATTCCTTATTATATAAACGCTGTTCTTGAATGTCATCTTTTTTATTGTTTTATCCCCGTCGCTCTCGCCGATAAAAGCGTCCTTTTTCCCGTCGCCTATCACGTATTCTTTCAGCGCTTCTCCGGCCATGAGCTCCCTGCCGTTGTCTGCAGTGTCATACACCTTGAAATCGCTGCCGCACTTGAAATAAATTTCCTTCACATCCTTCAGTAGCCCCACTTTTATTTCTTTCAGGTTCTCGGAGCCCAGCACTGTTTCTTTGTCAGGCGGCACATAAGCTTCCCTGTCTATTTCCTTTTCTTTTTTGTATTTTTTTATCTTCCCGCGTATTGCCGGGAACATTGTTGCGTAATACTCCACCCTTTTTGCGGATTCCTTGTCTTTTGTGTCAACGTCACCCATGAGCGCCCAGTACTTGTATGCCAGCACGGGCTTTTTTATTTTCTCGTACAAAAGTGCAAGCTTTCTATACAGTTCAAGGTATGTTTTGTCTTTTTCAAAAGCCAGCTTATAGCTCTCTATTGCGTTTTCAATATCATTCTTGTTTTCATACGCCTGGGCCATTTTAAGGTAAATCAGGCATTGCCTGTCGTCGTATTTCACTGCTTCATTGTATTTCGCTATCGCGTCGTCATACTGTCCCTTGTCAGCGAGTATATTTCCCCACCAGAAATACACTTCCCAGCTGCTGCTGTTTTGCGCCGCCACCTGGTTTATTTCCTCCTCGGCGTAATTGCATGCGCCGAGGTAATAGTACATCTTTGCCAGCTCAAAGTGCGGCCTGAGTTCCTTGTCGCTGTAAAATACTATGTCCCTGTACACATCAAAGGCTTTCCTGTTTTCCCCGAATTCCTTGTAAACAGACGCCAAGTCATAATAGTTTTGTATGTTGTTCCTGTCTTTTTCTATCTCTTTTTCGTAATAATCAATGGATTTTTTTATGTCGTCGCTGTAATAGGGGTTTATTGGCTCAAAAAAGAGGAAAGCCTGGGTTTTGAGAGTCAGGGCAAAAAGCAGGATAAAAAAAAGCAGTATCCTCGCAATCCGGGTCATAGGGTAAATTTCTCTCCCAGGTAAATCTCTCGCGCTTTTTTGTCGTTGATGAGCTTTTTGGCTGAACCCGAAAGCAGGACCTTGCCTTCATATAATATATAGGCCCTGTCTGTTATGGAGAGTGTTTCCCTCACGTTGTGGTCGGTAATAAGTACGCCAATGCCTTTTTTCTTTAGCCCCCTGATTATATTCTGGATGTCGAAAACCGCTATCGGGTCTATGCCGACAAATGGCTCGTCGAGCAGGATGAAGTGGGGCGAGAGCACGAGTGAGCGGGCTATTTCCACTCGCCGCCTCTCTCCGCCGGACAGTGTGTAGGCCTTTTGCTTTCCGAGGTGGGAAATCTTGAACTCCTCGAGCAGGTGGTCCATCCGCTGTACCCTCTCGCTCTGCGGAATATCCATGAATTCCAGTACAGACATGATGTTTTCCTGCACCGTTAATCTCCTGAATATGGACGGCTCCTGCGAAAGGTAGCTTATGCCTAAAAGCGCCCTTTTATACATGGGCATGTCGGTTATATCTGTGCTTTTCTTCCCGTCTTCCAGGAATATGTTTCCGTTGTTCGGCTGTATGACCCCCAGTATCATGTAAAATGTGGTTGTCTTGCCCGCGCCGTTTGGCCCGAGCAGGCCCACTATTTCGCTCTCCTTCACGTCTATATTTACGTCGTTTGCGACTCTTTTTTTATTGTAAATTTTTACGAGATGACTTGTCCTTAGACGTCTCAATTTCTACCTCCTTTTGCGTGTTCTCAAACTCCCCGTAAAACAGCTTTGACCATATATTGCTTTTCATCCGTATCGATTTTTTATCGACGTCGAGCACTATAATGTCGGCGATGAAAGAGCTGCTTTTTTTCCTCACATACGGGCTTCCTTTCAAATAAACTTTCCTTTCATTTTCATTGTAAACCACTTTGTCTGAAAACGCCACAACATCTTTCATTAGGATCTTGACCTGCTTTTTTACCTTGTCTGCCGTCACCAGGTTCTGGTTCGTGTCAAACTGCACCTGGTCCGAGTATATTGTTAGCGTATTGCCGTCCTCTAATATTTTTGTTGCGACCACGTTGTCGTAGCCTGTTATTATATTCATATTGTCCCCGTACGTCAGCCTGTCGCATTTCATCCTTAATTTTTCCTTTTTATAAATAAGCCTGATATGCCCATCGGCATTTGCGTCTTTCTGGAAATTTTTTGCTTTGAGCGTGTCGCAGTACATGACTATATCGCTTGACAGGACAGTCACATGTCCCTTGAAAACTGCCGTCTCATCCTGTTTGTTGTAATTGAGGTTGTCGGATGAAATGTCTATTTGTCTTAGCCTGTTATTCGCTTTTTGCACCGATTCGGGCGTGGAGGTCGCAGCCGGTGTCATTGTTATCGAGGCAGGCGCAGCGGTAAGAGTGGTGCTTCCAGGGGCTTTTTCAGTGCCGTATACCGACGGAGTCGGCGTATCCGCCTCCTCGAAACCCTTTTGTGTTATTTTATCGATAGGTTTTGAAAAATTTTTCATGTACAGTACTTTGTACTTCTGGTCGTCCACATGGAAGCAGCCGGCAGCTATCGTTGCCGATGCTGCAATTATTATCAGGATTTTAAAATAGGTTCTCACTTTTAAAATCCTTTGCTTTAAGCTTTACCTGCTTTTTTATCTGGATATTTTTCATCTGAACGTCCGACTCAAACCCCTTGCCGTGCAATATGTTGTTGTCTTTTACTATGGTCACTTCCTCATCGCTTTTCATCAGTTTTTGCGAATCTATCCATGTCAGTTTCTCTGTCTGCAGTGTGGCTCCGCTTGATGCCTTCAGGTTTACATTGCCTGTCATGAACATGTCGTTTGTATCAGTGTTTAGCTCTGCCCTGTCCGCGGTTATATATGAGAATTTATTTGCATCCTCCATATATTTTATCTCCACCACCTGTGCGTATGCCTTTTTTTTCATTTCAAAAATCTGAGCTGATTTGGCATGAAAAACCCACTTGATTACGCCGTCATCGGTGGACGTGAGCTTGAAATTTTCCATGACAAACGTCGGAACATCCTCGACTTTATCAGCAACAGGCAGTTTTGGCTTGAATTTGTTCGGGTCATCACATCCCTGCGCAAATAATAAAGCCGTTAAAAACATAAAAATAATTACTATTTTTCTCACTGTTTCTCCTTTACAGCATTGTTCAGGATCATCGCTCAAAACTCAATATTTGCCAACCCTCAATACTTCTGTTCCTACAAACTTCCATTTTTATTTATCGTATCCAACGCTTTTCCATCTCTCGTGCACCCAGACCCACTGTTCCGGGTATTTCTTTATCATGGCGCTGATATCGTTGTTGTACTTTTCTGCCAGTTCCTCAACTGTAGTATTTTTTTCTATATTATATGGTTTATTTATTACAATACTGTAAAAGCCGTCTTTCCTGCGGGTAATAAAAATGGTGCATAATATAACTCCAAGCCTTTTTGCCAGTACAGCAGGCGCAGTAGGCGTCTTTGCAGGCTTCCCAAGAAAAGGCGATATTATGCTTTCCACCCTGGTATCCTGGTCCACGAGCACGCCGAGCATAAGCCCGTTTGATTTCAGTTCCCTGATCATTGCAATGGGGCTTGCGTCCCTGTCGTAAACCTTTACGTTTGCCTTTGTGCGCGTGGCATTCACTGCCCTGCCTATTCTTTCGTCAAAAAGCTTTTTCGCAACCACTCCCACGTTTATGCCCCTATACGCCGAGTAGAGCGGTATGATCTCCCAGTTTGACATGTGGCACGTCACGCCGATAAGGCCCTTTTTCCCGGCCTTTGCCTTTTCAAAATATTCCCAGCCCTTGACTTCCTTTACAAGCGACGCAATTTTTTTCATGGGCCAAGTGGAAAATTTTATAAATTCAAAGAGCCCTATGCCGTAATTTTTAAAATTATCCTTTGCAAGTTTTATTTTTTCTTTTTGGGATAGTTTCGGCTCAAAAACATAATCGAGGTTCCTGAATATCTTTTCGCGTTCTTTTCCTGCAAGATAATACGCCGGCGTCCCGAGAGCGGCGCCCATGGCAGCGCAAAGCTTCCTTGGCACAAGAAAAAAAATCCCCCGGAACAGCTGGATTAAAATATAAAATAAATAGTTCCTTGCCTTTTTAAGCAACGGGTTCTTCATACCTCAGATACCTTCTTAAAGCCCTGTCCCACAGCCCCTGCTTTTTTAATATGATTTCAACAACTTCCCTCACACAGCCCTTGCCGCCCCGCGCGGCGCATATGTAATCCGCCTCAGCCTTTACCTCTGCCGCAGCGTCCGCCGGCGCTGCCGCAAACCCGCAATTTTCCATTACCGGAATATCTATTACATCGTCACCCACAAAGCATATGTTTTCATCCTTCATGCCGAATTTTTTTTTAATGTCTTCATACACTTTTATCTTTTCCATCACATCCTGGTACACGGCGTCGATTTTCAGCTCTTTTGCCCTCGTATCTATCACTTTGGAATACCTTCCGCTTATCACCGCGAATTTCAGTCCGGCATACCCGCCGAGCGTCACTCCTGTACCGTCTTTTACCTGGAAAGTCTTGAACTCGGTGCCGTCGCTTCCGATAATGATACCGCCGTCGGTCATTACGCCGTCCACGTCAAGCGCGATCAGCTTTATTTTTTTTATTTTTCCGGCTGCTTTACTGCTTAATCTGGTTTTCATCTCAGACAACACCTGATTTCAATATGTCATGCAGGTGCACAATGCCCTCTACCCTTCCTGTTTTCCCGGCTGCAAGAAGTACTGTTATCGAATATTTTTCCATGACCGAAAGCGCGTGTATGGCAAGCGTCTCCGGAGTTATAGTCTTGGGATTTTTTGACATAATTTCTTTCATTTTTATTGAAAATGGGTTTTGTGATTTTTCAAGCAGCCTGCGCAGGTCGCCGTCCGTGAATATGCCTTTTATTTTTCCGGTTTTATCCACGACTGCGGCGCAGCCGAGCCTCTTGTTTGTCATTTCAAGCAATCCGCGCCTTAGAGTGGCGTCCTCAACAACCGCCGGTATTTCCCTGCCTGTATGCATGATGTCTTTTACCTTCAATATAAGCCGCTTTCCGAGCGCGCCGCCCGGATGAAGCAGGGCGAAATCTTCCTTGTCGAACCCGTGCAGCTTTAGCATCACCACAGCAAGCGCATCGCCTATGGCAAGCTGTGCCGTGGTGGAGGCTGTCGGCGCCAGGTCCATTGGGCACGCTTCCTCCTTTACCGCGGAGTCAAGCACGCAGTCGCTGCTTTTTGCCAGTGTGGAATTTTTGTTTCCTGTTATCGCGATTACCGGAATTTTTATTCTTTTTAAGGATGGTATTATTCCTGTTATCTCATCGGTCTCGCCGCTCTGCGATATTATAATCGCGGTGTCTCCTTTTGCCAGCACGCCTATGTCTCCGTGAGCCGCCTCAGCCGCATGAAGGAATATGGAAGGCGTACCCGTGGATGAAAATGTCGCGGCTATCTTCTGGCCAACGAGTCCGGACTTGCCTATGCCTGATATTATTACCTTGCCTTTGCAGTTAAAAAGAATTTTAACTGCTTTTTCAAAATTCCTGCTTATTCTTTTCTTTACCCCGTTTATTGCTTCTGCCTCTATGGACAGTACCCGGCTTATTTCCCGGCCTATGTTCATTTCACTGCGCCTTCTTTTTCCTCAAAGTACCATATCCTTGCGCAGTTCTCGCATGTGTGTATTTCGGTTTTTTTCTTGACTTCTATGACAGCCTGCGGCCTCACCCTGAACTTGCAGCCTCCGCATATCCCGTCACCCCTGTCGTCCACTGTGAGCGCGGCAAGCGCAAGGCCGTTTTTGTTCTGCCTTATCCTCTCGTACCTGTCATACCAGTTACGGTCGACAAGTTTTGCCGCCTCGTCCCTTTTTGTCTTTTCCCCGCTTATAATTCCGTCCCTGCTTTTTATCTCGTCCTCGAACTTTTTTATCTCGGTCCGTATGGTTTCCTCGCCTTTTTTTAAAACCTGTTCCTGTTCTTTTAATGACCTGTGTATGGAGTCCTCATCCTCCATGACTTTCAGTTCCTCCGTCTCAAGCCTGTCTTTTGCTTCCTTATCCTTGTTTATTTCGTCCTGAAGCGTCTTGTACGCCTCGTTTGTCTTTACCTGGAAAAGCTGGTCGCTCTTTTTCCTCATGTCGTCGTCTTTTGCTTTTATTTCAAGCTCAATCTGCGATTTCTTTTTCCTTATTTCATCAAGCGAGCTTTTTTTCTTCGAGAAGTCGAGTTTATCCGCTTCTATTTTCCTGTTAAACTCGGATATTTTCGCCTTTGCCTCGTTGTTTTTCAATTCAATTTCCTGTATTGCAGTGTCAATTTTCTGCAGGGCTATCATTTTATCAAGCAATTCGCTGTAATTCACGTTCGCCATTTATCTTATTCCTCCGTTTTTAATTTGGCACCCGGCTTCCATTTCACAAGCCAAAGCCCAAATCTTTTATGTTTGATTGGGAAATATTTTAACACTTATTCAAAATTAGTCAACGACCTAAAACATGTTCAAAGCTCAAGGCTTTTAACTTTGACCATTGAACATTTAACTTTCTTATGACGCGTACCCTTCGCTCCCATAGACCTCAAACTCGCAGTACTGTCTGAAACCGAGTTTTTTATACAGCGGCTCGCCCTCTTTTGTCGCATGCAAAACCACAAGTTTATTTCCTTTGTCCGCAGCAGCCTCGAGCATCTTTCCCATGAGCGCCGCGCCTATTCCCTTACCCCTGTATTCAGGCAATGTTGCGGCAAAGTATATTCCCGTAGCTTCGGGCCCTGTGCAAATTGCGCCTGTCGAACACGGTATATTGTTATACGAAGCCATGAATTTAATAAAGTCCCTGTCTTTACCGGTATCAGCCGCATCTCTCAGTACCATATGCATGCCCTGCCTGTCGTCGTCGTTCCACCCGCCAAAGGATTTTACAACTATGTCTATCCATTGTTTGAGTTTGTCATCGTCTTTTGAATCAACCTGTTTTATTGCCACACCTTCCGGTATCTCAGCCTTTTTAATACCGGCTGACATCTCCATTGCCATGCCTGTCCACTTTCCTGTCAGGGAAAGCCCGTGCTTTTCCAGATATTCGCCCAGGTCATAAGGCTTTGTCGAAGGCCCGCATATCCACTCGACAGGCACGTTCTTTCCCCTGAATATTTTCAGCGTCCTGTATATTTTCGCTTCAATTTCAGCAGCCTTAAACAGCGCGCCTGAAATCTGGTTCATGGTTTTTGTGCCTGTATATGTCCAGATAATGTCCTCTCCCTCGAAAAACCTGCCGTTTTTCCCGCTGCCCCAGAATGACATTGACTCAAACAGGCTCTCTTCTATCAGATATGTGATGTCCCTTTTTGAAAGCTTGGCCATATAAAATTCCTTTTTTATCGCTAATAAAAAAAGCGGGCGCTTCAAACGCCCGCCTTTTCCATTTGTATTTTATTGAAATTTTTACCAGCTTGACTCTATTGTTATGGTTCCGAATTTCTTTACGCCGTCAAAGCCGCCCTTGATGAACGAATAATTTGTCATGTACCTGATGGTCGCCCATTTGAAAAATTTTGTTTTCGGATTCAGCTTTGTCATGGGCCAGAAATACTTTACTGCGAAAAGTATTCCTATTACGAGCAGTATCAATGTGCCCGGCGCCCTTTCAATGATATGCGGCACGCCTCCCCTGAAAAGGTCCCAGATGACTTTCAGCACTGCCAGCAGCGGGAAGAAATGCATCAGGTGGAAGTCTCCGATATATATGATGCCTTTCATGAATCCCGGAACCGGGATAGGCAGCGAAATGCCCTTAAAGTACTGTATGAAAACCTCAAGCACGTTCTTGGCGTGTGTTTTTACAAGCAGGGGATGCCCGAAGCCGTAGCCCCAGAGTTGTTTGTAAAACTGCGCCGGAGAGGCCCTGTGCATATGGTCCACGATCGCGGTCGGTTCAAAGAAAAGCTTGAAGCCTTTCTGCATTATCCTGAGTGAAAAGTCCACGTCTTCCGCCGTTATCTCGTCCCAGAAAACCCTGCCTATCGCGTCTGCCGCGGCTTTTGACACTGCCGCGTTTGCGGTCGCAAAGAACGGGCATGCCTGAGAGCCGTTTACCTCGCTGGGAGTCAGTTTTACCGGCACAGGATAGTATCCGCCGTCTTTTTTATTCACCCTGTCGCCTATCGACAGGAACTTTACCTGCTCGCAGTATGACTCTGTGTCGTTATTCGGGTCGGTCCTGAGCGTAAACACCTCTCCGCCCACCATACCGATTGATGAATCCTTGCTGAAAGGATCGAGCATTTTATCTATCCAGTCCTTGTGCGGCGCGCAGTCTGCGTCGGTGAAAAGTATGTACTGCCCTGTCGCTACTTTCAGCGCTTCGTTCCTCGCGTGCCCCGGTGACTTGGAACCGGGAACCTCGACAAGTTTAATGAAACTGTATTTTTCCTTCCATTTATTAATAATCGCGATGGTGCCGTCTGTGGAACCGCCGTCAGCGAGTACTATTTCCATTTTCTCGCGCGGGTAATCCACATTTAAAAGATACTGCATGGTCGTATCCATTGTCCTTTCCGCGTTGCGTACAGGGCAAATGATGCTTACAAAAGATTTTTCAGCCATTTATCGAGCCTCCTTGATGATATTTATTTTGTAAAGCTACTGCTGCACCCTCTCAAGTCCGAGGCCATAAGGCCGCGGACAAGTGGCGCCGGTTCCTAAAATTCAGGCACTGATTATAAATAATATATGGTATTTTTGCAAGGGTATTTTTTAATCAGTTTTTTTTTGCTTATTATGAGTATTTACCCCCTAATTATTACTTATCCCTTCCCCCATACCACTTACCCCTTTTTTATTCTTTTACGGCACCGGTGTCTGTGCCAGCGGAGGAGTCAATGTGAATGATGCAGTGTTTCCGCTCGGGTAAATATTCACTGATTGCCCGGGTGATATGCTGAAATTCTGGCCTATCCATGTCTGTAATTCGGTGTCATAACCGTAAGGGATATATACCTGGTACAGCGGGCTCCAAATCGCTACAATTGATATTTTTTTGTTTGTTCCCGGCCCTACACCGCCCTCTAAAGCTGTCACAATATCGGATGCCTTTGTGTAAGCGCCTGTAAACGGCAGCATCCTTTCGTTTGAATTTGGTATTATCGGATTATAAGCAAACGTCAGGTTTGCCACATCGTCTGTCCCTGCCAATACCCAGTTAAAAGCCGATATCGCATGAAGGTATATGGCATTTGAGGAATTTGTGCCTGCGTCAATTGTCCAATTCGTGCCCAGCCAGGTGCCCATTTCGGCGTCATATCCAAAAGGCACATATGCCTGGTAAGTCGGGGACCATAATGCTATCAGGTCTGTTTTTACGGGTGCTGAAGTAAGGCTGCCTTCCAGCTCATTTATGATATCGGCTGCTTTTGCGTATTTCGAAACATACGGCAGCGAAATCCTGTAAGTATTTTTTGCCCCGGCTGTGTATGCAAATTGCATGACTACCCTTGCTCCCATGGTGGACGGGCTTCCCTCGCTCGAGCTGTTAACGCCGGTCACGAGGTAGTATATATACTGGCTGCCTGTCGCGTCAGTGTAGGAATATGATGTTGTTCCACCCGTCGGAAGTACTGTAGCAATTGGAGTCCACGCTGCCGGGAACGGGTTGAACTTCCCGTTGGCCCCTGTTGCTGTATAAATATTATATGAACTCGTCAATCCCGGAGTGCCTGAGTTCCACTGCAAAGTCGTTATGCCGCTTGTGTTGTCGTGCGTTACTGACAATCCACCCGGCGCTACCGGCGTGCCCATCGGCGTATTCGTGTATGTAGGGGTGACTGTTTGGGTAAACGTCGGAGAAGAAGTCGGCGATGCCGTGAAAGTCGGCGACCATGTCGGCGTTGATGTCGGTGTTGACGAAGGCGAAGCAGTTGGCGTCCATGTAGGTGTCGGTGTCCAGGTCGGAGTCGTCGTGCTTGTAGAAGTCGGCAATACAACAAGCACATTTGGGCTGTTCATTATAGGGTATACAGTTCCTCCCAGCGGTGCAGATTGTACGAGGAACTGCACGTTCCCTGGATTTGATTGAGATGTAGCGCCCGGCCCGTACTGCGACATGTCGCCGTACGTAATTGTAATTTTTAAAGTACTGCCTATAATGCCTGAAGCATATATTGTTATTACCTGCTGGATAGCTGTCGACCCCAAATAAGTCCCTCCCGTAACATTTACCGAATAATAACCTGCAGCTGATCCTGAATTGCTGGGCTGGCTCCAGCCGCTGGGTATCGTCAGGCTTAAAACCCCTGATGTCCATGTGATGGACCCTGAAGTGTAAACTATCTGCATTGTATTGCCCGGCACTCCAGCCGCTACCTGCGTCGGTGATATGCTTGCCGTACCGTCGCCTATTATCGGTGTGTTTGTAATCGTGATTGTAGGCGTTGGCGCCATCACATTTACCTGCGGGCTGCTGCCTATCGGCTGTATATTCGAGCCGTTCACGCTTGATGAAACAAAGAATGTCTGTGGACCCACTGGGGTTAGAGGTACTGTCACATTAGCATATGTAACAGTTATCGTGCCGGTTGTCCCCGGCAAACTTGATATATCAACATATATAGTCTGGCCTATCGCGTAAGAGCCGACAAGCGCGGTTGAGGACGTGCCTGAATAGCTTACGGTAAAATAGCCCGGCGCAGAGGAAGAAGATGGCTGCGGAGACGACCAATTTGCCGGTATTGTAATTTCCAGTGTGCCGAAACCCGGCGAGCCGGCCCAGGTATCAGGCCCTGCCGTATAAATTATCTGCATTGTATTGCCGGTGCTTCCGCCCGTCACCTGTACCGGCGATATTGTAGCTGTACCTTCACCCTGAGGCGTAGGCGTGACTGTCGGCGAGCTGGTATATGTAGGCGTGACAGTATAAGTAGGTGTGTATGTGCTTGTAGCAGTATAAGTTGGTGTCCATGTTGGTGTTGATGTGAATGTCGGTGACCACGTCGGAGTCTCTGTTGTGGTAAATGTAGGCGTAGAAGTCGGCGAGTCTGTTGGTGTCGGCGTAGTTGTCGGTGAATCTGTCGGCGTGCCGGTCGGCGTGTCTGTCGGCGTTTCCGTTGGGCTGTCTGTCGCTGTGCCTGTGGGCGTATCCGTCGGTGTATCCGTAGGGCTGTCTGTCGGCGTGCCTGTTGGCGTGCCTGTCGGCGTAATTGTGGATGTAGGAGAGGTTGTTGATGTCGGAGTAGCTGCTACCACATTTACGTTCGGGCTCTGCGATATTGGATATGTAGTTCCTCCAAGCGGCGCTGATTGCACAAGGAACTGCGCCGTGCCTGTTCCTGATTGTGAAGTGGCACCCGGCCCGCCGGATGTGTCGCCGTAAATAATTGATATTTGCCCTGTATTGGCCGGAAGCCCGGAAACTTCTACTGTTATTGTCTGCCCGCTTGCAGATGCGCCTATAAAAATCCCGCCTGTGACGGTCACGGTAAAATACCCACCGCCGCTCACAACATTCGGTGCACTCCACCCGGGCGGTATTATAAGGTTTAATATGCCGTAAGGTGAAGCGGTCCACGTGGTCGGCCCAGCCGTGTATATAATCTGCATGGTATTGCCCGGCACTCCAGCGGCTACCTGGGTTGGTATTATTATTGCGCTGCCCTCACCTATTATCGGTGTATTTGTTTCGGTAATTGTCGGAGTCGGCGCTATCACATTTACCTGGGGGCTGTTATTTATAGGAACAGTATTTGTATCGCTTATGCTTGTCGACACCAGGAATGTCTGCAATGTTGGCAAGACCACTAGCGGCGCTGTTGCGTTTTGGTAAGTTATCGTTATTGTACCCGCGGGCCCAGGTGGCAGGCTGGATAAATAAACAATTATATTATTCCCGGTGATTAAATAACCGTTTATCGTGCCTGTAGTGCTGAAATTAACGTATCCCGGCTGCGATGCTCCAAGATTGCGCTGTGGAGTGGTCCATCCCGTAGGTACGGTTACTTCAATTGTGCCGTTGTTCCAGGAGTCTGACCCTGCTGTGTAAACTATCGTCATTGCGTTCACTGTGCCTCCTACAACCTGCGTCGGAGATATGTTTGCGCTTCCTTCCCCTGTAGGTGTGTTAGTTGTCGTCGCTGTCGGCGTGTTAGTCGGAGTTATCGTGCTTGTTTGTGTCCATGTTGGCGTGTTTGTAGGTGTCCATGTAGGCGTGCCTGTCGGAGTCCATGTCTGTGTTGAAGTCGGAGATCCGGTAGGCGTCCAAGTAGGTGTATCTGTCGGCGTAAATGTCGGCGATTCTGTCGGGCTGGTCGTTGGCGTATCTGTTGGTGTATCCGTAGGACTATCTGTAGGTGTACTGGTTGGTGAATCTGTCGGGCTGGTTGTTGGCGTGTTTGTCGGTGTGTCTGTCGGGCTGTCTGTTGGCGTGCCTGTCGGTGTGCTCGTAGGTGTGTCTGTCGGGCTGTCTGTCGGCGATACTGTCGGTGTATCTGTCGGTGTATCTGTCGGACTATCTGTTGGACTATCTGTTGGCGTACCGGTTGGCGAATCTGTCGGGCTGTATGTAGGCGTGCCGGTCGGTGTGTCCGTCGGACTGTCCGTTGGACTGTCTGTCGGGGTATTAGTTGGTGTCCATGTGGATGTTGAAGTAAATGTCGGAGTTGCTGCTACAACATTTACCTGTGGTGGATTTGCTATAGGTACAGGATTACTGCCGGTCGGATCTGTAGATATCCCAAATGTAGCAGTACCTGTTACTGACTGAGCGACTGCCCCTATAGTTGCTCCATATACTAATGTAATATAACCACCGGCAGTTAAAGTCAACCCCATCACTTCAATGTTGCTGCCGCTCGGATTTGCAGACGATTCAAAACCGCCTGAAGATATATCCGTTATTTGAAAATAGCCAGGTTCTGCATTTGAATTGCTTGGTGTGCTCCACCCTGATGGTATTGTGATTATCAATTGTCCTCCCGACCATACTGTACCGCCGTTATAAAAGGTTATTGTCATTGCATTGCCTGAAGAACTAACTATAACTTGCGTTGGCGATATAACTGCTGTGCCAGAACCCATAGGTGTAGATGTGGCAGTAGGCGTATTTGTCGGTGTTGGAGTAAATGTCGGTGTTCCCGTATTGGTTGGTGAAGCTCCAATAACATTTACTTCAGGTTCAACAAGTATTGGCACAGGATTTGCATATATATTATTTGGATTGGTGTCCACTTCAAATTCTGTCATTGCTGCGCTTCCCGCTGTTGCTCCTGGCCCATGCCCCGAAGTATCGCCGTAAATTACAGTAACCGTTCCGTTTGGCAAAAGATTATTTATAGTTAATATTATTGTAGTACCCGTATATGCTGATAAAAACATTCCTGACGATACGCTTACAGTAAAATATCCAGGCTGGCTTCCAATATTGCTTGGCGCGCTCCAGCCGCTTGCTGTTGGAATTATAATATTCAATGTACCTGTAAATCCGCTGCTGTCAGCTGTGTAAACTATTGTCATTATATTCCCTGCTGACCCGGCCGTCACCTGCGTCGGAGATATCGATGCTGCCCCCGGCCCAACAGGCGTATTTGTTGTTGTCGCTGTCGGAGTGTTTGTAGGCGTAATAGTAAATGTCGGTGACCATGTCGGCGTATTTGTCGGTGTAAATGTTTGCGTTCCGGTTGGAGTCCATGTCGGCGTGCTTGTTGGTGAGCCTGTAGGAGTCGAAGTCGGGCTATCAGTAGGTGTATCTGTCGGTGTAAATGTAGGCGTATTTGTCGGCGTCCAGGTCGTACTTTCTGTAGGTGAATTAGTTGGCGTACATGTCGGTGTATCTGTCGGTGTAAATGTCGGACTGTCAGTCGGTGTAAATGTTTGTGTTCCGGTCGGGCTGTCTGTCGGTGTCCATGTTGGCGTGCCGGTCGGTGTATCTGTTGGTGTATTTGTCGGCGAATCTGTCGGCGTTCCTGTAGGACTATCTGTCGGCGTATCTGTTGGCGTATCTGTCGGGCTGTCGGTAGGTGTATTTGTTGGCGTAAATGTAGATGTCCCTGTCGGTGTATCTGTTGGTGTACTAGTTGGCGTATCGGTCGGGCTGTCCGTTGGTGTGTTTGTTGGCGTAAATGTCGGTGTTCCTGTCGGTGTATCTGTCGGGCTGTCTGTCGGTGAGTCTGTTGGCGTTGACGTCGGACTGTCAGTAAGTGTCCATGTTGGCGTGCCTGTCGGTGTATCTGTCGGGCTGTCTGTCGGCGTATCTGTAGGACTGTCTGTCGGCGTTACTGTCGGTGAATCTGTCGGGCTATCCGTTGGCGTATCAGTCGGACTGTCGGTCGGTGTTACTGTCGGTGAATCTGTCGGACTATCTGTCGGGCTGTCTGTCGGTGTATCTGTCGGGCTATCTGTTGGGCTGTCTGTCGGGGTTACTGTTGGTGAATATGTCGGGCTGTCTGTCGGCGTATCTGTAGGACTGTCTGTCGGCGTTACTGTCGGTGAATCTGTCGGGCTGTCCGTTGGCGTATTTGTCGGGCTGTCTGTCGGCGTTGCTGTCGGTGAATCTGTAGGGCTATCCGTTGGGCTGTCGGTTGGAGTATCTGTCG
>Ga0335078_10005676_pt1 | contig 18457 bp, 19 predicted proteins | sample Lox_Sample_32_FD_206711 | JGI IMG/M metagenome (GOLD analysis project Ga0335078, IMG submission 206711) | Soil microbial communities from Loxahatchee National Wildlife Refuge, Florida, United States - Lox_Sample_3.2 | ecosystem: Environmental > Terrestrial > Soil > Wetlands | place: USA... | reverse complement strand
CGCGGTGGCTGTCGGCGATGGCGGCGTGCGGGTGTTCTACCAGGGCTCCGACGGGCACCTGTGGCAGGTGCGGTCCACGCCGGCTGGCTGGTCCCAGCCGTGGGCCCTCACCTGGATGGGCAAGCTCGCCAGCAGGCCGCTCGCGGTCGCCGACCCCGACGGTGTCATCGACGTGTTCTGGAAGAACCCGGCCGGTGGGCAGCTGAGCTTCGGCGAGCACCAGCAGGGTCTGGGCTGGAGCAACGCGCAGCAGCTGGGTGGCCGGCTCGCCTCTTACCCGTCGCCGGTCCTGTCCGCGGATGGTGCCCTCCGCGTGTTCTGGAAGAACCCGGCCGGGGCTCTCTGGGAGATGGTCCGGGGTCCGGACGGCCTGTGGGGTGCCCCCGAGAGCCTGGGCATGAAACGCCTCGGAACCCGTCCGCAGGCGATCTCCCAGCCCGACGGCCGGGTCGAGGTGTACTGGCTGAACCCCCGCAAGACGGCCATCGAGACCGCGGCCCTGACCACCCACGGCCGCTGGCGAGGTCCCGTCAAGCTGGGCGGTGACCGGCCGGCATCATGGCCCGTACCGGTCTCGGCGGGCAGCCAGATCGATGTCTTCTTCATGGGGCAGGCAGGCCGTCTCTGGCGGCTGGTGCCCACCCGCGATGACCGGCCCGGGGATCCGCCTCAACAGGTGACGCGCGGGCTGCAGGCTGGCCCGTTCGTGGCCGTGGACCCTGACCAGCGACACGCCGACGTGTTCTGGAAGGGCCCGGGCGGTCGGCTCTGGTGGCTGCGGGCCAGCTCCGGAAGCGCGACTACCAGCCCGCAGAAAGTCGGCGGCCCGATGTCATGACGGGGACCGGCGAGGAACTGGCAGCCGCACCGTGGCAGCTGCGCCCTCCTCGTGGGTTACGGCCGAACCCCCGCCTGACTACAGCCCGCCGAGCAGGCTGCGCAGCGCCCGGGTATAGGCGTCGAGGGCCTCGCGGCCGCGCCTGGTCAGCGTCACCGTGGTTTTCGGTCCCGTCCCGTTGAGCGTCTTCTCGCTGCTGAGGTAGCCAGCGTCTTCGAGCTTGCGCAGGTGAGTGATCAAGTTGCCAGGCGTCAGCCCGATCATGTCCTGCAGGCGGGTGAAAGACAGCGTGTCCCCCTCGGGCAGGGTCGCCAGCGTCGCGACGATGCGCAGCCGCGCGGGGACGTGAATCAGCGGGTCGAGTTCATCAGTGGCCATGGAGATCCGTCAGGCGCGGCGCTGCTGCCAGGTGGTGACGGCCGCGTGCACGAGCAGCCCGGCACACAGGCCAATCCCGGCGGCCAGCCAGGCCCCGGCCGGGCCGGCGAACGCGCCTCCGGTGGCGACAACCGCCACCGTCAGCGCGGCGGCGCAGGTGGGCCACTGCGACCGGCCCTGGGCCAGGGCCGCCCCGACCAGGCCGACGATCACCAGCGGTGCGGTGGCCGGGTACACGCCATAGGCGACCGCATGGCTCACTCCACTGTGCTCGAGCGCGCCCTGGAACACGTACACGGCGATCCACGCCGCCGCCAGGACGATGACCTCGGCCGGCCGCGCCTGAGTCTTGCCCTTGACCCCGGCGGTCGCGCGCCTGAGGACCGCGACCGAGGCCGCGATGACGACGATCACGAGTATGTACAGCACGGCTATGGCCAGGCCGCTCGGTCCCTGGTAGGGATGCTGCCCGCGTACCGAGAGCCATACCCCGCCGTAGGCGGCGAGCACGATGAGCGCTCTGATCACGGAGAGCACGGGCGGGTTGGCCTCGAACCTGCGGCGTGCCCGAAGCTTGGTCTCCGCGAGGAGCGCCGCCGCCTGCTGCGGCTTGAGTCCGTCCCCGTTGTCTCGGGCGGCGGTGTCGTCGGTATTGCGCGTCCCGTTCATCTCACGCGCCCCCTCTACTTTGTGCCACAAAGTTAGCCTACTTTGCCCCGCAAAGTCAACCCGGCCAAGGGCGGCCGCCGCTTGCTGGCCGGGCGGATGGGTGGCCGGGCGGGCGGGGCGGTAAGAATGACGTCATGGGCGAGCATCCCTGGTGGCACCCGGGCGAGGACGATCTTGGCTGGGACGAGCCGCTTCCTGACGTGGTCGAGCTCTCTCCGGACTACGGCGCCGACCTGCCCCTGTGGGGGAAGGGATTCGGGAACATCGCCTGGCAGTACACGAGATTCTCCCCCGGCCTGCTGGACCGGCTCGCCGCCTGGCAGCGGGAGTTCGACGACAACTTCCACTGGGACAATGGCTGGCGGTCCACTCAGATCCGCGATCACTGGGCTGGCCAGGCCGAGCGTCTCGCCGCGGATGTGCGTGCCGAGCTCGGCGACCGAGCCGAACTCATCGTGCGTCTTTGGCCATTGCCGGCCTGACCCCCGGCGGGGCCGGTGACGCTGGATCGGCGGACGGGCCGCCCAGTTCCTGACGCAGGGCGGCCGTGAGCACGGCCGCATCAGGCACCCGGCTGGGATCGGATAGCACGGTGATCAGAAGTGTTCCTGCGTATGACAGTGCGGCGAAGGTGACCGTCACGTTTCCCGTCGTTCCTGGGATAGGGATGACCCGCCGGACCGGGGCACCGGCGAAGGTGAGCAGCTGTTCGGGTCCGCGCAGGTTGGTGGCGAACGTGTGCACCGAGTGCTGGCGGTTGGCGAACCAGCGCAGCAGCCCGACGGCGCTGAGCAGCCGGAACGGCGGTCCGAGCAACGCCGCCGACGCGCCGTGGGCGGCGTTCTTGCGCTGGCGGGTGACGGCGGCGATCCGGGGTATCCGGGTGGCCAGGCTGCCGCCGGTGGGCACGCTCACCGGCATGACCCCGACCTGATTGCCGAGCTGGCCGCCGGCGGCTTCCCGGCGTGCTGACACCGGCACCGAGATGGTTACCAGGTCAAGCTGCTCACCCCGGCTGGCCAGCAGGACCCGCAGGGCGCCGGCGATCACGGCGAGAAACACGTCGTTGACGGTGCCGGCGTGAGCGTGGCCCAGCTCGCGGATCGCCGCCAGGTCGGCGGCGACAACATCCAGCCGCCGGTGCGGCCCGGTCGGCCGGTTCAGCGACGTTGCCGGCCGCCTGCGGGGCGGCCCGGCCCCGCCCAGCTCGATCAGGCCCTGCCGCAGGGTATGCGCCGCGCCCGCCAGTTGGGTGAGGCGGCGTCCCCGGCCCGCCCAGGCGCTGGCGGCCAGCGCCCCCGCCCGCGGAGCAGGGACCGGGAAGGGAGCAGGGACCGGAGAACTGGCCCGCGGGATGGCGGCCCGCCCGCCCGCATCCACCAGCTGGGCCAGCACCGCCAGTCCGCCGATGCCGTCCGCCAGCACGTGGTTCATGACGATGACCAGGCCAGTGCCGCCGTCCGCGAGGCCGGTGACGAACGTGGCCGACCACAGCGGCCGCGACCAGGGCAGCGGCTCACCCGCCACCGCCGCGGCCACGTCCAGCAGCGCGCGCTGATCACCCGGTGGCGGACAGGGCCGTTGGTGGACGTGGTGGCGGAGGTCGAACGATGGGTCGTCGGCCCAGAACGGCCGGCCGCAGCCGGGTGGCGCCCGGCGGAGCCGCTGCCGGAGCCGGGGTACCGCACAGATACGCGCACCGAGCAACCGCTCCGCCGCCTGCAGCCTGAATCCTGGCCCGGTGTCCAGCACAAGCACCGCGCCGACGTGCATCGGGGCTGGCCCGACGTCCATGGCGAGCTGCATCACGTCGGCCGGGCTGGCCCGGTCCACTCCGCTCCGCCCCACACCATCAATGCTCGCCGGCCTGCCTGGCCCGGCACGGAGCCGAAGGTCCCCCGCCCGCCGCGGAAGGGCTCCTTTCCCGGTCGTGGTGCCCGCCAGCTTTCCGCGTTCGCGGCCGGACCGCGCGCGCCGTCAGCCTGCTGGCGCGGACGGCGTGGCCGGCTGGAGCAACTGGTCAGCGAGCGTCCCGGCCAGCCATCGTTCGTAGCGCTCGGGTGCCCAGCCCCGTTCTGTGACGAGGAGCCGGTAGACGTCGGGTGACATGAGCGCGTGGATCAGGTCGGCGGCGTCGCGCTCCCGCAGCCCGGGCCGGAGGGCGCCGGAGCGGGCCAGCGAGCGGGCGATCTGCCCCTGGCCTTGGTCCCTCTTCCGCTGATACTCGGTGAGTAGCGCAGCAGCCCCGGGATCAGACGCGGCCGCACCAACGAGGATGCGGTAGACCTGCCCGCTCCGGCCGTTGATGGCGACATTGATCCGGGCGAACCCCGCCAGCTGCTTACGCGTGTCCCGCTCGGCGAACAGCGCGGCGGCCTGCGGCCGGTCCTGGACGGCGACGGCCTGTTCGTCACCGGCTATGGAGACGTCGAGCAGCGCCCGCAAGATCCCGAGCTTCGAGGAGAACAGCCGGTAGATGGTGGCCGGCGGGACATCGGAGCGCTCGCTGATGGCGTCGATCCTCGTCGCCGCGTAGCCACGCTCGACGAAGAGCGCCTGGCCCGCCGCGACTACCGCCCGGCGGGCCAGCCGGGTGCGGGCCTGGCCGCGCTGATCCTCAGCTGGCCGGCCTCCTTTGACGGCGGCCATGAGTTGTGATACTACCACTCTTGAAATGAGAGTATAACTATCAATCTTGGCCGCACGGGAGGCCGTCATGCGCAGGTCACACGCCACCGCCGTCAGCGCCATGTGGGGTGTTGCCGTCGGCGGCGTCTTCGGTGGCCTGCTCCCCTGGCTGCTGGGTCTGTGGCACTTCCACCAGCCGCTGCCCGGCTGGGTGGTCGCGCAGGTGGCCGGCGGGCTGCTTATTGGCGGCGGCCTGGTCCCCATCGTGGCCTCGTTCGCCGAGTTCACCCGGGCGCAGGGCACCCCGGTGCCGCTGGCGGCGCCACCGTGCCTGGTGGTGCGCGGCTTTTACCGCTACCTGCGCAATCCCATCTACGTCGGATTTCTGCTGGTCCTGGCCGGCCAGGCGCTGTTGTTCGGCTCATGGGCGCTGGTCGAATACGCCGCGGTGTCGTGGTGCATCGGGGCCGCGGCCGTCCGCTTCTACGAGGAACCGACCCTGGCCCGCAAGTTCGGGGCCGAATACGAGGCCTACCGGCACGCCGTACGCGCCTGGATCCCTCGTCTGCACCCCTGGATGCCGGGCGGACCTGCGGGAAACGGTGGTTGACGCTGTTCGCCCCAGCAGAGATCCTCGGCTGGGACAAAGGACTCTGGCGACAGGGGCCGCGTAGCGTCCAGTGTGGAAGACAGTGTCGGGTCCAGTCGTCGCGAGGGGGCACGCGGCCGGTGTGCACACGCAGGTGCCAGTCATGACCTTCACCACGTTCATGGAGCACGTGGCGCAAGGATTCGAGGCGCTGGGTGTCTTGGTGCTGGCCGGCGGAACGCTGTGGTCCTTCCTGCTGGCCGGGCTGACCTGGCACCGGTCGCGGGCGGGCAGGCAGGCTTATGGCGCTATCCGCCAGGCCCTGGGCGGCACCCTGCTGCTCGGCCTGGAGATCCTGGTCGCGGCCGATCTGGTCAGGACGGTTGCTGTCGCCCCGACCCTGGACAACGTGCTGACCCTGGGCCTGATCGTCCTGATCAGGACGTTCCTGAGCTTTTCACTTGAAATTGAGATAAGTGGGGTGCCGCCGTGGCGCCGTGGGCTGGCGAGCGGGGCCGGCCTGATCCGCCAGGCGGCGGCAGGCACGCCGGACCGCAGGCGCGCTGCTGAGCGAGGCCCCGACCACATGGGGTAACCCCCGCCAGAATCCTCAATCAGGCGGCGCCGTCAGCGGTGAACCCGGTAGCGCAGGTGCAGCACGCGGTCGCCACGGATCACCACCTCGGGGTCCTCCAGCAGCCGCTGGCCCGGAGCTGGCCCGAAGTACGGCTTACCCGACCCGAACACGACCGGCACGACATCCATCGCCGCCTCGTCCACCAGGCCCAGCGCGAAGGCCTGCCCGCCAACCTCTCCCGCCGCCACCGCGACGGTCCGCTCACCGGCCAGCTCCTTGGCTTTCGTGATCGCCTGGGCGACGTCGGCGGTGAAGTGGTACGAAGCCTCCGGGTGCCACCCGTCCGGCTTGGGCCGGTGCGACACGACCACCACGTGCTCCCCGGTGGGCGGCGTGCCCTCCCAGCCATTCGTCAGGTCGAAAAGGTGCCGCCCGATGACCATCGAGCCAATGCTGTCCCACATCGGCCGGACATACTCGGCCGAGGTCCGCGAGACCTTTCCGAAACCCTCGGTCAGCCTCGTGTCGCCGTTGAAGTACCAGTCGAACAGCGGTCCCACCTCATCGGCCTCATCGGCAATGTAGCCATCTACCGACACAACAGCGTGCATCACCACAGTGGTCATCTCTTCTCCCTGGCCCTAGGTTCGGCGCGCCGGATAGTCCTCTGAACGCCCGGCGTCGGGGGGCGATCCAGGTCACGCGGCACCCTATGCCGGGGTTTCCCCCGGACGCCAGCGGCTTCTCGCCCGCCCGTCGCGGGCGCTGCGCCGCTACCCTGGCCCCGCTTTGCGCATCTCAGCTAGGCCGCAAATATTTCACGTGGGGGAGGCAATGCGTTACCGCACGGTATTCGCTGGTGGGCTATTGCCCACATGTATACACTCAGTGTATGCTCGCAGGTATGAGTGTCCCCATGGCTCTCCTTGGGCTCCTCGACCGTCAGCCGAGTCACGGCTACGACCTGAAGCGCGACTATGACGTCTACCTCAGCCGGGGCAGGCCGCTCCCGTTCGGCCAGGTGTACGCCACCCTCGCCCGCCTGGCGAGGGACGGGAAGGCCATCGCCGGGGAGGCCGAGCCAGGGGCCGGCCCGGACCGCAAGCGCTACACGATCACCGAGACCGGCAGGACCGAGGTGGAGTCCTGGCTCGCGGAGCCCATCCCGGCCGAGCCCTACCTGCAGACCGACCTTTTCGTGAAGGTCGTGCTGTCGCTGATGCTCGGCCACCCCGCGGAGGAGTACCTCGACGCGCAGCGCGCCGTCCACCTCCGGCGGATGCGCGAGCTCACCCAGCTCAAGCAGCGTGGCAATCTCGTGGATGCGCTCCTCGCCGACCACGGTCTCTTCCACCTGGAGGCCGACCTGCGCTGGATCGATCTCACCGCGGCCCGGCTCGCGGCGCTTGCCGAGGAGGTGACGGCATGACGGTCGCCAACGGCTCGCCCGTGACCGCGGCGGCGGGCACGATCATCGAGGGGCGGGATCTCGTGTTCTCCTTCGGGGAGACCCCGGCGCTGCGGGGGGCGAGCGTCTCCGTGCAGCGTGGCGAGATCGTCGCCGTGATGGGCCCGAGCGGCTCGGGCAAGTCAACGCTGCTGCACTGCCTGGCCGGCATCCTCGTCCCGGGCTCCGGTGCGGTCTACGTCGGCGGCCAGCGCGTCGACACAATGCGGGAGACGGAGCGCTCCAGGCTGCGGCGCGATCGCTTCGGCTTCGTCTTCCAGTTCGGCCAGCTGGTCCCGGAGCTGACGGCCGAGGAGAACGTCGCGCTGCCGCTGCTGCTCGGTGGCATGCACCGTGACGAGGCTCTCCAGGCGGCGCGGAGCTGGTTTGAGCGTCTCGACCTGGACGGCATGGAGCGCCATCGCACCGGCGAGATGTCCGGCGGCCAGTCCCAGCGCGTCGCGCTGGCGCGTGGCCTCGTCGCCCATCCCGACGTGCTCTTCGCCGACGAGCCGACCGGGTCGCTTGACTCGCTGAACGGGGAGCTGGTCATGGGCCTGCTGACGCGCGCCGCGCGTGACCAGGGATCGACGGTGCTCCTCGTCACCCACGAACCCCGCGTCGCCGCCTACGCCGATCGAGAGGTGATCGTCCGTGACGGCCGCGTAACCTCGGCCGAACCGGTGCCGCGATGATCCGCCTCGGCCTGCGCCTGACGGTGGGCAGCGGCCGCGAGGCAGCGCTGCGGGTGCTCATCACCGCGGCTGCGGTCGCCCTCGGGGTCGGGCTGCTGCTCGTCGCCATGGCCGGGGTCAACGGGCTGAACGCGCAGACCGAGCGCGGGGCCTGGCTCGACACTTCGCAGCAGACGCCCCGGTGCGGCGGCCCTGGGTGCCCGGGCCTGCCGAAGACGAGCACTCCGGCGCCTGGCCGGCTGTGGTGGCTGTCCGGCGTCGACCAGTTCGGCAGCCAGGCGATCGACCGGGTCGACGTCGCCGCTACCGGGCCCGGCGCGCCGGTCCCGCCGGGTCTCCCCCGGCTGCCCGGGCCCCGGGAGTTCTACGCATCGCCTGCCCTCAGCAAGCTCATGGCGTCCCGGCCCGCGAACCAGCTTCGTGACCGGTTCCCTGGTCATCAGATCGGGGCCATCGGGGCGGCGGCGCTTCCCTCCCCGAACTCGCTCATCATCGTCGTCGGCCACACCGCCGGCCAGCTGTCCGGGGTGCCTGGCTCGGTCGAGGCCCGGGGTATCCAGCAGAGCCTGGCCAGCTGCTACAGCTGCCAGAGCGGCGTCGGGAGCGGACCGGTTCTGAAGTGGATCCTGGCTGGTGGCGCGGTCGCCCTGCTGCTGCCCGTGCTCATCCTGATCGGGACGGCCAGCCGGCTGTCGGCGGCCAGGCGCGAGGCGCGCTTCGCCGCCATGCGCCTCGTCGGGGCCACGCCGCGGCAGGTCTCCGCGATCTCGGCGGTGGAGGCGACGGTCGCCGCGGTGACCGGGGTGGTGGCGGGCTTCGCCCTCTTCTTCCTCTTCCGGCCGCTGCTCAGGCACGTTCCCTTCGGCGGGGCACCGTTCGCCCCGGGCGACCTCTCACTGAACGGGATCGACATCGTTCTCGTCGTGATCGGCGTCCCGATCGCCGCGGTCGTGTCCGCTCGCCTCGCACTCCGCCGCGTCCAGATATCGCCGCTGGGCGTCAGCCGGCGGGCCGCTTCGCCCCCACCGAGGATCGCCCGGCTCGTCCCGCTTCTGGCGGGCATCGCCGTGCTCGCCTACTTCGACGCCGCCGGCAAGCCGGCCAGCAACGGCGGCCAGCTTCTCGAGCTGCTGATCGGCTTCGTGCTCCTGGTGGTCGGGCTGGTCCTCGCCGGGCCGTGGCTGACCACGGCCGGGTCTCGCCTCATGACCAGGCGGGCGAACCGCCCCGCGACGCTGATTGCCGGCCGCCGGCTCCTCGACAACCCCAAAGCGGCCTTCCGGTTCATCAGCGGGCTGGTGATCGCCCTGTTCATCACCAGCGCGGCGATCGGGGCGCTCAGCTCGATCGCCGCCGCTAGCACCGGGGGAGGTAGCACCGGCCGGGACACCGTCGCGGACCTGTTCTGCAGCTTCTCGTCGACATCGTGTCCCGCTTCCGCCCGGGTTCGCTCCGTCCCAGGTTCCGTGCTGGGCGAGCTCGGCGCCACGCCCGGGGTACGCGGGGTGACCGTGATCCACCAGACCCCGTCTCCCAGTCAGCAGGTGAACGGGTTCGGGGTGGTCGCCTGCGGCCAGCTGGCGAGGACGCCCGCGATCGGCGCGTGCGCACCGGGAGCGACGGCGGCCACCGTGGGCTGGTTCCTGACCACCATCCTCGGGCGCAGCCCGCATGCGTCGTCGACTGTGTGGCCGTCCGCGCACCTGTCGCCAGCCCGCCTCACGGGTCTTCCGGTGGATGGCGTCGCCGTCGCCACGAATGGGTCACCGGGCTCCGTCGAACGGGCCCGGACCGTGCTGGAGCGGGCGTTTCCCTTCCAGGGCGGCGCAGTGGTGGTCGAGAAGGTCGATCCGGCCACCGCACGGCTGCTCGCGATGATCCAGGACATGACCGACGTGGTCATCGTGGCCAGCCTCGTCATCGCCGCGTGCAGCCTCGCCGTGAACATCGCCGCCGGGCTGGGCGAGCGCAAGCGCCCGTTCAGCCTGCTCCGGCTCACGGGTGTGCCCACCAGGGTCCTGCACCGGGTCGTCGCGCTGGAGAGTGCGATGCCGCTGCTGCTCGTCGCGGCCGTGTCGATCGTGGTCGGTCTGGTCTCGGCCGCGCTCTACCTCCACTCCCAGGTCGGCATCCCGTTCCGGATGCCGGGGATCGCGTTCTGGGTGACCGTGCTGGGCGGACTCGTGGCGTCGCTCGCGATCATCGCGTCGACCTTCCCGCTGCTGAACCGGATCACCGGACCGGAGGTCGCCCGCAACGAGTGAGCACGCCAGGAGGGCCGTGGCCGGCCCTACCCGGGGCGGTTGGCCGCGACGAGGGGCATGAACAGGCCGGGGACTCGACCTGCCGGACTCCTCCTCCGCGCGCCGGGAACTCCGCGTCAGGTGCCCCCGGTGCGCCCGGCTATCGTCTGCCGCCGGGCCGCCGTGCTGGCAAGATGGCGGCATGGAACGGGTGCTTGGAATCGGCGGATATTTCCTCCGGGCCGCCGACCCGGTGGCCCTGGGCGCGTGGTACCGCGATTGCCTGGGCCTGGACGCTGATGAGAACGGCCTGTGGCGTCAGGAAGCCGGGCCGACGGTGTTCGCGACATTCGAGTCCCAGACCAGCTACTTCGGGTCCCCTGCTCAGCAAGCCATGCTCAACTTCCGGGTCAGCGACCTGGATGCGATGCTCGCGCAATTGCGTGCCAAAGGAGCGGACGTGACTGAAGAGACGCAGGACATGGAGGGTGTCGGCCGATTCGGCTGGGTCACCGATCCCGAGGGCAACCGGGTCGAGCTGTGGCAGCCCTCCTGACGGTCAGCGGCACAGGCGGCGGGCGAGCCGGCCTGTAGGCCGGGTTCTGTGCACCCGCCGAAGCGGGCCGACGGCCATCCATCTGGGACTGCCATTGCTGGCAGCCTCGTGCGGTCTACCCGCGAGCTCGGGCGGGTCACCCTCGATCGCTCGCGCAGTCTCCCCCGCGGAACCCAATCCGCGAAGGATCCCTTCTGACCTTGCTCCGGGTGGGGTTTACCTAGCCACTCGGGTCACCCCGAGTGCTGGTGGTCTCTTACACCACCGTTTCACCCTTACCCCGGGCCGGCCGGCGGCCGGCTCAGGGCGGTTTGCTTTCTGTGGCACTTTCCCGCGGGTCACCCCGGGTCGGCGTTACCGACCACCCTGCCCTGCGGAGCCCGGACCTTCCTCACCAGGCCGTGATCACTCACGACCGTGGCGCGGCCGCCCGGCCGGCTCGCCCGCCTTGCTCATCAGCATAAATGCTCAGCCTGGCCAAACGCGGCGGAAGATGCGCAGTGTCGTTAAGCGACCGGACCACCGCGGGGCCGTCGGGAAACCAGTCGACCTCGCACAGGCACGCCACGTCCAGCTGCATCCGGCGCAGCGACGGCGGCGGGGCGAGCAGCGCGTGCCGGAGCACGATCTTGATCGGCGACACGTGGCTCACCACCACGACCGTCCCGGGCTGGCGGTCGCGCACCCGGTCCAGCGCGGGCAGCACCCGCCGGGTGGTCGCCGCGAAGCTCTCCCCGCCGGGCGGTGCCAGGCTGGTGTCCTTCGACCAGGCCGCGACCTGTTCCGGCCAGGCCTGCATGGCCTCGGCGTAGCTCAGCCCCTCCCACTCGCCGAAGTCAGTCTCCATCCAGCCGTCGTCCACCCGCACCGGGGCGCCGGTGGCCGCGGCCACCGCCTCCGCGGTCAGCCGGGCGCGCTGCAGCGGCGACGTCACGATCAGCTGGATGCCCCCGCGCGCCGCGAGCCGCTCCGCCGCCGCCCGGGCCTGAAGCTGCCCGGTTTCGGTGAGCGGGATATCGCCCCGGCCCGCGAACCGCCGCTCGGCCGACAGCGGAGTCTCGCCGTGCCGCAGCAGCACGGTGGTCACCGGCTCGCCGTGCGCCGCTGCCCAGCCCGGGCCCGGCCGCGGCGCAGGGCGCGGGCCCTGCCCTCCAGGGGCGGAAAACCCCCCATCAGCAGAACGGCCCGTTCCCCCGCCATGCCCCGCGCCGCGTCCATCGGTCCCGGCGGCGGCGCCATCCATGGCCTTGTTGGCCAGCCGGTCGGCGTGGGTGTTGCGGGCCCGCGGCACCCACTGATAGGAAATCCGGCCCAGGCGGCGGGACAGCTCACGGGCCTGCGCGGCCAGCGGCTTGAGGGCCGGGTGCTTTATCTGCCAGCGCCCGCTCATCTGCTCGACGACGAGCTTGGAGTCCATCCGCACTTCGACGTCGGCGCCGGGGGCCAGCTCGGCCGCCTTGGTCAGGCCGGCCACGAGCCCGGAGTACTCGGCCACGTTGTTGGTGGTGGTGCCCAGGCTCTCGGCCAGCTCGGCGAGCACCACCCCGGTCAGCGCGTCGCGCACCACGGCGCCGTAGCCGGCCGGCCCGGGATTGCCCCGCGAGCCGCCGTCCGCCTCGATGACCAGCCTGGCCGGTGTGGCCCCGTCGTCAGGCACCGGTCGCCGTCACAGCCCGGACTCGGGGGTGCGGACCAGGATCCGGCGGCATTCCTCGCAGCGCAGCACTTCGTCGGGATCGGCGGCCCGGATGCGGTTCAGGTCCACCATGTTCAGCAGGAGATGGCAGCCCTGGCAGCGGCCGCCGCGCAGCGCCGCGGCCCCGACCCCGTGCTGGGCGCGCATCCGCTCATACAGGGCCAGCAGATCGGCCGGCTCCTCGGCGGCCACCCCGGCCCGGCGGTCGGCCGCCTTCCCGGCTTCCTCGGCGATTTCGGCCAGCGCCGCGTCCCGCCGCGCGGTGACCTCACCCAGCTGGTCGGCCAGCGCGGTCCGCTCGGCGGCCAGCGCGTCGCGACGGTTCTGCGCCGTCTCGCGGCGTTCCATCACGTCCAGCACGATCTCTTCGAGGTCAGACTGCCTGCGGCCGAGCGAGGCGATCTCGGATTGCAGGTTCTCCAGCTCGCGGGCGGAGGACACCTGCCCGGCGTCCAGCCTGGCCTGGTCCCGGTCCACCCGGGCCCGGACCTGTTCCACGTCGGCCTCGGCCTTGCCCTGCTCCCGGGCCAGGTCGCCCTCCTGGGCCTCGAGGCTGGCGATCTCGTCCCGCAGCTCGCGGTCCCGGGTCTCGAGCTGCCCGGCCTCCGCGGCCTCGGGCAGGCTCCGCCGGCGGTGATCCAGCCGGGTCAGCTCGGCATCGAGATCCGCCAATTCAAGCAGCCGCCGCTGCGCCTCGGGAGATGCTTTCACGGGTCCCCACGTTAGCCTGCCGCCAGCGGGAGCGGAAACGTGCGGGTAGGCCCGTGCCCCGGTGGGTCTTCGGGTGGCCGTGCGCTGGGTGCGGGTGCGCCCCGGCGCCGGATGGCGGGGTCAGGACGGCAGGGCGACGGTCACGATCATGGGCATGGTCGGCTGCCGGGACCCCGAGGCGGGCTCGACGGTGACCGCGACCTGGTCGCCAGCCCGCAGGCCGGTCACGATCATCGGCGGCGTCGTCCCGCCGTGCGCGGCAGGCAGCATGCCCACCGGCCGCGACCCGGACGGCCCCATCAGCCACAGCTCGTAGCGGTGCGCGGACGGCGGGGCGGGCAGCGCAGCCGTGGTGAACACGAGCGCGCGGGCCCGGTGCGACATGACCACCGTGGCCCGGCCGGTGCCGGACGCGGCGCGGCCCGTCATCATCGTCGCGTCCGGGGCGCCCAGCACCGCGGCGATGGCGTGGCTGCGCGCCTGCATCTGGTGCAGCTGGTGCTGTGCGTTGTAGGCGATGCCGCCGAACGCCAGCGCGACGGCGAGTACCCCGCAGGCGGCGGCTATCCCCCAGCGGCGGCGGGGCCAGGCCGGCCGCGGCGGGCTGCTGGCGGGCTGGTTCTGCCGGGTGTGCGCGGCGGCGGCGAGCACCCGGTCCCGCAGCCCGTCGGGCGGTGTGGTCACCGACGTGGCGGCCAGCAGCGCGCTGGCCTCGCGTAGCCCGCGCGTCTCCTGGCGGCACGCCGGGCAGCCGCTGAGGTGCCGCTCGAAACGGGCCCGGTCGGCGCTGTCCAGCGCGTCGAGCGCGTACGCCCCGGCCAGCATGTGCGGATCGGTCCGGCGCCAGGAGAATCTGCCCACGGCTACTCCACCCCCAGGCAGTCGCGAAGCCGGATCAGCCCGTCGCGCATCCGCGTCTTGACCGTGCCCACCGGCACGTCCAGCAGGACGGCCACCTCACGGTAGGTGCAGCCCCGGTAGTAGGCAAGCGTGATCGACTCCTGCTGCAGCTGGGTGAGCGATCCCAGGCAGCGGCGGACCCGCTCCGCGTCCAGCCGCGCCTGCACGGTCTCCGCGACGACGTCATAGGACACCTCGGGGTGGGCCACCCGTTGCTCCCGGGTGGTCGCGGCCTGCTCGGCCCGGACCCGGTCCACCGCCCGACGGTGCGCGAGCATCACCACCCAGGCCATCGCGCTGCCCCGGCTGGGATCGAACCGGACCGCGTCGCGCCAGATCTGCAGCAGGACCTCCTGCGCGACTTCCTCGGCGTGGGCCGGATCACGCAGCACGCTCCGCGCGATCCCGAACACGTGCCCGCTGACCCGCGTGTACACCGCGGCGAACGCGGCGTCGTCGCCCCGCGCTACCAGGGTGAGCAGTGACCCCAGGTCGTCACCCGGCTGGCCGGGCGCCGCACGCCGACCATGGCCCCGGTCATCCGGGGACCACGACGGGTTATCGGTCACCGGCACAACCTTTATTCGTTGCCGAACCGGGCATGGATTGCCCATCAGCCGCGATATCCGGCAATCCAGATCGCCGTAGGCTACGAATAGTCTCTGTGAAAGCTGTCCCTGACTTCCGACGCGTCATCCGCGGTGTGCTGGCCGGCCTGCTCACCGCGTGGGTCGCGCTCGGAGTCGCCCAGCTCATCGCCGGGCTCAGCCGCCCGCAGGGCTCACCCGTGGCCGCGGTCGGCAGCGTGGCCATCGACAACGCCCCGCCCGCGGTCAAAAACTTCGCGATCTCCACGTTCGGCTCGCATGACAAGCTCGCTCTGGTCATCGGCATCCTGGTGATTCTCGCAGTGTTCTCCGCGGCTATCGGCGTGCTGGCCATGCACCGGCTCAGCTATGGCTTCGCCGGGCTGGCTGTGTTCGCCCTGATCGGCATCCTCGCCGAGCTGGACCAGCCCAAGGCGGCGCTGGTGGACGTGCTGCCCACGCTGATCGGTACCGCGGTGGGCGGCTACACGCTGTACCGGCTGGTGCGCGCGGCCGGCGGCCTGCCGTCCCGGACGGCGGGCCGGCTCCCGGCCCGCCCGGCCAATGCCTGGGGCCGCTTCAGCGCGACCACGCCAGCTTTCGACGCGGCCGCCGACGACGACTCCGCAGCTGGGCTGGCCGCATCCGGGACCTGGCCGGGGCCGGGATTGCGCACCGGGCCACCCCGGCCCCCCGGCCCCCCGGCGGACGAGCCACCCCCGCCCGCTGGCCCGCCGGACGTGCCGCCCCGACCCGCTGGGCCGCCGGCCGGGCCGCCAGCGGGCCGACCACCCCAGCCTCCGCGCCCGCCAGCTGGGCCCCCGGAATGGCAGCCGGGGCGGCGCGGCTTCCTCACCGCCAGCGTGATCGCGCTGGCGGTGGGGGGTGTCGGCGCGTTCGCCGGACGGGCGCTGTCCGAGCGGTCCAGCGTGTCGGCGGCCCGGGCCAGCGTGCGCTTCCCGCGGCCGGCCCACCCAGCGCCGCCACTGCCGTCCGGCACTGACCTCGACATCAAGGGCCTGAGCCCGTTCGTCACGCCGAACGGCTCCTTCTACCGGGTGGACACCGCGCTGATCCTGCCCCAGGTGGCGCCGCAGACCTGGCACCTGCGGATCCACGGCATGGTGGAACGCGAGATCAGCATCAGCTTCGACGAACTGCTCAGGCGGCCGCTGACCGAGGACTGGATCACGCTGTGCTGCGTGTCCAACCCGGTGGCCGGCCCGTACATCGGCAACGCCAAGTGGCTCGGCGCGAGCCTGGCCAGCCTGCTGCGCACCGCCCGGCCGCGGGCGGGCGCGGACCAGTTGCTGTGCACCTCGGTCGACGGCTTTACCTCCGGCACGCCCATCGCCACCGTCCTGGACGGCCGGGACGCCCTGCTCGCGGTCGCGATGAACGGGACCGCGCTGCCGGTCGCGCACGGCTTCCCGGTCCGCATGGTGGTCCCCGGGCTGTACGGATACGTATCGGCGACCAAGTGGGTGACGGACATCAAGGTGACCACGTACGCCGCGGAACCGGCGTACTGGACCCAGCGCGGCTGGTCCCGGCGGGCACCGATCAAGACCGAGTCGCGTATCGACGTGCCGAACGGGCCGGTGAAAGCGGGCAGGACGCCGGTGGCCGGGGTGGCCTGGGCCCAGCACAAGGGCATCGACGCGGTGCACGTCCGGGTGGACCGCGGGCCGTGGCAGCAGGCCCGGCTGGCCGCGGTGCCGGGGATCGATACCTGGCGGCAGTGGGTATGGGAATGGGACGCGCCCCGTGGCACGCACCTCATCGAGGCGCGGGCCACCGATGCGACCGGCTACACCCAGACCGCGGTGCAGGAACCACCCGAGCCCAACGGAGCCAGCGGCTATCCCAGCATTACCGTCAACGTGACCTGAACTCCCCGGCGCCGCCGGCCGCCGCCGGGCCGCTGCCGCGCACCGCGGCGGGACCACCTCCGCCGGGCTCGTGCCGGATCTCCCGCCTTTCAGCCCGGGCGGGTTAGAGCAGCTGGTCGCGGATCTGGCCGGAGAGATAGGCGCTCAGCCAGCGGCCCAGTTCGTCGAAGACCCGCCGCCGTCCCAGGCCGTCGGGCAGTGCCTCCCCCGGCGGCCCGCCGTCCACCTTGAGCCAGGTCACGTGCGGGCCGAGGCGCATGGTGGCCTTGCCCCCGGCGACCACCGGCAGCGGGAGCAGCCCGCCGGTCCCGCCGGGAGCGTCCCAGCCGGCGGACGGGCACAGCACCAGTACCGGGCAGCCGATGTCCAGGCCGCGGCGGAGCCGGCGCCGGACGGCGGTGAGCAGCGCCGTCGGCCGCTGCGCCGGGCCCGCGAATCCGCGGGCCACCGTCCGCATCAGCCACGATCCGGCCCCGAAGGACGGACTCGCCATGATCAGCGCGTCCGTGGGCTGGCTGCCGCGCCGGGCGTGGCACCATAGCGCGCCGATCAGCCCGCCGACCGCGTGCGCGCTCAGCACCATGGTCTCGATGCCGTCGGCCTCGCGCACGTGCGCGGCGGCGCTGTCCAGCCAGGCGAAGTACTCTTCCAGTTCCGCCGCGGGGCTGTCGGCGGCCGGACGGCCAGGATCAGCCAGCCGCCGCAGGTCCGCGACATAGAAGTGAAATCCCCGGTCGGTGTACCAGCTGGCCAGGTCGGCCGGCACGAAGTGATCGTTCATGCAGTGCAGGTAGATGACCGCCCGCTTGGTCGGGCGCGCGCTGCGGCGGCGCAGCACCGCCCCATCCAGCCCGTGCGTCCCGGACGGCTCCTCCGCCGGGATCGGCAGGCTGACCGCCTCATATCCCTCAGCCGCACCGCAGGCACCCGTGATGAGACCCATGTGCTTCCCCCGTCCCTGCCGCCCGGCCCCGCCCCGCCCCCGCCGCCGGGCGAGTGAACTCGCCACCAGAGTTCGCCTGAATACGGAGCGTCACTCGCAGTCTGGCATCGTGATTGCCACCGTACGGCGGAAACACGCCAGCCAGCCAGATCGCCGGGCGCGCGTTTGCCGTCAGACGGGAGGATTCGGCCCGCCCGGCGGCCCGGTCACCGGCGAGCCGTAGGCTCGGCTCATGGCCAGCGACAGGCACGACGGGATCCAGGCCGACGAGCAGCAGGTCATGGAGACCGAGCGAAAGTACGACGTCAGCGCCAATTTCGTGCTCCCGGACCTGACCGGCCCCGCTACCGGGCAGCTGACCCGGCCGGAGGTGCTGGACCTGACCGCCACCTACTTCGACACCGCCGACTTCCGGCTCGCTCGGGCGCACATCACGCTGCGCCGGCGGACCGGCGGTACCGACGCGGGCTGGCACATCAAGCTGCCGGTCAGCGCCGACACCAGACGTGAGCTGCACTTCCCGCTGGGCGAGGCCACCGCGACCGTGCCGGCCAGGATCACCGCCGAAGTGGCCCGGTGGACCGGGGGCGAGCCGCTGGCCCCGGTTGCGCTGCTGCAGACCCAGCGCACCGTCCGGCGGCTCATCGGCCCGTCAGGCGAGGTCCTGGCCGAGGTGGCCGACGACCGGGTGCGCGGCTCCCGGCCCGACCCGGTGGACGAGGCCCGCTGGCAGCAGACCGACGCCTGGCGGGAAATCGAGGTGGAGCTGGTCAGCGGAACCGAGGCCGTGCTGGACGCGGCCGCCGCCCGGCTGACCGACGCCGGCGCCCGGCCCTCGCCCTCCGCCTCCAAGCTGGCCCGCGTGCTCGGTACTAGCTGACCGTGCTGGCCAGCCCGGCCTGGAACCGGTACCGCGTCGCACCCGGGCTGGACGGTGCCCACCGCCGTCGCGGTGCGCGGGGTAAGGCGGTCAACGTGCCCGGGTGGTGACCCGGCCGAGGGCGCGCTGAATTCGGCGGTGAGCGCCACGCCGGTGCCGGGAGCGGCGAACCCGGGCGGCGGGGCGCACGTGCTAGCGGTTGTACCGCGGTTTTCAGAGCTGGCCCAG
>Ga0335078_10005674_pt1 | contig 18463 bp, 11 predicted proteins | sample Lox_Sample_32_FD_206711 | JGI IMG/M metagenome (GOLD analysis project Ga0335078, IMG submission 206711) | Soil microbial communities from Loxahatchee National Wildlife Refuge, Florida, United States - Lox_Sample_3.2 | ecosystem: Environmental > Terrestrial > Soil > Wetlands | place: USA... | reverse complement strand
TTGGCGCGGACGCCGGCGCCTTCGCCCCGGGCGAGGATCTGTTCGCCCGGATCCGGGCGGAGCACGCCGCCCAGCCCCTCGCCTGCGTGCTGGTCGACGAGGCGCAGTTCCTCAGCCGCGTCCAGGCGCGCCAGCTGAGCGACGTCGTCGACACGCTCGACATCCCCGTCCTGTGCTACGGGCTGCGCACCGATTTCCAGGGCAATCTGTTCCCGGGCAGCGCCGAACTGCTCGCCTGGGCCGACACGCTGACCGAGATCAAGACGATCTGCCACTGCGGCCGGAAGGCGACGATGGTGCTGCGTCTCGACGCGAACGGCCAGGTGGTGCGCCGGGGCGCGCAGATCCAGATCGGCGGCAACGACCGGTACGTCTCGGTGTGCCGCCGGCATTTCAAGGAGGGTCGCGCCCATGAGTGAGCCGGGCGCGAGCGACGCAAGCAACGCCCGGTTCCTTTGCGAAGAGGCCCGGATCGAACGGTGCCTGTAGGGCCGGCGCTTGTCGCCGCGCCGTGTCAATTCGAAAGCGGCATGCCGGCGAGCGGCAGCCCTACGGCCGCCGGGGTAAATCCGCGCGCTCACACGCGGCTGGAATTGCGGGCGCGGGTGTGTTAGGCAACTCCAACCCGCCAACCTGCCATGAGCGCCGCCCCCGCCGACAACCTGGCGTCCCTGGACCGGGCAATGCAATTGTCCAACCTCCGCCATGAGTTCGAGGAACGGACGTTCTACGGCGCGGCGGTGGCGCAGGAGCGGGTCGCACCGCTCACCGAGACGACCAGCCTGGCGGGGGCCAAACGCCGGCTGATCGAGGACGCGGTGGCGGTGGCGCCCCTCGCCGCCCACATCGTCCGCGGCTCCCGCATCGAGTGCTCGCTGGCGGACGACGCCTACGCCTGCCGCGGGCCGGTGACCTGCTTCCGCGTCCACGAGATCCTGCGCAAGACCCGGGGGCATCCCGAGGCGCGGATCCTGCTGAACGACACGCCGCTGCCGCGCGAGGAACTGCTGACGATGTACCGGCTGCTCGTGCCCAACACCAATCTCGAACCCCTGTCGCCGATCACGCTCTACACCCTGCCGCGCATCCTGGCGATGGCGGTGGTCGGCGGCGTGGTGGCCGGCGCCTGGATGGGCCGGCAGCACTCGCCCGAGGTGGGGATGGATTTCCGCGCCGCCTTCCTCGGCGGCGGGCTGGTGGCCGCGGGGATGACGCTGCTGGGCCAGTTCGCGCTCAGCCGCAACGTCTTCAAGACGGCACCGTGGAACGCCGCGCTCTACAACGACGCCAACCTGTTTCTCTACCGGCAGGAACCGGCCGCGCTCTTCCTCGCGCGGCGCGAGTTCATGGAGCGGAACCATTTCATCAAGGGCGGCCTCAACGGCCGGCGCTACCACGAGCGCGCGCAGGCGATCGAGACCGGCGCCTACACGGCGGTGCTCCGGCAGCGGCGGGAGCAGCTGCTCGCCCGGACCTGACCGGCCGGCGGAGGACGGCTGCGGCCGCCGCGTCCCAGCGCCGCTTGCCTTCGCCGCAGAGTCCGCGATCCTGCGCCCATGCCCGCCGCCGCACGCTGCCCCTGGCCCACGACGCCGCTCTACGTCGCCTACCACGACCACGAATGGGGCGTGCCGCTGCATGACGAGCGCCGGCTGTTCGAGTTCCTCATCCTCGAGGGCGCGCAGGCGGGCCTGAGCTGGCTCACCATCCTGAACAAGCGGGAGAACTATCGCCGCGCCTTCGACGGCTTCGATCCCGAAAAAATCGCCCGCTACGGCGCGCGCAAGGTGGCCGCGCTGCTGGCCGACCCGGGCATTGTCCGCAACCGCCTGAAGATCGCCGCGGCCATCCGCAACGCCCGCGCGTTTCTCGAAGTGCAGCGCGAATTCGGCAGCTTCGACCGCTACATCTGGCGTTTCGTCGACGACCACCCGGTCCAGAACACCTGGCGGTCGATCAAGGAGATCCCCGCCCGCACTCCCGTTTCCGACGCGATGAGCGAGGACCTGCGGCGCCGCGGGTTCACCTTCGTCGGCAGCACGATCTGCTATTCGCACATGCAAGCCACCGGGATGGTCAACGACCACCTCGTGACGTGCCCGCGCCACGCCGCCTGCGGGAAGCTGGCGCGTTTGCGTGACCCCACCGGGGCTTACAGTGCCTCGCGCGCGACCGAGTCGCGCCGGGTGTCGGGCAGGCCGGCGCAAGCGCGAGCCGCGAAATCACGGACGCCGCGCAGCACGAAGAGCGGCACCCCCGGCGCGCGCTGCGCCGCGAAGCCCTCGAAGCCGGCGCCAGACACGTCATCGAGCACCACCGGCGGACGCAGGTCCGGCGCGGCGAAACCGACGCTGACGTCGCGCACGCTCAGATTCCGCACGTGCCGCGCGTACAGCCCGTAGGCCGGAATGGGGCCGAACATACTCGGTTCCGGATAGGAGCGCTCGTTTTCCGGCGGCTCGACCGCGGCGTCCTCGCGCGTGCCCCCACCCTGATACTCGATCCGGATGTCGCGCAGCGCCACGTCCTCGATCGGCCGGCCGGGCAGCCCGCAGAGCAGCGACGCGTAGCGCGGCTCGGCCCCGGACACGGTGACCTGGCTGATCCACACCCGGCGGATCGCGCCCACCGGCGTGCCCGCCGGCCCCCGCGCCCGGTTGCCCAGGCGCAGGAACAGAGGGGCAGTCGTGATCTCACGCATCGTCAGGTTGGTGACCGTGACGTCCTCGAGCACGCCGCCGTCCACGGTCTCAAGCGCCAGGCCGCGGCTGCGTTCGAAGACGCAGTCCGCGACCGCGATGTTGCGGAAGCCGCCGTTCGACTCCGTGCCGCACTTGATGCGGCCGGTCACGCGGTCGCGATCCGGCGCGAGCTGCTGGGCGCGGCGGAAGGTGCCGTCGAGCATTGAGCCGGGGTCGTAGCCGGTGACCCGGCAGTTGGTGATGGTGACGTTCTCCGTGGCGCGGGCGGAACCGAGGGCGTAGGAACTCTTGAGCACGATGGCATCGTCGTTGGGCGTGTTGACCGTGCAGTCGGCAACGCGCACATTGCGGCAGCAATCGATGTCGAAACCGTCGCGCACCGTGTCGACGCGGACATTGTCGATGGTCAGATCGTCCACGCCGGTGGCGAGGAGCGCGAAGTGGCCGCCGCGCAGGATCGCGAAGTCGCGCAGCAGGACGTTGCGGCAGGACTTGAGCGCAATCGCCTTGTTGGCCCACCCGTCCATCGAGTCGGACTGGTTGGGGTCGCCGGGGAGCAGCACGTCGGGGATGGCCGCGCCGTCGGGTCCGAGACTCAGCGGCATGTCGCCGGCGCGCAGCTCGCGGCGCGGGCCGGGCCCGCGGCGGGTCAGGCCGCGGCCGTCGATCCGGCCCGGGCCGAGGATGGAGACGTCGGTCAGGTCCTCGCCCCAGATCAGGCTGTTGTGCCAGTGGCTGTGGCCGAAGTCCTGGTATTGATCCCACTCATTGGGCTCCACGGCGTCGTAGGACCCGGCGCCGGGGCCCGGCGTGGCCGCGAGGAGGGTCGCCCCGGGGCCGAGATAGAGCGCGACGCGGCTGCGCAGGCGGACGGAGAAACTGAGATAGTTGCCGGCCGGGAAGAACACGGTGCCGCCGCCGGCGTCGTGGGCGGCGGCGATCGCGCGGTTGATGGCGTCGGTGTCGGGCGTGGCGCCGTCGCCCCGGGCGCCAAACGCGCGGACGTCGCGGACGGGCGCACCGCCGGCATCGGGCGCGCCGGTCGCGAGGCAGAATCCCGCACGCAGCGGGAACGGGAGAAGCCGCCAGGACCGACGGGGAAAGCCGGGAAGCATGGGCGAACGCCCAGCCTTGGGGACGAACGCCCGCCGGGCAAGCCAAGCTCCGCGCCGGTGGTGGGTAATTCTGTCCTGTCATCGCGAGGCCCGCAAAACGGGCCGTGGCGATCCAGCTCGATTGCTTCGGCGCCGCGCCTTCGCGCGGCGCCTCGCAATGACAAACTGACCCACCACCCCCGCGCCGGGGCGAACCGCGGCTTGCGCCCGCCCCGGCACCCCCTACCTTGTCCCGCCAGTTCATGCACGTAGGCCTCACTTCCGAACAACGGCAGCGCACCGGGCTGGGCGATCCCGGTGCGCCGGAATCCGAGCGCCAGCGGCTCCTCTACATCAACCTCAAGCTGCGGGACCTCGGCTGCCCGACGTTCCCGCTGGCCACCGACGCGGACCTCGCCGACCTGATGGGCGACATGCTGGCGCTCAGCCGGGAAAAGGACCGGCTGCTCGCCGACCGCCTCTGTCCGGTCGACCAGCGCATCCAGAACTACCTCTACGACACGCTCGACGGCGTGGTGCCGGTGCCGCATCTGCCCGCCCGCACCTTCGTGCTCGACCGCTACGGACTGGCGCGGGCGCTGTCGCTGCCGCCCGACCGCGACGCCTTCGCCTCCGACCTTGTCCGGTCCTACCGGGTCCGCCAAGGCGCGCTGCACAATCCGCAAAATGACCGCCGCACCACCGAGGGCGTGTTCCACGTCGCCGAGGGCGGGCTACCGATCCCCGACGACAAGAGGGCGGTGCCGGTGGCGGTCTTCGGCCGGCTGCTCCAGGCGGCGCTCCAGCCGCCCGCGGAACTGCAGCGGCTGCCGTTCACCGCGACGCAACCCGAACCGGCGGAATGCTTCGTGTCGCTGCTCCTGCGGCCGGCGGTCTGCCCGGCCGTCCCGGGCTTCATCGCGGAGAAGTCGCTCGAAGTGCGGTTCTTCGCGCCCGGCGGCCTGGTGAGCAACCTCGATTTCGTCGAAAGCGTGTTCGGCAACGGCGGCGATCCCCGGCTGCCGGAGAACGACGCCGGACTCGACCCGATGCACTGGACCGGGCACACCGGCTGCGTCATTCTCGCGCCGCACCTCACGCGCCTGACCAAGCGCGAGCTGGGCCTGCCGCCGTGGGCCGGGGCCACGCCGCGCCAGCAGCGCGACGGCATGTGCTGGCGCGACCCGGCCGAACGCTACAATGACGGCCAGGCCTTCAAGCTGACCTCGCGCGACGGCGCCGGCGTAATCGTGACCATCCTCGCCGACAACTATTTCGGCTACTGCAAGAAGGAGGTGAAGACGCAGATCAGTTTTTCCGCGAACCTCTTCGGGCTGGCCGAGGAGGAGCACGCGGGCGGCGCCCTGCTCTTCACGCGCTACGATCTCGCGGCCGATTTCGCGGCGGCGCGGGTGATCACCAAGTATCCCCGCACGCTCGCCGACGGCTTGAAGCTGCTGGGCGACGGCGTCGAGCGCCAGCCCGAGGGCCATGCCGTCGACCGCCGGTACCCCGACATCATCTATGTGCCGGAGGATTCCCACTTCGACCTTCCCACCCAGTCGGTGACCTGGTCCCACGAAGGCAAGCCGGTCACGGTGAAGCTGCGGCTGGGCCACAGCTACGTCCTGCCTTCCGGTTTCAAGGTGAACATGGAGAAGCCCCGCGGCAGCCGGACCTGGCGGCTCGTGGGGACGCATGCGGAGTGCACCTTCTGCCACAAGCCGTGCACCGTCTCGGGGGGCGGCAAGTCGGAGATCTCGAAGAGCCTGTCCGACGCCATCATCCAGGGTCCGGTCTTCACGGCCAACTTTGCCGCCGACTTCGACCTCGTCGCGCAGCTGCTGGCCCACGACTTCTCCGAGCGGTTCCGCGACCCGGCGCGCCGGGGCTCCGACCACCGGCCGATCCTCAGCCCGCAGCGCTCGCTCGGCTCGGTGATCAAGCTGCTCACGCCGGCGCCGGTGGAATTCAGCGACGAGTACAACGCCTGGCTGGAAGCCATCCCGCAGCATCTCAAGGAACTCGCGCTCGTGGTGAAGCGATTCCACAAGCCCGAATGGGGCGACGCCTGGCGCGAGCACTTCGGCGTCGCGGTGATCAACGGCGTGCCGGCCAACGAACTGCGCCTGCACGGCCGGCAGCTCGAGGCGAGCTACCTCCGGGTGGGCTTCGCCTCCGATGGCTCGTGGCGGACCTTCGGCCTGCGCAAGGATTTCCACCCCGCGCTCAAGATCCAGATGGAGGACGACATCACGGCATCGATCGTCGTGCCGCGGCGGGCGCTCGACGGCCTCGGGGTCGCAGCGGTGCAGCCGGCGCTGAAATTCGTGCGCAACGTCGAGTACCGGCTCTTCCAGCGGCCCGACGACGCGATCGTGCGCGGCTACGACCACCAGACCGAGGCGGATTTCGCCCGGCCGCACACCTTCTTCTCCAACTACGAACCGCTGACCGCGGCGCAGGCGCAGGCGCTGGTCGAAGACGCGATCGCCTTCGACGAGTTCACGACGCCAATGCAGCGGCTGATCGCCACCGCGGCCGCCGGCGGTCGGCCGGAGTACTTCGTCTGCTCGGCCCATCCGCGTCTCGTCGACGGCAAGCCGTCGCGCAATCCCCGCTACCTGCAGACGCGGCCGGACCTGCTGCACCCGCGCGAGTCGCACCTCGCTGAAATGGGCCTGCGGCTGATGCGGCAGGTGCCGGTGGGCCGTCCCGTGCTGACGCCGGTCAACGCCGTGCTCGCCGGCCGGCGTAACAATCCGGCCGATCCCGCGGCCGGCATCCGCTCCCTCGCCGTCTACAATCCGCTGCACTACATGGAGCTGCCGGAGCTGTTCATGGAGTTCATCTGCAGCATGACCGGCAAGTCGCCCTCGACCACCGGCGCCGGCTCGGAGGGTGCGCTGACCAAGGGGCCGTTCAACGCCCTGCCGCCGATCTACGACCTGAACGCGGCGCTGGTGTCGTTCCTCGTCACCGGCTATCCCGGCTTCCTCTCCTCGGCCGGCTGCGTCGGGCCGCAGACCCGCGTCGACCACGACATCAGCCTGCTCGTGCCCGAGGTGTGGTGCCGGATGGGGCCGGAGGAGCGCGAGCCGCGCTTCCTCCTCGCCGGCGGATTTCTCGAGCGGTGCGAGGACTTCGCGCACGAGGGCCGGCCCGTGCTCGCCAGTCGGCTGGGCTACCGGATCACGCGGCGCTTCGTGGCGCATTTCTGCGGCCGGGTGTTCAACCACCCGCACCTGATCTTCAGCCCCGAGATGTTGCGGCCGGAACTGCAGGATCGGGCGGAGTTCGTCGAAGGCATGGACAACATCGTGGCGACGCAGCAGCGGGTCGCCGCGTACTACTTCAACGACGGGAGCATCGCCCAGGCCTGCCCGCCGCTGCGCGCCCTGCTGCACATCATGCGCGACGGCCGGTTCGAGGGACGCGACCTGACGCACCCGGAAATCCGCGCGCTGTTCTCGCCGGAATCGGCGCTGGCCAGCGAGTGGTACCGCGATCGCCTGCGGGCGCGGCAGACCGTCGCCGTCCGCCAGTGGCGCCGGCACCTCGCCTATCTGGAGAAGTTTCTCACGCGGCCCAACTACGCCGATGAAGCGGCGCGCCTCGGCATCCCCGACCGGCTCGCCGAAGCCCGGCGCGAGCATGCCCGCGTGGCCGGCGCCGGCTATCTCGAGGAATTGCGGGGCACAATCGGCGCCGAGCCGGCCATCGCCGGCCCCGCGGGCTGAGGCCGGCGGCGCTCCAAGCCGCTGGCGCGCAAGGGCTCCCAAACCCCCGCGCGGGTCGTTGCATAACCGTTACTTTTCACCCGGCGGCGCTGGGCGACGGATTCTGATTACCATGGCAGAAGCCGGGGCGTCCGTTGACTCCCGGGCCGATGAAAGCAACTTGTGCGAGCCCCAAACCCATGGTTAGTCCCAATCTAAGCAATTCACCGACCGGAAGTTCCGTGTCGCTCGAACAGCCGCGCACCATCCGGGACGCGGTCATCCGTCTCGCGGGAGATTCCCAGGACGGCATCCAGACGGTGGGCGGATTCCTCGCCCGCCTCGCCGGCAGGTCCGATCAGGACGTGATGACGTACATGACGATTCCGTCGACGATTTCCGGCGGACCGTCGATCTTCCAGGTGCGCATGGGCAGCGGCGAGATCCTCTCGGCCGGCGACCAGGCGGACATGCTGGTGGCGTTCTACCAGCACAGCTACGAGGACCACATTGAGTCGCTGCGTCCGGGCGGCGTGCTGCTCTACGACACCGACCACGTCACGCCCAACCCCGACGACAAGCGCTTCACCTCCATCGGCGTGCCGATCACGAGCCGCACGATCGAGGCGGTGGGCGGGGCGGCCAAGGACAAGGGCAAGAACATCTTCGTGCTCGGCCTGCTCGGCCGGATCTTCCAGCTCGACGTCGCCAAGCTCACCAATCTCGTCAGGGAGCGCTTCGGCGGGCGCAACGAGGACATCGTGCGCAACGCCCTCCTCGCCTTCGACGCCGGTTACGCCTACCCGGCGGACAACATCCGCGACTGCTTCTTCCGGTTCGACCACGCGCCGCGCGCCTCCACCCGCCCGCAGGTGACGATGGACGGCAACCAGGCGCTGGCCCTCGGGCTCATCGCCGCCGGCGTGCGTTATGGGGCCGCCTACCCGATCACCCCGTGGTCCACGATCATGGAAATGCTGCGCACCGAGTTGCCCAAGTACGGCGGCACGTTCGTGCAGGCCGAGGATGAGCTGGCCGCTGTTTCCTACGCCCTTGGCGCCGCGTATGCCGGCCACCTCGCCGTCACCGGCAGCTCCGGCCCCGGGCTGTCGCTCAAGATGGAGGCGCTGAGCTGGGCCGCGATGGCGGAGATGCCGTTGATCGTGGTGAACATCCAGCGCGGCGGCCCGAGCACCGGCCTGCCAACGAGCGTCGAGCAGAGCGACCTAATGCAGGGCATCTACGGCAGCCACGGCGACGCGCCGCGCGCCGTCCTCGCGCCGCGGAACGTCGAGGACTGCTTCTACGTCGCCCTCGAGGCCGGCCGCATCGCGCGCCACTACAGCACGCCCGTGCTGATCCTTTCCGACCAGTCGCTCGCCACCCGCATCGAGGCCTTCGACGAGCCCGACCTGGCCAAGCTGATGGTCGAGGTGAAGCCCGACCTGACCGAGCGGCCCGCCGACTTCAAGCCCTACGCCCTCGACCGCCTGACCCGCCATGCCCCGCCGGGGACGCGCATGGCCGCGGGGAAATTTCCCAACGTGACCGGCCTGGAGCACGACGAGGACGGCCATCCCTCCGGCAACCCCGCGATGCATGCCAACATGACGGCCAAGCGGCGCGAGAAGATCAAGGCGCTGGGGGCCGAGATTCCCGCGCCGGAGCTTTTCGGCGATGAAAAGGGCACGGTGCTCCTGGTCGGCTGGGGCTCGACCTGGGGCCCGATCCGCGAGGCGGTGACGCGCCTCCGCGGCGGCGGCATCAAGGCTGCCCAGGTCCACCTGCGGCACCTGCATCCGCTCCCGGACAGGCTCGCGGCGATGTTCAACAACTACCGCCACATCTTCGTGGTCGAGATGAACGACGAGGGCGTCTACGGCTTCGGCCAGCTGGCCATGCTGCTGCGGGCGCGTCTCGCCAATCCCGCCATCCGCAGCATCACGAAGACGGACGGCCTGACGTTCAAGGTGCGCGAGATCGTCGACGGCGTCTCCCGCCACCTCCATCCCGAGCGCTCGCTCGAAACCCTGCCGCCGTTCGCGCGCTGAACTTCGCAGCGCGAAGAAGCAACAAGGATCAAGTAGCAAGTACCCAGAGGCATCCAACCTGCCGATTTCAGACTCCCGCCCCGATGAGCTCCGCCGTTTCCATCCCCCCCGCCCACCCGGCCGCGCCGGGACGCGCGCCGCTGACGCGCAAGGCGCTTGCCGCCGACCACCCGACCTGGTGCCCCGGCTGCGGCGACTTCGCCGTCCTGGCCTCCTTTCAGCGCACGCTCGAGAAACTGCAGTATCCGCAGGAGAACATCGTCTGCTTCGCGGGCATCGGCTGCTCGTCGCGCTTCCCTTATTTCGTCAACACCCACGGCGGCCACTATCTCCACGGCCGCGCGCTGCCCATCGCCGCCGGCGTCAGCCTGAGTCGCGACGATCTCCATGTCTTTGTCTTCGGCGGCGACGGCGACGGCTTTTCCATCGGGGGCAACCACCTCGTGCACACCGCGCGCAAGAACGTCAAGCTGACCTACGTCATCATGGACAACTTCGTCTACGGGCTGACGAAAAAGCAGACGTCGCCGACCTCGCCGGTGGGCTTCAAGTCCAAGACCGACCCGACGGGCGCGATCGACCAGCCGATCAACCCCATGCGCACCCTGATCAACAGCGGGGCGACGTTCGTGGCGCGCAGCCATGCCGCCCAGGTCGCGCACATGACGGAAATGATGGAGCGCGCGGCGCGGCACGACGGCTTCGCGGTGGTCGAGATCCTCTCCGAGTGCGTCGAGTTCTTCCCCGGCGCGTTTGACGCGGGCAATCCGCGCAAGAACGGCGCCTTCACCCTGGTCGAGGAGAGGAAGAACGACGGCTCGCCGGAGGACGCCAGGCGGCACGATCCGACCAACGAGGTCGAGGCGTTTCGGCTCGCCACCCTGCCGTGGCCGGGCGTGTTCGGCGTGTTCTACGAGGTGCAGCGCCCGACCAAGAACCGGCTCGAGGCCGGGCTGGTGGCCGCGGCGCGCGAGCGTTCCAAGGGCGCTTCCGACCTGCAGCTGCTCCAGTCCACGTTCGCCCGGATGCACTGAGCGGCCGCCGCTACGGCGACGGCTCCGACTCGCGGAGCAGGCGGACCAGCTGGTCCTTCCACACCGCGGCCAGCGTGTGCGTGCCGTGTCCCCGGGTCTGCTCGCTGCGCGGGATCACGACGGCACGGCCGTGCGGCACGCGCGTGATCTCCTGCTCCAGGATGCCGAGCTCCGGCGGATTGATCAGGTCGTCCTCGGAATTGACCGCCAGCAACGGCGCCCGGATTTTTTCCAGGGCCGGGCCGGGGTCGTAGTCCCGCGACGCCTCGATCGCGTAGAGCACATCATTGGCGTCCTCCTCCTTCGACACGACCGCGACGAAACGGTCGAGCGCCGCGTCGGTGCCGGCCAGCGTCGGCGTTTCCTGCTCCCGCCGCACGGGGTTGCTGCTCATGAACCAGAGCATCTCGACGGCGGTGGTGAGCGACGGCGGCTCGGTCCGGTACTCGCCGCCCTCCCACGCGGGGTCATGGCGGATGGCGTCGATGATCATCCGCCGCCAGCCGCGGTTGCGGCCCGCGACCTGCGTCGGCAGGCTCGCGAGCGGCATGAGCGCGTCCATGAACTCGGGATGCACCTCGCCCCACAGCCAGGTGTGCATGCCGCCCATCGAGGTGCCCATGACGAGGCGCAGGTGGTTCACGCCCAGCCCCTCCTTCAGCAGGCGGTATTGCGCCTCGACCATGTCGAGGTAGCCGTAGTGCGGGAAGCGCGCATGCAGCCCGTCGCTCGGCTTGCCCGACTGGCCGTGGCCAATGCAGTCCGGCAGCACGATGAAGTAGCGGGCCGCGTCGAGCGGCTGGCCGGGGCCGAAGAGCTCGCCGGCAAACTCGGGGCGGATGAACTGGGCGCCGCTGCCCGTGGTGCCGTGGATGATGAGGACGGCGTTGCGCACCACGCCCCGGGCGTCGCGCTCGGGCCGGCCGAGCGTGCGGTAATGAATCTGCAATTCCGGCAGGGTCTCGCCGGAGCGGAAGTGAAAGTCGCGCAGAACGAAGTCGCCCTGCACGGGCGGCGGGTAGTCGGCGCCGCGGACGGCGGGGGCCGCCAGCAGCAGGGCGCAAAGCCAGAGAGGTCGGTGCATGAAGGGGACGCGAGGTTCAGTCCACGAGCCGGCGGGTCAGGCGCACAAGTTCCTCGGCCACGCGCTGCGCGGACTTCCGGGTCCGCGGGTCCTGGAGCGCCCCCTGCGCGTCGAAGGCTTCGTCGGCGTGGGGCACCGTGCATTGGGCCGGCACGACGTGCGCGCCGAGGTGCAGGAGCAGCTGGCGGGCGACCTGCGCCGAGCGCACGCCGCCGAACTGGCCCGGCGAGGCCGAGACCACGGCCACGACCTTGCCGGCGAATGGATTGGGCTCGGCGCGCGTGCACCAGTCGATGGTGTTCTTGAGCAGCGGCGTGATCAGCGAGTTGTACTCGGGCGAGGCAACGAGCAGGGCGTGGTGCTGCGTGATCAGCGTCACCAGTTGCCGGGCGGGCGCCGGCATGCCGGAGGCGTCCTCCAGATCGCCGTGGTAGAGCGGCAGCGGGTAGTCGTTGAGATCGAGCAGCGTCACCTCGCCGCCGGCGGCGCGCGCGGCCGCCACGACCGCCGCGAGCAGCTTCCGGTTCAGCGATTCCCGGCGGGCGCTGCCGGCGAAGGCGAGGATGCGCGGTGCGGAACTCATGCGGCACCCAATACTCAGTTTCGCCGCCGGAGCAACCGCCGGCGCGGATCGGGCGCGCCCGGGCCATCAGCGGGCTTGGCGGGACGGCCCCCGCCCCCCAATGTGCAGCCATTCGCCCCGGACCGACGGCGCGCCGCCGGCAACGGGCCACGAGCACGATCATGAACAGTCCCATCCGCGTCACCGTGTGGAACGAATTCCGCCACGAGAAGGAGCCCGCCGTGGCGGCCATCTACCCGCAAGGCATCCACGAGACCATCGCCGGCTTTCTGCGCCCGGCGCCCGACCTGGCGGTGCGGACGGCCACGCTCGACCAGCCCGAGCACGGCCTCGGCGGCGACGCGCTGGATGCGACCGACGTGTTGATCTGGTGGGGCCACATGGCCCACGCCGAGGTGCGCGACGAGATCGTGTCCCGAGTGCAGACGCGGGTTCTGCAAGGCATGGGGCTGATCGTGCTGCACTCCGGCCACTACTCGAAAATCTTCAAGCGGCTGATGGGGACCAGCTGCTCGCTGAAGTGGCGCGAGGCGACCGACAAGGAGCGCCTGTGGAACCTGCTGCCGGCGCACCCCATCACCCAGGGTCTGGGCGAATATTTCGAAATCCCCGCCGAGGAGATGTACGGCGAGCCGTTCGGCATTCCGACTCCGGACGAACTGGTGTTCATCTCCTGGTTCTCGGGCGGCGAGGTTTTCCGCAGCGGCGCGACGTGGTCCCGCGGCCATGGCCGCGTGTTCTACTTCCGGCCCGGTCATGAGACCTATCCGACCTACCACCATCCCCCGGTGCAACGGGTCATCGCCAACGCGGTGCGCTGGGCCCGGGCGACCGTCAACCGGCCGGACACCTGCCCCAATGTGCCGCCCCTCGAACCGCTGCCGCCCGATCCGCACGCCGCGGCGCGATCCACGGTCGGCCATCGGTGAACAACGTCCGCACGCCCGCCGTGCTCCGGATCCTTGCGATGCCGCCCTCTCCTCACGGCCGCCGCCCGCGCCCCAGCCCGGTTCGCCTGGCGATCATCGGCACGGGCGGGATGGCGAAGACCCACGCGCTCCGCTTCCATGCCATCACGGGATGCCGCCTGGTGGCTGCCGTGGATGTGGATCGCCGCCGTGCCGCCGCCTTCGCCGCCGAACACGGGATCCCCGCGGTTCACGGCGGCGTGGACGAATTGTTGGCCGAATCCGCGTGCGACGCCGTCACGATCGTGACCCCGGACGCCACTCACGCCGAGTTGGCCATCCGGTGCCTGGCGGCCGGCAAGCACGTGCTGTGCGAAAAGCCGCTTGCCGTCGATTTTCCGGAGGCCCAGCGGATGGTCGCTGCGGCCCGCCGGGCCGGCACCGTTGCGATGGTCAACTTCTCCTATCGCGACTGGCCCTGCATCCACGCAGTGGCGGCCCTGGTGCGGCGCGGGGACCTCGGCGACCTCCGTCACGTGGAGGCGAGCTACCTGCAGGCCTGGTTGCCCAGCAAGATCTGGGGCGACTGGCGCCGCCGGCCGGCCTTTCTCTGGCGCCTGTCGTCGCGCCACGGCAGCAAAGGGGTGCTGGGCGACGTGGGCGTGCACATCCTCGACTTTGCCACCTACCCGGCCGGCCCGCTGCAGAGCGTCTGCTGCCGGTTGAAGACTTTCCCGAAGGCGCCGCGCAACCGCCTCGGGGAGTACGTCCTCGACGCCAATGACTCGGCGGTGATGACGGTGGAGTTCGCCCATGGCGCGCTCGGGGTCATTCACACCTCCCGCTGGGTGGGCGGCCACGCCAACCGGCTCGTGCTGAACATCGCCGGCACAAAGGGCACCGTGGAAATCGATTCGGAGCGGAGCGTCGCCGGCTACCGGATCTGCGTCGGCCGCGACCTGGACCGGGCCCGCTGGCGCGACGTCACCGCGCCGCCGACCCTGACGAACTACGAACGCTTCATCCGCGCGATCCGGACCGGGCGCCCGCAGCAACCCGATTTCGCGCGCGGCGCCGAGGTGCAGCGCGTGCTGGACGCCTGCTTCGAGTCCGACGCCCGGCGCGCGCCCGTGATCGTGGGCGGTGTGGCCGAGGGCCGGCGCGGCCGGGCGGGCTGGTGACCCGATCTCGCCTCCGGCCACTCCCCCGGGTGGCGTGCGGCAGCCGTCGACGTTGGCATTGCACCGTCCGGCGGACCGGTTTGACTGCGAACATGCCCCTCCGCCGTCTGTGTCTGGCTTTGCTGTTCTCCGGCGCGACGTTCGCCGCGTCGCTCACCGCTTCCGACTACTACGTCTTTTTCGGCACGCATCGCTCCGGCCCCGGCCTCGGTTTTTCGCTCGGGCATTTCGATTCCGACACCGGCGCGCTGACAACGCCGAAGTTCCTCATCGAGGCCCGCGAGCCGGCATTCTTCGTCATCGCCGCGGATGGCCGCCACCTTTACACCTGCAACTCGGGCGATCCCGGTGCGGTCAGCGCCTATGCCATCGACCCGCCGACCGGCCAGCTCGCGCTGCTCAACCAGGTGCCCTCCGGCGGACGCGACCCGAGCTACATCTGCCTCGACCACACCGGCCGGTTCGCGCTCGTGGCCAATTACGAGGCCGGCAACATCGCCGTGATCGCGCTCACCCCCGACGGGCGCCTCGGTGAGCGCACGGCCTTCGTGCAACACTCCGGGCACAGCGTGAATCCGAAGCGCCAGGCGCACGCCTACGCCCACTCGATCATCGTCGATCCCACCAACCGGTTCGTGCTCACCGCCGACCTCGGCCTCGACCGGCTGTTTGTCTACCGGTTCGACGCCGCCACCGGCGCGCTGGCGGCCAACGATCCGCCCTATGCGACGGTTCCGCCCGGCTCGGGCCCGCGGCACGTCACCTTCCACCCCAACGGCCGCTGGGTCTACCTGATCAGCGAGATGGGCTGCACCGTGACCGGGTTCAACTGGGACTCGGCCACCGGATCGCTGGCCGAGTTTCAATCAATCACGACCCTGCCTGCCGACTTCACCGGCACCAACACCTGCGCCGAGATCCTCGTCCACCCCAACGGAAAGTTCCTCTACGCCTCCAACCGCGGGCACGACAGCCTCGCCGTGTTCGCCATCGACCCGGCCAATGGGCACCTCACGCCGATCGAATACGCGCCGAGCCGCGGCCACTGGCCGCGCAACTTCACCTTTGATCCGACCGGCCGGTGGATCATCGCCACCAATCACGACAGCGACAACGCCGTGGTTTTCCGGGTCGACGCCGCCACCGGACGGCTGAGCCCGGCGGGGGATCCGGTTACGGTGCCCTTCCCGTTTTGCGAGCGCCTGCTGCCGGTGCCCTGAGGCGCCGGCGGGCGGTCACTTCGCCGCTTCCGCCGGCGGGACGCCCGGGCCGAGGTTGCGTTCCAAGAAGGACTCGACGGCCTTGAAGATCGCCGTGCGCGAATCCTCGGTCGCAAACACGTTGTGGCCGACCTGCGACAAATAAAGCGTTTCCGGCGGTCGGCCGGCTTTCTCCAGGGCCGCGACCATCATCCGCGCCTGCTTGACGGGCACCGTGCGGTCGTCCTTGCCCTGGATGATGAGCACCGGCTTGGTGATGGCGTCGGCGAAATTCAGCGGCGAAATCGACTTCAGGAAGGCCGCTTCGGTGCGCGGGTCGCCGATCTGGTCCTCCCAGTAACGGCGGGCGAACTGGTATTCGGGATCATCCAGGCTGTGGTAGATGCTGAACCAGTCAGTGACGCCGGAGATGGAGATGCCGCAGCGGTACAGCCCGGGACTGCGCCCAAGGGCAAAGAGCGCGGAGTAGCCGCCATAGCTACCCCCGAGGATGGCGACGCGTTGCGGGTCGGCCACGCCGGCGGCCACCGCCCACTTGGCGGCATCCTCGATGTCGTTCTGGACGGCCAGGCCCACCTCGCGCTTGCCCTTTTCAAAAAACTCGTCCCCGTAGCCGGGCGAGCCGCGGTAGTTCATCTGCAGCACGGCGTAGCCGCGGTTGGCGAGGAACTGCACCAGCGGATCGAATCCCCAGACGTCGCGCACCCACGGCCCGCCGTGCGGCAGGACGACGAGGGGCAGGTGCTTGGGCGGGTAGCCGACCGGCAATGTGAGATAGCCGCGGATCTCCAGGCCGTCGCGGGCGGCGTAATGGATGGAAAGCATCTCCGCCATCTGCACCGGATGGATCTGCGGCATGCGCGGCGCGATCGGCTTGATCGAGTGCTTCACCGCGTCCAGCAGGACGTAGGTTCCCGGATCGCGATCGGAAAAGGCGAAAAAGAGGACGCGTTGATCGTCCCGGGACTTGCCGGCGTAAAGATTGATCGTGTTCGGCAGCATGCGGTCGATGGCGCGTTGGTAGGCGACGAACTGCTTGTCGAACCACTGGACCCGCGGGGCGTCGCGCACGAACCACACGCCCAGGAGCGACGCCTTCTGCTCGGAGAAAATCGGCCGGGCCATCGCCACCCCGTCCATCGACGGCGTGAACGTCTGCGAGACGATGTCGTACTCGGGATCGCTGAGCACCAGCTTGGCTTCGGATTGGCCGCCGAGGGTCAGGTGAAAGAGCGCCGTGCGCTTCTCCGGCGACAGCGCGGCGACGTAGAGGCCCTGGTTGGTCCCGTCGAAAAAGAGCGGATGTACCTTTTGCAAACCGGCCGGCGCCGGGAAGGTGCGCCAGGCATCGCGGTTGTTGTCGCGATAAATGACGCTGTCTTCGCGCCCGCCCCGCCCCACGATCCCGAGACGTACCTGCCCGGCGCGATCCACCCCCCACGACACCACGTCACCGGGGTTCTTGACCACCGTCTGCCAGGATCCGGTCTCGGTGTTGATCTTGATCACATCCGGGTACAGGCGCAGGACGCCGCTGTAGTCATGCTGATCCAGCATGAGGATGTCGCCCTCGGCGTCGTCGAAGGCGTGGAGCGTATATTGGGCCCAAAGGACGTCCTTCGGACTGAGGTTGATGAAAATCCGATCCTGGTTCAGCGGCAGGGTCTCGTAACCGCTGACGCCGCGCCAGTCCGTGCCGTCGCGATTGACCGCCCGCTCGCCAAACCAGGTGTCCCACACCGTGGTGGTCAGGAGGAGGCGCCGGTCGCTGATCCACTGGAACGCCTCCACCTCCTTGGGCACGATCGTCCCGAACGCCTGCGTCTCGCCAGGATCGAAGCGCAGCGATTCCATGGTGGCGAGATCGGCGACATTTAGGGTGTCGTGCCCCAGAGACTCATGCATGTACGCCACGTATTTGCCGTCGTCCGAGATCTGCAGGTGGGAGAAGTCGGGCTGGCGGGTGAAATCCTCCAGCGGCAGCCGTGGCACGGCCGACAACGGCCCGCCCGGGACCGCAAGCAGTACGACGGCGAACGCGCGGGGCAACGGGGGCATGCGCCAGGGGAGTCTGCGGTGGGTCTTCATGCAGGCAAACGGTTATTGGCGCCGCGCCGGCGGGCGGTCACTCCGGCACCAGCGACTTCAGCGCGAACGCGCCGGGATGGATCCGTCGCAGCGCGAGCTGGATCAGGTGAAGGTTGCGCACCGAGCCCTGGGCGAGGAACGGCACGGTGCCCTGCTCCGGCGTGTAGACGCAGTAACGGCCGTGGAAAATGAAGACTGCCGCCGCGCTTTGCCGCGTCACCCCGGCCTCGACATACGAGAACTGCACCAGATTCACCGGCCGGTGCGCGGCCAGCCGGGCCGCGACCACGCTGGCGTCGCGCAGCGCGCTATCCTCGTCCAGCAGGCGGGCGGCGGGTGGATTGGCGTCGGGCTCCTGCGGAAAATCGAACCGGTAGAGCGGATAGCGCGCGGTAATGCCGGGGTACTTGGCCAGGATCGGGGTCGAGACCCGCGTCACGTCTTCGCGCTGCGCCGGCGGCACGTCCAGCGGCAGGTAGCCGTAGTTGACGTCCCACGCCCACAGCCGGTCATGGTAGATGAACACCGCCACCGCGTGGCCGGCCACGACCTCGTCCTCCTCCTTGGCGCCCCATTGCAGGACCCGGACCCACGCGTCGCCGCCGAACCGTTCGCGGAACTGGTCGTAGAAGTTGACCGACTCGACGAAGCAGCCGTTCGCGACATTGAGCGCCTGGTATTGGAACGGCGGCGGGGGCGCGGCCCCGGCAAGGCTAGACGCACAACCGGCGAGCCAGAATAGGACGAGTACCGAGCGGGTCACGACGCCCGCGATCAAACCACTGCCCCGGCCGGTGTC
>Ga0335078_10005673_pt1 | contig 18463 bp, 12 predicted proteins | sample Lox_Sample_32_FD_206711 | JGI IMG/M metagenome (GOLD analysis project Ga0335078, IMG submission 206711) | Soil microbial communities from Loxahatchee National Wildlife Refuge, Florida, United States - Lox_Sample_3.2 | ecosystem: Environmental > Terrestrial > Soil > Wetlands | place: USA... | reverse complement strand
ACTGTTTCCCCGCCGCTTTCTCGACAAGAATCACCAGCAACTCGCCCTGTGAGTGGACCGTCTTTCCTGGGTTTAGCCGACGAACCGGCGAGCAGTGTCACCTACCTCCTGGAGGATGAACTCAGTGAAAGCCACTGGGGACGAACCCTGGTTCTTCTGCTTTTTATTGCAGGATTGGCTGCTGCCGGGTGGCATTGGCGAAGCGATGTTCGCGCATACGTGACCGCCCATTTGGCGGAACGTCCAGCAACCTCGACGGCAGACAACACAGCCGTGCCTTCGACAGCGGAGGCTCCAGAGCCTCCGATTTCGGCTTCCCCATCAGAAGTCGCTCCGGGTATGCCTAGTCCAACGCCTGGATTAGATAAGCCGAAAACGGGAGCCGGAGATGTTCCGGCGAATCCGCCGAAGAGTCAAGCGGCGGCGGCTCCGAATGCGGGTGCTGCGCAGAATTCGGGCACTGCGCAGAACAATGCAGGGAATGCCCAGAGTACGCCGGCAACTCCGCAATCATCGACGCCTTCTGCGGCCGCGACTTCGCAGCCGGTTCAACCAGCTTCGAAGACTGATCAAGCTGAAAGCGATAACGACGAATCGGCGAAGACCGAAACTCCCAAAGCGGAATCGGCCGTAAGCAAGCGTGCGAAATCGCGAGCAACTGCGCCGGTTGCCGATGACGGAGACCAACTCGAGGCGGAAGGCGAACGGTATCTTTATGGTACCGGAGTATCTTCTGATTGCAATCGTGCCGTGAAGGATCTGACGGCCGCATCCGCGCAAGGCAGCGGAAAAGCCGACAGTGTTTTAGGCACGATGTACGCGACCGGGCATTGCGTCAGCAACGATCTGCCGCTGGCGTATCGGTGGTTCGCCCGTGCACTTCAGAAGGATCCGGGAAACGCACGCCTGCAGCGGGATCTGCAAGTGCTCTGGGGTCAAATGAGCTCGGATCAGCGCCAGATCGCTATGCGGAGCCAGCCGTAACCGTTGTTCTCTAGGGAGCGTTCGAAGCAGTGTTGGTGGTCTTCGGTACGCGGTCGGGATCGACCGGAACGTCGCGCTGAATCACCATTTCAATGGTTGTGCCAGCCTCCATCTTGACTTCGTTGCCGCGAGTCAGCATCCCGATGGCGGTGCCGACGGCGCCACCAATTCCAGCCCCAATTAGCGCGCCCTTGCCTCCGCCTGTCGCTGCCCCGATCACAGTTCCACTTGCGGCACCACTCGCAGCAGTGGCGACTTTCTCGCCCGTCTGACTATCGGCGCGAATAGTGCCTTCTTCATCTTTCACTCTTGTCTTGTCGATACCCGGAGCGTTCTCGACGGAACCTGGCAACATTACCGTGTAGCCACTCGGATAGATCAATGTCGTGAAATGCATCAGCACTTCGGCACGACCCTTGATCCGTCCAGCCTGTTTTATGTGGCTGATTCTTCCCTGAACGTAGGTGCCGGCTGGAATCAGCACACGGCCATTCGCCACAACTGGGAAAGTTGTCTCGGCGTAGACGGCGTCGCCTTCGCGGGTCTGCTTGGTTGAGATTGCGTGCTTGAGCGTAACCGGGACTTTGGTCCCAGAAGGGATCACCAGCGATTCGGTCTTTTTGGCAACGGTATTGTCTGAGGGAGCAGGTGCAGACTGCCCTGCCGCCATAGTTGCGATCAGAAGTAACCCAGCGAATCCACGCATCAACCCACCTCGAGCACGATGGTTCAATTCCAAAATTTCACGTCTATGAAAAGTACGATGCACCACGATTGCGGAAGGCTGTGTTGCTACTTGTTCATGCGCTTCAGTTCGTTTTGCAGGATGTTTCCCATGAATTGGGATTGCAACCGCTGCGCACAGAGCTCGCCACAAACATGCAAAGTACCTTCTTTGGACGCCAGATCTTCATTCCACGCCGAGAGATAAAGCACGGGCCGATTGAACTCACCAAAGGAAGTCCACATCAGCCACCATCGATCGTTTGACCGCTTCAAAAGCCCGCAGTTCGGTCCCGCACAACGATAAAAGGATTCCATTCCGCTTCTACGTCCCTTGCTGATTGAAGGTGATGCCCTCCATTCTAACCTGCAGCAGGGTTGAGGGACTGCGTGGAAAACGTCTGGATGTCGATCAGTAGGGGTTACTTGTAGATCAAGTATTTTTGTCGAACCTGCTGAAATTTCTCGAGGCCGGCCTGCCAGTCCTGCGCAATTCGACGAGGGTCGTCTCCACGGTTAATTGAGTCGTAGGCAGCCTGGTTGATCAGCAAGTCTGTCATCTTTTCCAAGTGAAACTGCTGCGGATATAAGGCGTGCAGAGCGGAGGCTAGCTCAATTCCGAGTTCCGCGCCCTCAAGGGCATTGCGATCGAGGAGGACAAAGTTCACTCCCTCACAGCTCTGGCCCGAATAGTTACTGGAGGACGGAGTGAAACTGATCGGCACGAACCTCACTCCGGAGATTTCACGTTGGTTGAGATATTGCGCCAGTTCACGGCCATTGATCCATGGCGCACCCAAGACTTCAAACGGAGTGTCCGTGCCGCGGCCCACAGAGACATTCGTTCCTTCCACAAGACCTACGCCCGGGTAAAGGGCGGCTTGCGTCAGGCTGCGGAGGTTGGGAGATGGATTGATCCAGGTGAGGCCAGTGGCATCGAACCAGTCGCCGCGCATCCAGCCTTCGACCGGCACAACCTGCAACTTGGCGTTGATTCCGCGCTCGGCATTGAAGAATTTCGCCAGTTCACCCATCGTCATACCGTGACGCACCGGTACGGTGTAGTAGTTCACGAAACTTTCACGCCCGGGATCGGAAACCGGTCCCTGCACAAACGAACCCGTGACCGGATCCGGACGATCCAGAACGATCACTTCGGTTCCGGCTTTGGCTGCCGCTTCGAGAAAATATCCCAGCGTCGTTTCGTAGGTATAGAAGCGGACGCCGGCATCCTGGATGTCAATAACGACGGCGTCCAACGTTTTTAAAAGCTCGATCGATGGCCGGCGAGCCGCGTCTTTGGCACCATAGACGTTGTAAACAGGAATTCCAGTGGCGGCGTCCTTTGCGTTCTCGATGTTTGTCGTGTCGAGAGTTCCGGTCACGCCGTGCTCAGGGCTAAAGATCGCATCCAGAGAAATTCCCGGGGCTTGCGCGAGAACATCAATGGTCCGGCGGCCCTGGGCGTCGATTCCGGTCTGGTTGGTCAGCAAGCCGATCTTTTTCTTTCCTGTCGCGGAACGAATTTGTTCGAAATTGTGGGCCTCGAGCACATCGATGCCCGTCTGCACCGACCCATTCCGGCCTGCTACACGACGCATGGCAGTTTGCGCTTCGTTGTAGCCGGTAATGGCTTTCCAGCGCATGGCTTCGGTTTCGGGCACGGTCAGAACCAACGCGGCGGCGACAGCAGTAGCAATTTTTGTGCGCAAAGGCACGGCATTTCCCTTTCCCTGCGGATGGACAGCGTTAGTCAGCAGGATGATGTAAGTGTGGGTTGTGGGATCGATCCATAGCGACGTTCCGGTAAATCCCGTATGCCCGAAAGAGCCGATCGGAAGGAGTTCGCCGCGGTTGGTGGAAAGGGGCGAATCGATGTCCCAGCCGAAGCCGCGAAGGACTTGCGAATTCGGCGGCTGTTGCGGCGTGGTCATCTTCTCGATTATCAGCAGCGACAGGACGGAGCCGCCACGGAGAAGAAAATCTGCAAACTTGGAAAGATCGTCGGCCGTGGAGAAAAGTCCGGCATGGCCGGCCACTCCACCCATGCGCCGCGCGGTGGGATCGTGAACAACACCGTGCAGCATCCTGTCGTGCTCGTCATATTGGGTTGGAGCGATTTTCGGCAGCCAACTCGTGGGCGGCAGGTATCGCGTGTGCGTCATGCCAAGTGGAGCGAAGATGTTTCTGGCGCAGTATTGATCGAGCGACATGCCGGAGACCCGCTCGACGAGAGCTCCGAGCACGATGAAGTTGATATCGCTATAAAGGAATCGCGAGCCGGGAGGATCGATCAGTTGTTCGGCGAACGCCATTCGGTACGCCGGGTCTTTGCCTTCCCATTGCTCCTTAAGATCGAGATCGGGCGGAAATCCGGAGTGATGGGTCAGCAACTCGCGAACTGTGACGTCTTCCTTACCATTCTGCGCGAACTCCGGAAGGTATTTCGCCACCGGATCGTTGTCGCGAATCATTCCCTTCTGAACCAGTTGCATGACCGCGGTGGTCGTAGCAACAACTTTGGTGAGCGACGCGAGATCGAAAATTGTGTCGAGGGTCATCGGCTCGCGACGTGGCTCGAGCGAGCGATGGCCGAAGGCCTTACGGTAGACGATCTGACCATCGTGCGACACCAGCAGAACCGCGCCGGGAATCTGATTGTTATCGATGGCCTGCTGGATAATCGGGTCGAGAACTAAAAGGCGTGAGTTTGGATTCGGCGCTCTTTTATTCGCAGTCTGGGAAAAAGAGGAGAGGGCGCTCGCGATCACGATGGTCGCGACCAGCATCCCATGATTTATCTTTAATGATCGGATATCTCGACTTTACACAAGCGGGGAAGGTTCGCTCAAGGAACGGAAGTAAGGGAGGATGCTAGTTGGGAAACGCCGGTCTAAGGCGACTGCCAGCATGAAAGCCCATATGACTCCGAATGCCAGGACGGTCCATCCTTTACCGCCATCCCAAACTTTGCTACAACGGACGTACCTTGCCAGACGATTCTGCAATTCACCTCGTCACCTCGCCATTCGCGCCGGAACGTGCGTTGGCGGACCAGAACAAGGTTTTTGCCCAAGCGTTCGAAATCCTGCAGAATGCAATTTCGGAGCGGGCTTTTCCCGCTGCATCTGTCGCCGTCACTCATAAAGGCACGCTGGTCGCATCGAAGGCTTTCGGGCGATTTGTTTACGAGAGCGAAAGTCCCGACACTTCGACGGGCAGCGTTTTTGACCTGGCTTCCCTGACAAAAGTGGTCGCCACGACCAGTATGGCGATGATTTTGTACGAACGGGGAATTCTGGACCTCGATCTGCCGGTCGCTTCCCTGCTGAAGGAATTCAAAGCCGGGGATGCCCGCCGCGAGCAAGTTACGGTTCGCATGCTGCTTGCTCATTCGTCTGGTTTACCGGCCTACGAAAAGCTTTTTCTGAAGGCTAAGGAACGCGACGAACTTGTTTCGGCAGCTCTAAGCATCCCGCTAGCAGCGGACCCGGGCACAAAGGCCGAGTACAGCGATATCGGGTTCATCCTTCTAGGGCTGATCCTGGAGCGACTCGCCGAAGATGCGCTCGATCATTTCTGCCGAACGGAAGTTTTCGGTCCGCTCGGCATGTTGCACACCACGTTCGATCCTCCACTGCATTGGTGGTCTCTGATTCCGCCGACGGTCGACGACAAGGATTTTCGCGAGAGGATCATCCAAGGCGAAGTGCAGGATGAAAATGCCAGCGTTATGGAAGGAGTGGCTGGACATGCGGGCCTCTTTGCAACGGCGGAAGACCTCGCGACACTTGCGCACGCAATGCTAGAGGACGGACGTCCGATTCTGCGTCCGGAAACTGTGGCGCTGTTTACGCGGCGTGAAGCGGTTCCGCCAGGCACATCGCGAGCTTTGGGATGGGATACGCCATCGGCTCCGTCGCAATCGGGAAAACACTTTGGCGCGAAATCGTTCGGGCATCTCGGATACACCGGGACGTCACTGTGGATCGATCCGGAGCGGCAACTTTCGGTGACCTTGCTGACGAACCGCACCTGGCCAGATTGCAGCAATCAGGCAATCAAACAGGTAAGACCGGCCTTTCACGATGCGGTGATCGAAGCGCTGGAGCGTGGGTAGTACACTCGCAATCGATGCAAATACACCATCTTTCGACAGAGCAAAGCAATCCGAGATCGCGCGATCTGGACGCGAAGTCGTCGCTTGAAATCGTCCGGATTATCAATGCCGAAGATGCCAAGGTGGCGGGCGCGGTGAAGCGCGCGCTTCCGCAGATCGCGAAGGCCATCGATCTGGTTGCTGACGCTCTCAATCGTGGTGGGCGTCTGATCTATGTTGGTGCGGGGACCAGTGGCCGGATCGCGGCCCTGGACGCAGCCGAGTGCCCGCCCACGTTCAATACCGATCCTAAGACTGTGCAGTTCGTAATTGCGGGTGGAACAAAGGCGCTCGCGGCGGCGGTTGAAGCCAATGAGGACTCGCGGGAGCTGGGGCAAAAGGAAATCGCGAAGAGAAAACCCGGCAAGAACGATGTTGTGGTGGCAATCGCGGCCAGCGGACGCACTCCGTTTACCATCGCCGCGGTCGAATATGCACGACGACATGGCGCGAAAACTGTGGCCGTAACGTGCAATCGGAATTCGATGCTGGCCAAAGCCGCCCATGTAGCCATCGTGACCGAGGTGGGGCCGGAGGTTGTTACCGGATCGAGCCGGATGAAGGCCGGGACTGCGCAAAAATTGGTGCTGAATATGCTGTCGACGGGGGCAATGGCGCGGCTCGGCAAGATTTATGGCAACCTGATGGTCAACGTTCATCTAAAGAACGAAAAGCTCTCTGACCGGGCGCTGACGATTGTCGAGCGGGCCGTGGGGATCGAGAGGAGTGAGGCAAAGAAACTTCTGCGTGATGCCGGAGACAGCGTTCCGGTTGCGATCGTGATGGGAAGAGCCAAGGTCCCAAAGAATGAGGCGGCACGGGCTTTGAAAACGGCGAAAGGAAATGTGCGAAAAGCTATCGCTCAGGCCAGGTAATATCCGTCCGGTCGTGCCCTTCCGATTAACAAGCGTCGAGTACCCTCGAACAATTTCCCCGCTACAATAGGAACGGCCGCAGACAGGACGTGCCCGATGGGGCTCGCAACAGCTCTCGAAGTTCTTCCGCGCAACAAAACTTCTATGGATAAATTTGTAATTCGTGGCGGTCAGCCGTTGCTCGGAACCATTCGCGTCAGCGGAGCCAAGAATGCAGCGCTCCCGGCGATGGCTGCGGCTCTGCTCACTGAAGAGCCGGTCATCCTCGACAACATCCCCCAAGTTCGTGATATCGAGACGACGCGCAATTTGCTTGCGGCGATGGGCGCTGAAGTCGAACTGGGATATGGCCGTGCACAACATCGCACCACAATTTGCTGCCGAAATCTGGCGTCGCCCGAAGCGTCGTACGAACTGGTTAAGACCATGCGTGCTTCTACCCTTGTGCTCGGACCGCTGGTCGCAAGGTGCGGACGCGCGAGAGTTTCCCTTCCAGGCGGTTGTGCCATCGGCGCGCGGCCGATTGATCTGCACATCAAAGGTCTGGAGCAGTTAGGCGCAGCCATCACGCAGGAACACGGCTACGTTGAAGCCTCTGCAAAGCGTCTGAAAGGTGCAGAAATTGTCTTCGACAAAATTACCGTGACCGGAACGGAAGACCTGCTGATGGCCGCGACGCTGGCCGAGGGCGAGACGATCATGCTCAACTGCGCTCGCGAGCCGGAGGTCGCCGACTTAGCGGACCTGCTGAACAAGATGGGCGCACACATCGAAGGAGCAGGAACTTCGACAATCAAGGTCAAGGGAGTTGCCAAGCTGAACGGCGCCAAGCATCGCATTATTCCCGACCGCATCGAAGCCGCGACCTTCATTGTCGCGGGAGCGCTCACAGGAGGCGACCTCAATATCGCTGGATGCGATCCGGAGCATCTGGGCGCGTTAATGCAGAAGCTGAAAGAAGTCGGCGTGAAGACGGCTCAAACCAAGGAAGCTGTGCGAGTGATGGGCGACAATCCTCTGAAAGCAGCAAATATCGTGACGGAGGAGTATCCGGGCTTTCCGACGGATGTACAGGCGCAGTACATGGCGCTCGCGACGCAAGCGGAAGGCACTTCGATCATTACGGAAAACATCTTTGAGAACCGATTCATGCATGCGCTCGAAATGGTGCGCATGGGAGCCAATATCAAGATCGAAGGCCGACGTGCAATCGTGATCGGCAAATCCACGCTGAGTGGCGCGGCGGTGCTGGCTTCCGATCTTCGAGCCTCGGCGTCGCTGGTGCTGGCCGCGTTGGTTGCCGATGGAGAGACGATTATCGACCGCGTTTACCACATCGACCGCGGCTACGAAAACATAGAAGAGAAACTGCGGGGAGTGGGGGCGCAGATTCGCCGAATCGGAGAAATCCTACCGAAAAAAGCTGCCGCCCCTGTTGCCCGAGCCTGACTCAAGGAATTCCCACCCAAGCGAAACCGGCTTGAGTGGGCATCCTCAATCCATGAGGCCTAGGGCTGAGTCGTCAGCGCAGCGTGTTGCTGCTCACACTGCCCCATGTCTTTCTTGACGGCAGTGACTTCGAGCGCATCGATCCCCGAGTCGCGCTTGGTCTTTTTTCCGGTCACGGAAACGTGCTCACCGGCAGTGACGCTAGCGCCTGTCAGTTCGTAGACGTGATTTCCTTTGTCCGCAGTCATCGTCTTGCCATCCGGCGCGACGCAACCGACCACCTGATTGTGATGGTGCCGGTAAAGGACATATCCCAAAATTCCTGCGCCCGCCGCGCCCGCCACCGCTCCGCCAATTGCTGCCCCGTTGCCATAACTCTTGGATCCGGGCGTATACGCGCCGCCGCTGGATGTGCCACCCGTGCCGCCGGTACCTCCGCCGTATTGGGCGAAGGCGCAGACACTCAACGCCAGAATCGCCACTCCCGACCGTATTGCATGCTTTGCCAACATAAAACCCTCCTCGTGCTCCAGACTTGATGAAGACTAAGGCCCGGAGGAGGTGACAGTGTCATTCGGTCGTAAATTCATGGTCACATTTGTGTCAAAACCGCACTTTGCGGAGGGAAATTAGACTTTATCCACCGCTGTGCTCCAACCCTTGCAGAATCAGCAACCTGCAAACCGCAACATATTCGACCCATTTGCGTTTGTATACCTTGAGAGAAAAGGCTCTACGAATCCGGCATCCAAGTGAGCTGCTGGATAAGGGGCGCTTATGAAAATCAACCACTTAATTCGCATCGCCTTGATCGCAGCCGTAATGCTCGGCATGACTGCCGCGGCATCGGCAGGTGTTTTCATTTCAGTAAACTTTGGGCCGCCGGCGTTGCCGGTTTATGAGCAGCCTCCCTGCCCGACCGAGGGCTACATTTGGACGCCCGGCTACTGGGCTTACGGCCCCTATGGCTATTACTGGGTTCCGGGAACCTGGGTGCTTGCGCCGCAGCCAGGGCTGTTGTGGACGCCTGGGTACTGGGGGTGGAACGCCGGGTTGTATTACTGGCACCCCGGATTCTGGGGACCCACCGTCGGTTTCTACGGTGGTATTCCATACGGTTACGGCTATCCCGGCAACGGTTACTACGGCGGTGAGTGGCGCGAAAATCATTTCTTCTATAACCGAAGCGTCACGAATGTGAACGTGGTGAATGTCCGCAACGTTTACAACACCACGGTGATCAACAACACGACCAATGTGACCCGCGTAAGTTACAACGGCGGACCGGGCGGAGTCGCTGCACGGCCGACTGCCGAGCAGGAACGATTTGCCACAGAACGCCACGTCGAACCGACGTCGGCGCAGATGCAGCATGAAACTACCGCGAAGGACAATCCGCAGTTGCGGGCTTCGGTGAACCAGGGACGCCCGACTATCGCAGCCACGGCAAAGCCGGGTGAGTTCAGTGGCCATGGGGTAGTGGCGGCAAGTCGTGCAGGAGCACCGTACAAGGCACCGGCAAACAATCGTCCAGTGACCGCGAGTAACAGCAACGCGCCACGCCCGGGGAATAATGCAGCGCCAGTCGAGCGTGGGAATACCAACACTGCCGCAGCGCCGCGGAACGCGGTACCGCGTCCGCCAAGCGCATCGAATGGTTCGCCGCGGCCGGAAGGCAACTCACGGCCAGAGCCTTCACCTCGGGTAGATAACCAGAACCAGAATGTGCCGCGCGGAAACGTTCCACGGCCTCCGAACAATTACCAGCAGGGGGAATCGCGTGGATACAACCAGCCGAACGCACAACCTTCGCGTCCGGAAGGCACGCCGCGCGAAGGCAATGCTCCCCGGCCGGAAGCCGCTCCGAGACAGGAGCCAGGACCGCAACGGGATGCGCAACCGCGGCCGGAGAACGCGCCGAGACCACAATCTGCACAGCCGCCTCGGGAGGGTCAGCCTCGTGAGGCTCAGCCGCGCAACGAACCTGCACCGCACCCGCAGGGTGAACCTAGACCGGAACCGCACCAGGAACCGCATATGCGGTAACTGGGTTGAAATAGAAGGCCGCGACTTTGGTCGCGGCCTTTTTTATTCGGCCGCCGGCAAATCTTGAGCGCGGCCCTTCCATGATCCTCCGCGACCCGTCCAACACTGCATCGCGGAGTTCACGGTAGCCCCGACATAAAAAAGTGCAGTCAGCGGCAAGAGCAACGCCCACGCAAACGATTGTCGATAGAGTCGTAGCGTCGGGGCGTAGGCAACCCACATCATCGCCAGCGAGCACAGGCCTAGGATTGCTGCCGTCCGGCTGGTAGCCAACAAAGCCAGCGGAGCAACATAGATCACGCTCATGCCGATAATCGTGCCTAGAAGTAGCAGAGTTGAATGATGCAACTGGGTAAACGCCGTGCGCGAGATCATGTGGCCAATATCGCGAAAGGTTCCGTATTCGCGCAGGCTGGTCGACTGTTCGGTTAATCCCAGCCAGATCTTCCCGTGCTTCTTGACCGCCCGGGCCAAAGCACAGTCATCAATTAGTTGATCGTGGATTGCGGCGATCCCCCCGATTCGCATGAGGGCTTCGCGGCGAATGAGAATACATCCTCCGGCTGCGGCTGCGGTTCGGCGGGACGCTTGATTCACCCAGGCTGGCGGATAGAGTTTTAGAAAGAAGAATACGAAAGCTGGGATCAGCAATTTTTCGGCGAACGAGTTAGAGCGTAGTTTCACCATCAGCGAAACTAAATCGAGATTGTCGCGTTCGAGCCGCTGAACGAGATCTCGGAGAACCGATGGATCGTGCGAGATGTCAGCGTCGGAGAACCAAAGGTAGTCTGGCTGGAAGGCCTCAGCGGCGCGGATACCCTCCGACCCTGCCCAGAGTTTTCCTGTCCAACCGGATGGCAACTCCCTTGCCTGCACGATCGTGAGGGAATTTATGTGCCCTGCGCGTTCGGCTGCCTTCAAGGCAACTTCCGAGGTCGCATCAGTGCTGTGATCGTCGACGAGAAAGATGTGAAATGGTCCCTGATAATCTTGGCGCACGAGAGATTCGGTCGCATGCCCGACGAGTGAGGCTTCATTTCGAGCGGGAACAATCACTGCGATTCGACGCGGAGACGATGTGCGGCGCGGAAGTGGTTCGATTTTCATGCGCCAAAACTCGCCGCGTCCGACCAATAAGTAGACCCAACTCGCCAGCGACAAAGCGCCCATGCACTCCGCAATCACGACAGTATTATCCTCGAAACAGCAAATCTTCTCGCGGAATTGGGCAGCCTCCTGTAATCTTCTCGGCTAACCCCCATGCGACTGAACTCATACCTGGCAAAGAGCACATTTGTGGCAGCTCTGGGCGGGCTGCTTTTCGGTTTCGACACCGCGGTTATCTCGGGCACAACCAGCACGCTGACTCAGACTTATCAACTTACTCCGGCACTGTTGGGCGGGACGGTTGCCAGCGCGCTCTGGGGAACGATCCTGGGAGCGATGCTGGCGGGAATTCCGGGCGAGCGCTACGGTCGGCGCGACAGCTTGCGTGGGATGGCCGTTTTGTATCTCATCTCCGCATTCGGTTGCGCGGCAGCGTGGAATTGGGATGCGCTGGTGTGTTTCCGCTTCATTGGCGGGCTTGGCATTGGCGGGTCTTCGGTGCTGGGCCCGATGTACATCGCCGAGATCGCACCGCCGAAACTCAGGGGCAGGCTGGTGGGATTTTTCCAGTTCAACGTGGTGTTTGGAATTCTCGTCGCTTACTTCTCGAATTACCTGATTAGCCTGCAGCACCTCGGCCTCTCAGAGTGGCGATGGGAACTGGGCGTAACCGCAATTCCAGCCGTGCTGTTCTTCCTGATGCTGTTTGGAATTCCGCGCAGCCCACGCTGGCTGGTGAAAAAAAATCGTACCGACGACGCCCGAACTGTGCTGAAGATGACCGGGGAAGAGAATTTTGAGCAGGAAGTCCGAGATATTATCGATTCGATTCACGTTGAGCAGGAGCAGGCGGCGGAAAAACTATTCAGTCGCCGTTATCTGTTCCCGATTTTCCTGGCTGTCACGATCGGCATGTTCAATCAGTTGTCGGGCATCAATGCCATTTTGTATTACCTGAACGACATCTTTGCGCGAGCTGGATTCAGCAAAATGTCCGGGAATTTGCAAGCCGTAGCAGTCGGCGGAACAAATCTGCTGTTCACCATCATTGCGATGTCGGTGATCGACAAGGTGGGCCGCAAGCCGATGCTGTTAATCGGAGCAATCGGAACGGCGTTATGTCTCGGCGGAGTGTCTGCCGTCTTTTTTACTGGCCAACACCAGGAACTCCTTCTCTGGCTGCTGATCGGGTTTATCGCATTCTTCGCATTTTCTCAAGGATCGGTGATCTGGGTTTATCTGTCCGAGGTCTTTCCGAACAACGTCCGTGCGAAGGGACAGAGCCTTGGCAGCTTTTCGCACTGGTTCATGAACGCCTTAATCTCCGGGCTGTTTCCGCTGGTCGCGGCCTCGTCGGGCGGCTACCCGTTTGCATTCTTTTCCGCCATGATGGTGCTCCAATTCTTCGTAGTCCTCTTTGTTTATCCGGAGACGAAACAGCTGTCGCTGGAAGAGATGCAGAGGAAGTTGGGTATCAGCTAGGTCCGGTGAAGCTCACTGCTGCTCGAACAACTCGGCCCGGCGAAGGCGTTCGCCTTTGAAGATGACGGTCGAAATCCGCTCCGTCGCCGAGACATCCTCCAGAGGATTACCGTCCACGATCAGCAGGTCGGCATCATTCCCAACTTGCACGGAGCCGATGTGTTTGTCCGCACGCAACAAGCGTGCCCCATTTGCGGTCGCGGCCTGCAGCGCAACACTGACCGGAATTCCGGCCTGCACCCATAGCTGAACCTCGTGTTGGACTGTAGGGCCGTGAATGACGAGGAAGTTCCCAGCGTCGCTGCCGGTTACGAGAACAACGCCATGCTGCTGCGCCCGGCGGAGATTGTCAGCGGCAATCTTCATGTCGATAGGATGCTCGCCGATAATCTTTTGCAACGGCTGAATCTCCTTCGAAGAAAGCGCCTCTTCGGTTCCACGCAATAATTCTGGCGGACCGACCTGCTGCACAAGCGAGCGCTTGAGCAGATCAGTTTTTCCGACAACGAAATCCTTTAGTGCCTCGCCCACACTGAGAGTTGGATCGTAGAAAGTTCCCTGCCTCGCCATCTGCTCAAAAAGTGCCTCTGGGATTTCTTCGCGGAAGGAGCCATGTTCAATCGAGTTCGCCTGCGCGGCGACCGCATCGGTCACATCGCGAACGTCTCCCGTGTGCACCGCGAGTGGAAGGTTGTCTTTGTGAGCTTCGTCGGCAATTGCTTGAAAGATTCCAGTGTCCAGGCGATTGAAGTTGCCTGCCCCGGTCTCAAGAATGGCCTTGATACAGTCGACGCCGCTCTTCTTCAGGCTATCGACCTGCTGGCGGGCCTCGTCCGCGGAATGAGGAATCCGAGTGAACTCTTTTTCTGCGCTTTCGCGAATGCCGGGTGGCAACTGCCGGAAGTACTCGGTTCCGTGGCCACCCTCGGCGGTGAATAACGGTCCGCACGCAAAGAGTTCTGCGCCCAGAACCTGCCCGCTATTCACGGTTTCACGAAGCTTCAGAATTTTGGTCAATCCATCGCCGACGCTGCGAACGGTTGTGACGCCGCTATAGAGATAGGCGGCAAGGGCCCGAGGCATCGTTTTGTCGGGATCATAGCTGGACTGGTCAGAGTAAAACCCGCCGGGCGCTCCGAGGTGAATGTGAACATCAATCAACCCGGGCAGAACCGTCTTCCCTGCCGCTTCGACTGTTTCTGCGTTCACCGACTTTGGATCCGGGCCTTCGCCATCGTAAACCTGGGCGATCTTGCCGCCACGGACGAGAATCGCCCCGTTGTCGATCACCTTCCCGTCGCCGACAAAAATTCGCGCGCCGCGAATGAGGAATGTGTCGCTGCGTGCCAGGTCGCGGTTCAGAATCTTGGTCCGGGCCACGTTGCTGCGGGTGTGCATTTGCCACGCACCAACACAAAGGAAAGGCAGCATCACGGCAAGAATCGAAAGCTTCGCTGAATTGCGAATCTTCTCTTCTTTTTCCCAGCGGAAAAGTTTGAAGGCCAGAAAGAGGCCAACCACTGCGGTCAGCACCAAGGCCGCGATCGGCAGCAGGTTCTGGCCGAGACCCTCGCCGCGCATCAGCATTGATTGCACACCGGTGACTAAATAAGTGGCGGGCAGGAATTGAGTCAGGAGCAGCAGCCACGGCGGGAAGATCGAGGTTGGAAACGTGGCGCCGCTGAGAAACAGCATCGGCAGATAGATCACCTGGATGATGATCTGGCTCTCCTGCATGGAATTCGCGACGGCCGCGAGAATCAAGCCGATGGCGCGAAAGGCGACAACACCAAAAGTGGCCAGAATCAGGATCTGGATCAGATTCCCCGGCCACGGCATTCCGTAGATGAAATGCGCTAACGCGAACATCAGGATGATGTACGGCATGAATAGAATCCAGCCGGTTACGACAGAGGCAATCAACAGCGGCAGTGGACCGATGGGGGTGACCTTGTATCGCCGAAGGATATTGGCTTCACGTTCCTGGACGGCTCGAATTCCCGCTCCGAAAAGACCGTTCCCTAGAACTCCAATAATGATCACCATGGCGATGACGATCGTCATGGCCGAACCGCGCTCGGCGTGGAAGGCTTGCGCGAAGACGAAGAAAAACACGAGTGGGAATAGGTAGTTGAAGAAAATGACCGATCGCTGGCGCAGGGCCAGCTTCAGATCGAGCGCGACCAGAGCCTGATAAGCTTTCATTCGCGCAGGCTCTTTCCGGTGAGTTCAATGAAGACGTCTTCGAGCGTCGGCTGCTTGAGATGAACGTCCGTGAGTTCGATTCCCTGCTGATCAATCCACTTGACCAGATCCACCAACGTTGCGGCAGGACGGCGTGAATTCACGGTCAGCGTGCGACCGGTGGCGTCCAATTCTTCGTGGGTGGCTTCGGCCCACGCTGGATGGTCTTTTGGCAGCGGCCGCGCGCAAGTTACCACAATTGACGAAGCGTTCCGGCTTTGCTGCTGAAGATTGCGAGGCGTGTCCAGAGCGATGATTTTTCCCTCGTCGATAATGGCCACCCGGTCGCATAGGCGTTCGGCTTCTTCGATGTAGTGAGTAGTCAGCAGAATGGTTCGGCGCTCGTTTTTGAGTTCTTCGAGCAGCGAGTGAATTTCGGCCCGGACCTGGGGATCAAGGCCGGTGGTTGGCTCATCTAGGAAAACCAGTTGCGGGTCGTTCACGAGCGCCAAAGCCAGCGCCAAACGTTGTTTCTGACCACCGGACAGAGTGCCATAAAAAGCGACTCGCTTTTCTTCGAGCTGCAGCCGCTTGATTAATTGATTGAGGTCCGCTTTGCGGCTGTAAAAAGATGCGAAGACGTCCAAGGCTTCGTGGACACGGATTTTTTCCGGCAAGTTCGTGGCCTGAAGGCAAACTCCGATGCGGTCCTTGAGGTGCTCGCGCTGCTTGTTGGGATCGAAGCCGAGCACAAACACATCGCCGCTCGAGCGCGGCCGGAGACCCTCGAGAATCTCGACGGTTGTGGTTTTTCCGGCACCATTGGGGCCGAGCAACCCGAATACTTCCCCAGCCTGGATCTCAAAATCAATCCCTTTCACCGCCTCGACGTCAGCGTAGGACTTCTTGAGATCCCGGACCGAAATAGCTGTGCTGTCGCTGGCCATGAGGAGCAATCAGGCTATCGAACATGCTTAAGCCAGTCAAAGCCCCTGTCCGTTTTATTGCTTGAAATTGGGTCCATGTGCCGCGCCCGAGATCCTGCGGCCCTCAAAGAAGGGTCCACGCCCCGAGGATGACAAGGATTTTGATCCTCCAGTGGGCATGCTCACCACCCCTTGGCAAATACGTCTAAACGGCGTACAGTTCTCGTTTCCCAGTGAATCTCTCTGTCCCTTTCAAAATAGGAGCCCGCTGCATGCGTGAACGCCTGTTTCTCGCCCTGGCAATTCTGAGCCTTACTTTTTTTGCATCTGCCCAGACCGCCGATGAGTTGGTCCAGAAAAACATCGAGGCCAAGGGTGGATTGGACAAAATCAAAGCGATCAAGACGATCCGCATGAGCGGCAAAGCAGTGTTTGGCGGCGGATTCGTCGCATCTGCCGCGCAGGAAAACATGCGTCCGAATATGGTCCGTGAGACGTTTTCTCTGCAGGGTATGACCGCGGTCCAGGCTTATGACGGAACGGCAGGATGGCAGATTCAGCCGTTCGGGGGCAAGAAAGATCCCCAATTCATGGGCGAGGACGATGTTCGCGACCTGCTGATTGATTCCGACTTCGACGGCCCGCTGGTCGACTATCAAGCCAAGGGAAACAAGGTCGAGTACCTTGGACACGATACGGTCGATGGCGATGATGCGCTGCGCTTAAAAGTGACGCTCAAGGATGGCGATATCATTTACTACTACCTCGATCCCGACACTTATCTCGAGATTCGCAAGGAGACCCAGGAATTCATCCGGGGCGCCGTCAAGGAAAATGCCAGCGAAATGGGCGCTTACAAGCCAGTCGCCGGAGTGATGTATGCGTACTCGATCGCGTCCGGCCCGAAGAACAATCCGGACCAGTGGCAGACGTTCACAATCGATAAGATTGAAGCCAACGTTCCATTGGAAAATTCTGAATTTGCTGTTCCAGCATCCCTGAAAAAAGACGAAAGCAAGAAATAGTTCGTGACTATTTTCCTAGAGGACTGCCAATGATGGTTGCCTGCATCCGCCGTTCGTCCCTATCGCTCTGCTTCTCGATGTTCGCTTTTCTTCTTACTGCCAACGCTCAGACGGCAGGAAAGTTCGATTCCGCCACGGTTTCCGGTCTGCCAGCCCGCAACATCGGATCGGCGATGATGAGCGGCCGTATCGCCGCAGTCGATGCCGTCGAAAAGGATGGCCGGCTCACGGTATTTGTCGGCGCGGCCAGTGGAGGTGTCTGGAAGTCAGTCAATGGTGGAACGACTTTCCGGCCGGTGTTCGACCGCCAACCGGCGCAGTCTATTGGCTCAATCGCGATCGACAAGGCAAATCCTCACACAGTGTGGGTAGGGACGGGCGAAGCGTGGACGCGCAACAGCGTTTCAGTCGGTAACGGGATCTACAAATCCACCGATGGCGGCGAAAATTGGACCAACATGGGTCTGAAGGACTCGGAGCACATCGCCAAAATTCTGGTGGATCCGAAGGACAGCAATTCGGTTCTGGCCTGCGCAGAAGGCCACATTTTTAACGACAACGACGAGCGCGGCGTTTACAAGACTACGGATGGTGGACAGAACTGGAAGAAGGTTCTGGCCGGGGCGAATGCTTCGACCGGCTGCGCGATGCTGGCCAGCAGTCCGATGGAACCGAACACGGTTTACGCTGATATGTGGGATTTCCGCCGGCAAGGCTGGACATTCCGCTCGGGCGGCCCGGGCAGCGGACTCTTCAAATCGACCGACGCAGGAGATCACTGGGCGGAACTGACCGACGCCAATAGCAAGGGCCTTCCGGAGAAACCATACGGGCGTATCGCGCTCGCAGTGGCTCCCTCGAAGCCGAATGTTGTTTACGCGATGATCGAGTCGAAAAAGAGCGCACTATTCCGCTCGGACGATGGTGGACAAAACTGGAACCGGCTGGACTCGAGCCAGTTTATGGTCTGGCGGCCATTTTACTTCGCGAATCTGATCGTCGATCCGAAGAATGAAAACAAAATCTTCAAACCAGATGGTCCGCTGCTTTTGAGCGTGAATGGCGGGCAGAGTTTCAGCTCGGTGGCAAACGCTCACGGCGACTTTCATGATCTGTGGATCAATCCCAACAATACAAACGTAATGTTTGTGGGCGATGATGGCGGGCTTTGGCGAAGTGAAGATGGCGGAACGCGCTGGAAACATCAGTTGAACCTGCCCGTTTCACAGTTCTACCACGTCAGCGTAGATGGATCGAATCCATATCACGTTTACGGCGGATTGCAGGACAACAGCAGCTGGGTGGGCGATTCCTCCTATCCTGGGGGCGTGACGAACTCGCGCTGGGAAAACATGTTTGGCGGCGACGGCTTCTGGATGTTCGCGGACCCAGCGGATCCGGACTACATCTATGCCGAAGCGCAAGGCGGCGAAATCGGCCGGGTGAACCGGCATACTTTGGAAGGCCGCTCCATCAAGCCCTTCCCGCTTTATAAAGAAGGCA
>Ga0335078_10005672_pt1 | contig 18463 bp, 18 predicted proteins | sample Lox_Sample_32_FD_206711 | JGI IMG/M metagenome (GOLD analysis project Ga0335078, IMG submission 206711) | Soil microbial communities from Loxahatchee National Wildlife Refuge, Florida, United States - Lox_Sample_3.2 | ecosystem: Environmental > Terrestrial > Soil > Wetlands | place: USA... | reverse complement strand
GGATCCAGAGGAAGTGCGCATGCCGCAAATCCAGCGCCGTCCCCAGCATCCGGTAATACGCAATCAGAAACGGAAATTGGATCAGCATCGGCAAACAGCCGCCCGCCGGGTTTACCCCTTCTTTCTTGTAAAGGGCCCCGATCTCTTCGTTCATGGCCGCCTTGCGCGGATCCCGCAAGCTGTACTTCTTGTATTTCTCCTGGATCGACTTGATCTGCGGCGCCACTCGCTGCATCTTCAGCATCGACTTCATCTGCGTGATCCGCAGCGGCAGCAACGCCAGGCTGATGATCAGTGTCTGCACCACGATCGCCCAGCCCCAGTTCGCCACCATGTGATGGAAGGTCCACCGCAGCCATATGAACAGCGGCTTGGCGATGATTCCCCACCATCCGAAATCCACCAGCCCGTTCAGGTCGTTGTCCGCCCCCGACACTCCTGGCACCGAAACCTTCTGCAGAACCTCCAGCTCCTTGGGACCGACGAAGATGCGTTCCGACGTAGGTCCGTGCAGGCTTCCCACCGCTGCCCCGAGCACGTCGACCTTCACCACTTCTTTGGAATCCGGTTTCTGCGGATCACGCGGAATCGACATCGGGTTGCTCAGCGTCACCATCGTCGTCGCCGCTGGGTCGTCCGGGATGAACACCGCCGCAAAATACTGATCCGTCGGACCTGCCCAGTGGAAAGGACCGGGCAACGTTGCTCCCCCGATCACCTGCGTGCATTTCGAAAACACGGAAAATCCGCACCGTGGAGGCACGCGCTCGATGTTCTTGTTGTACTGGTAGCCAATCAGCTCCGCCGCGTAAAACGCTGGCGTCGTCTGATCGCCAAATCCCGAGGGCCACGCGGGCAACGCCGCTACGAAATTCCCTTTGTACGTCACCGCAGTTTCGACATTCACAACGTAGGTGTTGTCGAACCGAAACGTCTTGCGCACCGCCAGGTCGTCGCCCGCGTACTCGAACGTCACGCTTGTCGGCGATGTCAGCTTGCCTTCTTGGGATGAAACATACAACGCCGAACTCAGTTTGTTCCGCAGGCTCTCGTCATAGGTCCACAACGACAGCGGATATCCGTACTCCGCCGCCGCCGCCGCATTGACCAGATCCAGTGGCCCGTTCTCCGCGTCGTTGTCAAACTTTTTCAGGATCCACGATTTGACCTGCGCGCCCTTGTTCGTAAACGTGATGCGGTACAGATCGTTCTCGATGACCGTTTCTGTTTCGTTGCTCGCCTGCTTCGTAACTGCGCCGGCAGAAGTCGCCGGCGGCGCAACGGCCGCCTCGCTCGCCGCCATACTCACGGGCTTGGTGGGAGCACTCTGACTCTGCTGCTGCGGCGCCGCTGGCTGCGGAAAATATTTCTTGAGCAGCGGCTGGAACGCCAGCATGATGATGAACGTCACCAGAAATACCAGCAGCAATCGCCGTTCACTTCCTGGTTCTTGTTGAGGATTTTGATATTCGGCCAAAGTTACTCTTTCCTCAGGTCGCGCTCATGTGGGGACGGTCGCTTTCGGCCGTCTGGTCGAGCGCAGCTCGACGGCTTGTTTCTCCCGCCCCTTGATCGCAGCCCGCGCCTCGCGTCACCACCGGATCGTACCCGCCCCGCGCCAATGGATGACACCGCAGCAATCGTGCCAACGCCATCCATCCTCCACGCAGCGCCCCATATCGTTCGACCGCCTCCATCGCATATTCCGAACAGCTCGGAACGTAACGGCAAGCCGGTGGAAACATCGGCGACACGGCCCACTTGTAACTCCGCAGCAGCCACAGCACGACCACCCTGCCGGCATCGCCCACAGATCTCGGCAGCAACGATTCCCTCGGCGATCCCTCGTGCCCTCTGTGACTCAAGATTTTCCTCTCGCACCTTTGCCCGCGAGTTTCTCTTCTATCGCTACGAAAGCGCGGCTCACTTCGTTCACCATCGCCGCAAACTCGATCGTCAGTAACGACTTCTTCGGATTGATCACCACGTCCGCGCTCGCTCCCGCCGCAGGACGCGTCAACCGCACCGCCTCCCGCAAGCGCCGCTTCATCCGGTTGCGCTCGACGGCTCCGCCCAGCGCGCGTCCGACGGTGAATCCCACGCGCAGCCCCGCAATCGCCTTCCCATCATCACTCGCCACGGGTCGCGCCAGGTAAAACACCGTCATGCTGGCGGAAAAGTGACGCCGCCCTGATTTGTATACGCGCTCGAAATCCGCGTGCCGCAGAAGCCGCGCCCCGCGCGGAAATGTGCCTCGATCTCCTCGCGGCTCGACTCCTCGCCTCGATTCTCCTCCAGGCTCGCCGGCGTTCACGCTGGTGATCAATTCGAGATATTTCTCTGCGCGACGCGCGGACCAGACTGTCCGCGCCACTGGACTATTCGCGGAAACCAGGTTTCACCGAGACCCGCTTGCGCCCCTTGGCGCGGCGGCGCGACAGTACCTTCTGACCGCCTTGGGTCTTCATGCGCGTGCGAAATCCATGCTTCTTGCTTCGCTTGCGCCGATTAGGTTGGAATGTACGCTTGGGCATGAAAAGTAGCTGCTCCTGATTCGTTCAACGGTCTTAGGGCAAACCGTAAGTATAAATCAACCCCACGCCTTCCACCAAGTTCGGGATGTTGACCGGCGCGTAAAGCAACAATCGGGGCGTCATCGCGCGCGGAGCGAGTTCGCGTCCGCTTGCGCCGTCGAACCATCCCTCTCGCCGGCAGAGAAATTGTGGCTCCGCCCGGTTCACGCAATCGTAACTTGCCCCACTCTTGCGGCAGTTACCATCGCGGCACTTGACAGCGCCTCGCATTCGAGTGCTGAATAAGAGTTCGCGGAAAAATTCCATCCGAACTTTTCCACATAACCAAAAAAATTGTGCTAGTATGCCGCACTGATCTTGCTTTCAAAATTCTTTTTGATTTTTGAAGCGCACACGGTAAAACAGGCTTTTCCCGCAGTAAAATTAACGGTTCCAGCTACTTCGTAAAACGGCAGTTCTAACAGGCGCTCTCCACCAGCCGCCGGGGCGCCGCGTGGTGAAACATTTCATATATGTCAGTTCCCAGCACAACTCTCTCCCCCAATCCGTGGGCCCGCATCCTCGATGCGCTGGAAAAGAAAATTAATCGGCACTCCTACGACACTTGGCTGAAACCTACCCGCTACAGCCATTCCAGCGGTGGTGTTCTTTTCGTCCGCGTCCCCACTGTCGAGTTTCGCCATGCCGGCGACAAGTATGCCGACCTCATCCAGGAAGCCATCGACAATCTTGGCTTCGATTTCAAGGACGTAAAGTTCGTCACTCCCGAAGACGATCCCGCTGCCACTCCTGTTCGTCACGACTTCGGAGTGTCCCCGGCTTCGGCCAATGCTGCGCCTCCCTCGCAATCCCGCTTCGACTGGGATGGTGCCGCGCAACTGAATCCGCGCTACACCTTCGACGCCTTCGTCATCGGCAGCGGTAACCAGTTTGCCCACGCCGCCTGCCAGGCCGTCGCCGAGCGCCCCTCCAAGGCTTACAACCCGCTGTTCCTCTACGGCGGTGTCGGCATGGGCAAAACCCATCTCATGCAGGCCATCGGACACGAGATCAAGCGCCGCCTGCCGCATGCCGCCATCTGCTACGTATCCAGCGAGAAGTTCACCAACGACATGATCAACTCGCTGCGCTACGACAAGATGACCAGCTTCCGCGACAAGTTCCGCAATGTCGACGTCCTCCTCATCGACGACATCCAGTTCCTCGCTCAGAAAGAGCGCACCCAGGAAGAGTTCTTCCACACCTTCAACGCCCTGCACGAGTCGATGAAGCAGATTGTCATCGCCAGCGACCGCTCCCCTAAAGAGCTCGCTGAAATCGAAGACCGCCTCCGCAGCCGCTTCGAGTGGGGACTCATCGCCGACATTCAGCCGCCCGATCTTGAAACCAAGGTCGCTATTCTGCAAAAGAAGGCCGAGCAGGAAAAAGTCACGTTGCCGACCGATGTCGCACTTTACGTCGCGTCCAATATCCGTTCCAACGTCCGTGAGCTCGAAGGCGCGCTCATCCGCCTCGTTGCCCACTCCTCCCTCATCGGCGCCGAAATCACTCTGCCCTACGCGCAACAAGTCCTGAAAAATTTCATCGACTCGCAAGCCCGTAAGGTCACCATCGAATCGATCCAGAAAATGGTCGCGGAGCAATTCGGCTTGCGCCTCATCGAAATCAAGGCAAAGAATAATTCGCGCGCCATCGTCTATCCCCGCCAGATCGCAATGTATCTGGCCAAGCATCTGACCGAAGCGTCGCTCCCGGAAATCGGACGTCAGTTCGGCGGCAAGCACCACACCACCGTCTTGCACTCCGTCGAGAAAATCGAAGAGCTTCGCAAGACTGATAAAGATTTGAACAGGTTGATCAATAAGTTGACCGAGCAATTAGGCGGATGATTGAGGCGGATGATTGATGTGCGCACAGCCGCCCTCGGCTGTCCAGTGGCCCGTACGTTTCGGGACACTGCTGGTAGCAGGATGACGCGGACTTTCCACCGATTTCCAACTCTTCCTTCACCAGGCCTGTGAACGAGATGTGGAAGCTGTGTAAGGCAGGGATGAAATCGAAATCGGAGTCCGATTACGCTACCGGCTTCGCAACATTCGTGACCGATTTCTAACATGAGGGGTCCAGCCGGAACCCGGTGACAACAGGCGAGTTGCTCCGGTTTTCCACTTCTCCGCAGGACCTACTGTTACTGCTGGTTTTATAGCTTTTGCATTTGATATAAGGTAAGAACAGAAGTAGGGCACGGCGTGGGCCGTGCCGCCGAGTGCCGCTTTGGGTAGTTACGGGAGACTGACTTTATGCCGGTGGAGGCCGCTGTTGCCGCGGAAACCATGGAGATCACGGTCAGCAAGTTTGAGTTGCTGCGCGAATTAGCCGCCACGCAAGGTGTGGTCGAGCGCAAAACCACAATTCCCATCCTTTCCAACTATTTATTCGAGGCCGCTGGCGACCGTCTCTCTCTCACGGCTACCGACCTCGATCTCAGCCTTCGCACTTCCTGCAATGCCAAAGTCAAAAAAGAAGGCTCTTGTACCATCCCCGCGCGCAAACTTCACGACTACGTGAAGCTCCTGCCTGACGCTGACATCACCATCAAACTGCTCGAGAATCACTGGGTCAGCATTCGCTGCGGTCGCTCCAACACGAAGATGGTCGGCATGGCGAAATCAAATTTTCCCAGCCTGCCCGTGTTTCCTTCTGCCGGAGCTATTACCATTCCCTCCCAGGTTCTCCGTGGCCTGATTGCCCGCACTGGCTTCGCCATCTCCAACGAAGAATCTCGCTATACCCTCAACGGCGCGCTCATGCTGCTCAAGCCCGAATCCATCACCATGGTCGCCACCGACGGCCATCGCCTCGCTCACTGCGAACGCGCCAGCGAAAAATTTGATGGCGTCTCCGGCGAAATGAAAACTCTGGTCCCGAAGAAAGCCATGGACGAGCTCAAGTCGCTGCTCGACTCCACCGACGCTGAGACCATCGACTTCGCTAAAGACGAATCGACGCTCTTCTTCCGCATCGGCTCGCGCCTGCTCACGTCGCGCCAACTCACTGGCCAATTCCCCAACTTCGAAGCTGTTCTGCCCAAGGACAACAACAAGATTGTTCCTCTGAACGCCGACGAACTGAACTCCGCCATTCTTCGCGTCGCCCAGTTTGCCGACGAGCGCTCGCGCGCCGTCCGCCTGCGCCTGGAAAAAGGCGAACTCAAGATTTCCGCTTCGTCTACCGAGGCCGGCGAGTCCGAAGATTCTATCGAAGCTCCTTACACTGGCGACGCCCTCACCATCGGCTTCAACGCTGCGTACCTGGTCGACTTCCTCAAAGCCGCGGGCACCAGCGAGGTCCGCCTCGAACTCAAAGACCCGCAGTCCGCTGGCCAACTCCGCCCCGCCGAAGGCGACGACTACAAATACCGCTACATCGTCATGCCCATGCGCATCTGAGAACAGATCCGTGGGCCCCAGTCTGTGACCCGGACATGCCAAGTGCAAACTCTGCTGCACTCGTCCGGCTGGTTGCCGCGAAGAAACTCAAATCCTTCTCGCCTCCGGGCTCCGCCCCCCTTGACCTCCCGCCGCCTCTGCCTTACATTTGCCAGCAATTCAATTTTCGGAGGGGCGTTATGTTAGACGGATTTAAAAAATTCATCCTTCGTGGAAACGTAGTCGATATGGCTGTCGGCGTCGTCATCGGTGCGGCCTTCGCCAGTGTGGTCAACGGTCTCACCAAGGCTTTTCTCAATCCCCTGATCAAACTGGCCGCCGGCGGCGAGAAGTTTTCTACGCTCACGTTCACTATCAACAAAGTTGATTTTCCTGTTGATGAGTTCATCAACGCCACCATCTCCTTCATCCTGATCGCCGCCGCCGTTTACTTCCTGGTCGTTCTTCCCGTCAATGCGCTCGTCGCGCGCATGCATCGCGGCGAGAAGCCACCCGATCCCACCACCAAGAAATGTCCCGAATGCCTCAGCGAGATTCCCATCGAAGCCAAGCGCTGCTCCCACTGCACCCAGCCCGTCATGGGCCGAGCCGCATAGACTGGAGTCTCATCGCCCAGCCTGCGCATGCTCCGGCGCTGGTGGGCCGTCAAGAAGGTGGGGTCTCAAGATGGTGGGCGTCTGAATCACGCCGCGTCCAGAAAGCGGCGTGTCGATCCGTTAGTATTGCTGTATGAATCTGTGCCCGACGTTTTGTCGCGCGCTCGTTTTCGCCTTCGCGGGATTGTCGCTCGCGATAGCCGTGCCCGCGCAGGCTCCGCCTCAGTCCTCATCCTCGGCCAGGCACCGATCCAGCGCCCGCTCTGGCCTCGATTCCGGTTCCGTCACCAACGGCGTCTACCGCAACCGGTCTCTGGCTCTTACCTGCAAAGTTCCTGAAGGATGGGTCCTGCGCACCGACGAGTTGAACGCTCGCGACGAATCCGACGAAGACGCAGACAAAGAGAAAGCCAACGACACTCCCGCTCCGCCGCCCGCCTCCAGTGCCGGAGCGAAGGTGCTGCTCGCGGCTTTTTCCCGTCCTCCTGAAGCCCGTGGCGAAGAAATCAACTCCTCCATCGTCATCGCCGCCGAAAGCATTTCATCCTATCCCGGCTTGAAGGAAGCCGCGCAGTACTTCGGCCCGCTGACCGAAGTTGCCAAAGCCCAGGGTTTCATCGTCGACGAAGAGCCTTACGAAATTGCCTTCGACTCCAGAACGCTCGTGCGCGCTGACTTTCACAAGGACGTCGGTTCCCGCGTCATGCGCCAATCCACGCTCGCCCTGCTTTCTCACGGCTACGCCATCTCCATTACCGTCATCGGAGGCACCGAAGGCGAAGTCGAAGATCTGATCGACTCCGTGAGTTTCACCGCCCGCGCAAAGTAACAACGCTACGGCTGCGTTACCAGGGAAGTTTTCACTTCAATCTCGATCTTCGGCGGATGCAGCAGCGTGTTGTGAATCAAACAATGATGCACCGCCCGCTCGACCCCCGTCCGGTGCTGCTCGCTCAATTCGACCGGCGCCTCGATCTCGATGCGAAAGTTCTCCACCCGCGCCGGGTCTTTCACCTTCTCCGCCGTGACCCGCACCCGCGTGCCTTCGGTGGCGAGCTTGAACTTCCGTAGATATTGCGCCGCATAGAATCCCGCGCACGACCCTAACGAAGCCAGCAACAACTCCGGCGGCGTCATGCCTTCATCGTGGCCGCCGTTCTCCGGTGGCTGATCGCACACAATCGAGTGCCGCCGCGCTTTGATTTCAAACTGCACCGCTCCCAAATGCTCTACCGTAACTTCCATGCAGCCTCCAGTGACTCGTACACCGATTCTGTCACTCTCAGCTGTTTCTGGATGTGCCCACGGTCACGGTGCAGCGCGAGTATCTCAGGCTGGGCAGGCACCCTCCGCCGGGGCAGGGAAAGGAGGGCTACTCCAGCGGTTCCGAATACAAACTCAGATCTCTTTCGCCGCGCGCCTTCTTCTCGGCATACTTCTTCATCCACGCTTCCCAGCTTCGCCCCGCTGCCGTGTCGCGCCCGGTGAACGCGAGTGCCGCAATATCTGCATATGAGATCGCGACCTTCTCATCCGAGTTCTTCGGATAAACCCGCACGAGAGATTCTTTCAAAGTCCGAGCCGTCCGCCGGTCGAACAGATATCCTTCGATCTTCGATCCATCTTTTCGCGTGATCGTCACGTCCCCGCGATAGTCAAATGCCTTCTCCAGCGCGACCCGCAACTCTTCTTCGCTCGCTAACGCCGGAATCCATCCTTCCAGCTGCTCATGCGCCGTTCCCGGCGCCACTTCCAGAGCATCCGGATTCGCCACGTTGACGTGCGGCGTGGCCTGCGCCGCCGCGTGATCGAGATGTCCCGCTTCTTTACCAGTCATGGGTATGGAACCAAATTAGAATTGACATCCTGAGCGCAGGATTTTGCTTCGCCATCAGCGAAGCAAAACCGCAACCGAAGAGCCTCGCGCAGCAAACACCAGCTGCAGCCGGCCCGGGGATTTCCACCGCTGCTCTAGAATCTTTTGCGGGACTGCAGAATGGCCCTACGCTCTCGTCCCCTGCGCCATCTCACTCGGCGCCCCGATCTGCACCAGCGGATGCACCGGCTCCACTCTCTCTTCCAGCATCCGCTCCGCCTCTTCATCCCGATAGCGCGTGAACAGCGTTGCCTTCACCGTCGCCAGAAATCCTCCCAGCGAGCTGAACGTCGCATTCACCGCCGACGCCTCATATCCGCTGTGCACCATGCAATTCGCGCATGCCGGATTCCCCGATTCCGTGCCGTAATTCGACCACTCTGTCGTCGCCAGCAACTCCTGAAAGCTCTCCGCGTATCCGTCCTGCAGCAGATAACACGGCTTCTGCCATCCAAATACGTTGTAAGTCGGCATGCCCCACGGCGTGCACGGATACGTCCGCTTCCCCATTAGAAATTCCAGAAACAAGGGCGACAAATTAAACTGCCAATTTTTCTTCCGGTTCGACAGAATCGCCCGAAACATACGCCGCGTCCGCGCCCGTCCCAAAAAGTGCTTCTGATCCGGAGCCTTGTCGTACGAATATCCGGGCGACAGCATCATCCCTTCCACGCCCAGCTCCATCATCTCGTCAAAGAACGCCCGCACCGTCTTCGGATTCGCCCCATCAAACAGCGTCGTATTCGTCGTCACCCGGAACCCGCGCCGCAGCGCCTCTTTCACCCCGTCCACCGCAATGTCGTAGCCGCCCTCGCGGCACACTGCCAGATCGTGTTCTTCCCGCTGTCCGTCCAGGTGCACGCTGAACGTCAGATACTTGCTCGGTTTGAACTGGTCGATCTTCTCCTTCAGCAGCAGCGCGTTCGTGCACAAATAGATGTACTTTCTCCGCTCCACCAGCCCTTCCACGATCTCCGCAATCTGCGGATGCATCAGCGGCTCACCGCCCGGGATCGACACCATCGGCGCCCCGCACTCCTCCACCGCCCTGAAGCATTCCTCCGGCGACAAATCCTTCTTCAGAATGTGCGCCGGATATTGGATCTTCCCGCATCCCGCACACGCCAGATTGCACCGGAACAAGGGCTCCAGCATGAGCACCAGCGGATACTGCTTGCGCCCGGCAATCTTCTGCCGCAGCACATAGCTGGCCACCGTCCACATCTGTGACACAGGAACTGGCATGAATAATTAACGAACCCCTTTATTTATCAACCTATTTTATCAGGCTTGCCCCACCCGTGCCTTGATCATCCCGGTCCCTTAGGCTCATCGGATACTGGTCACTCTGAGCTGCCCCAGAACCTGCTTCGAACTGCGCTTCCGGGTCTCCGGACCCCGCCGCCCAAACTTCCTGCAACCCAGCCCCTGACCGCTCCCTCTAAAGGACATGCTCCATCGTCCCTGCCCCCGTCCCAAAGTCCTCTTGTCCACTCCCCGGAAACCCGGTACCCTATCCTCCGGCTCTCTGTATGTTTAGCCCGCATCCCAATTTGGCCAACGAGATCAACCGCAGCATCATCCAGTCGGAGATCGAAGGCGGCGTTTTCCTCGACGATCTTCCTCCCTCCACGGTTCTCGAAATTCAGACCATGCACCATCTCTACACCGCCGTACTCTTGGGCGGCAGCGAGGCTCTTCTCTCCGGCCATCCTGAGTTCTGCCCTGAGCCCGTGCAGGTCGCCATCGCGGGTTCGACCTGGGGAGGCTCCATGCTCAAGCTGCAGTACGTCGGCCGCGGGATGCACCTCGAATTCCGCCATCCCGAGTACGCCACTCCGATCATCACCTCGCCTATCCAGGAAATCCGCGATCGAGTCGTGCACGACAAACTCCCTCAGCCCGTCCTTCAGCTCGACCCCCGCCCCCACGGCGCCCACTCCTAGCTCTGGTTCTCATCTGCACAAATTCTGTCATCCCGAGCGCAACGAAGGACCTCTTCACTTCGTGCCCCGTCCTAAAGCGAGGTTGGCTCTCTGCTCGGTAGCTGGGCGTACTCTGTGGGTTGAGGGTTCTTGAACTCCCATTGACTTGCCCCGCCGCACCCACTACCATTCCCGCCAGCGGCTCAAAGCCAAGGAACCATGTCTTTGATCATCGACACCCGCGAAGTCGCCCACGTTACCATCCTCGACATCCACGGCCGCATCGTCCTCGGCGACGAGATCCACGAGCTTCGTGATGCGGTCCGCGGCCTCATCAAAGAAGGCAAGAAAAAAATCATCCTCAACCTCGCCGACGTCGACTACATCGACAGCTCCGGCGTCGGAGAACTCGTCGGCAGCTTCACCACCGTCCGCAACGCAGGCGGCGAGCTCAAGCTCCTCAATCTCACTCAAAAAGTTCACGACGTTCTCCACGTCACCAAGCTCTACACCGTCTTCGATATCAAGGACGACGAATTCCACGCCGTGAAATCCTTCGACTACTTCTTCGCCAAGTAACCGCCTTTGCTCCGCCGCGGAAGGCGACGTCCCACACCGCACACAAGATCGGCGTCCAGCCCAACTCCGGGAACCCTCCTCGCTACGCCACAACCCGCTCTTGGCAGACTAAAATTCTCCCCGGGCATTTCTCATGGGCCTCGCAGGTTGCGGACAGGAGTCGCGCCGCTCATGGACAGCCGTACGTCCCTCGACAAATCCACCAGAGAGCTCGTCTGGATCGTGGACCGCGCCTTTCAGGGATGGACCTGCTCCAAGTGTGAATGGAATTTTCCGCTGCCCACCCTACTCAACGACCCCGAAGCCAAGACCGCTTATGACCGCCTGGCAGCGGCCAAATTCCGCGATCACCACTGCTCCGACCATCTATCTCGCCTCAACTCCGCCGCGCCCGAAAGCTTTACCGCTCGCATCCGAAAAATGGTCGCGCAGGGTTTCAAGCCCAAAGACGCCGTCGAACTCTTTCTTCAGGAAATCGCTCTCGAATACCGCAACCAGCCCCAAGTCCTGGCTCAGGCCAAATCTGAAGCCGACGACTTCCTCCGCCGCCTCCGCTCCGGTCTGATCTAGACGACCCTGGTCATTTAGAAATTGTTACCCGGAGCTGGCGCGCTGGTACGTTCTAGAATCACCCGATCACCGTTCAATTCTCAATCCCCATCTGCCCCAGAATCCACGCGTAGTCAAACGCCGCCTCATGCAGCCGATCGTACCGGCCCGACGCCCCGCCGTGTCCTGCCGGACTCAGGTTCGTCTTCAGGATCAGAATATTGTGATCCGTCCTCAGCGCCCTCATCTTCGCCACATATTTCGCCGGCTCCCAATACATCACCTGGCTGTCGTTGAACGATGTCTTCACCAGCATGTTCGGATACGCCTTCGCCTCGACATTGTCATACGGCGAATACGTGATCATGTAATCGAACGCCGCTTTCTCCTTCGGATTTCCCCACTCCTCGAACTCTCCCACCGTCAGCGGCAGCGTCTCATCCAGCATCGTATTCATCACATCGACAAACGGCACGCCCACCAGCGCCGCATGAAACAGGTCCGGACGCATGTTCAGTACCGCGCCCATCAGCAATCCTCCGGCGCTTCGCCCTTCAATCACCAGCCGATCCTTCGATCCATACCCGCTCTTCGTCAAAAACTCCGCGCACGAAATGAAATCCGTGAATGTCGTCCGCTTATTCATCATCCGCCCCGCGTCGTGCCACGCCTTTCCCATCTCGCCCCCGCCGCGGATGTGCGCCACCGCCGTCACCACTCCCCGATCGACCATGCTGAAAATGTTCGAATTGAAAAACATGTCCATGGATAACCCGTACGACCCATACCCGTACAAATACAGCGCTTCTTTCCCGTCGAGCTTCGTCCCCTTCAAATACATCACCGAAATCGGAATCTTCACTCCATCCGCCGCCACCGCATACACCTGCTCCACCTGATATTTCGTCCGGTCATATCCTCCCGGCACTTCTTTCCGCTTCAGCAGCGTCGACGTCCCTTTCTCCATGTCATACGCGAATACCGACGCCGGCGTGATCGAAGACTGATATCCATACCGGAATTCCGTCGTGTCGTACACGCGATTTATATACGAATACGCCGCGTACGCCGGCTCCGGAAACTCAATCTTCTTCGACTGCCCGTTGCGCAAATCGATCACCCGAATCTGCGGCAGTCCCTGCTCCCTCTCATACAACACGCAGAAGTTCCGGAAGAAATCCGTGTCGTCGATCATGATTTCCGGATTGTGCGCCAGCACCTCATGCCAGTTCTTGCTTCCCGGATCCGTTGCCGGCGCGCTCACCAGCCGGAAATTCCGTCCCGTATCGTTCACCCGAATGTAGAACGAATCCCCGTTTTGGTCCGTGTAATATTCCACCCCCTGCTTCCGCGGCTCCACCACCTTCCACTCCGCCATCGGATCATTCGCCGGAATGTACCGCGTCTCCGTCGTGGTGTGGCTCGCCGACAACAGGAACACATATTTCTGGCTCCGCGTTTTGTAAGCTGCCACTTCAAATCGCTCGTCCGGTTCCTCATACACCAGCGTGTCCGGATCCCCCGATCCCGCCGTATGTCGGTACAGCCGGTATTGCCGCTTCGCGACCGCATCTTCCTGCGTGTAAAAAATCGTCTGATTATCATTTGCCCATACCACCGACCCCACTCGCTCTGCGTGATCCATCAGAGTCTTTCCCGTCCGCAGATCCTTTACCGCCAGCGTGTACTGCCGGAACCCCGTATTGTCATACGTGTACGCCAGCAGATTTCCATCCGGACTCACCGCATACGCCGCCACGCTCATGAACGCCTGTCCCTTGGCCAACTCGTTCTGATCGAGCACAACCTCTTCCGGTGCGTCCATGCTTCCTTTTCTCCGGCAGCGAATCCCGTACTGCTTTCCGGCTTCCGTCCGCACGTAATAGAAGTAGTCGCCTTCTCTATACGGAACGTCGACATCCGTCTCCTTCACCCGGCTCAGCATCTCGTCATACAGTTTTTTCTGGAACGGCTGGGTCGGCTTCATCACCGCATCCGTATAAGCGTTTTCCGCCTCCAGATACGCCCGCACCTCCGGATTCGGTTTGTCTCGCAGCCAGAAATAGTTGTCCACCATCTTGTGGCCGTTGACCTCCGTCACGTGCGGCACGATCTTTGCGACCGGCGGGCTCGGCAGCGTCGCTGTATCCGCTGCCGTTAAGGAAACAACCGCAACCGTTGCCGAAACCATCACCTGAACTCGCCGCAACCAACCGTTAGTCATAAATCCCCCGCTGTCCACAAGATGCCGTCACTACCGCGTCAAAGCTGCAAGAATCACCGCGCTTCAGCCCCGGCGAATCGTCATCCTCGCCTTGAATTGCGACCGTAACCATACTCCCGCCTGCGAACCAAAAGCAACGTTTCGCCGGTGCCCCAGGCCTGCCGCACTGTCATCCTCAGCGCAGCGAAGGATCTATGCATCTTCGCGCCATATGACGGCGCCTCCCGAACCACATCGGTAAACTTCCCTACCCATCCGCAGATTTCTTCCCACTGCACGCCCCACTCACGAAGCAATCTCGCCTCTTCCACCTCGATCGCCGCCTTTTCTCCGGCCAACGATCCCACCTCTAACCATCTTGATTCCCTGTGCTATCGCCTCCCCGCCCACCATGTGAGCCCGATAAACAACACTTGCATCGCAATTCGTGGAACCAGCGGCGTGACCGGCCTTCCTCCGAGCGTGAGCTTCTCCCGCGCCGCTCGAATATTCGCTGGCAACACGACTACGAAGAAAACGATCAGCGCGATCGCCGCCGCCCTCCGCGTCGCCGGAAGCAGCAACCCGATCCCGCCCAGAATCTCGCAGACTCCGGTGAAATAAACCATTCCCATCGCATGCGGCACTCTCGCCGGCATCATCCGTACCAGGTCGTGTCGTAATGAGTTGAAATGTGCCGTTCCGGTGAACAGCAACATGAGCGCCAGTCCGCCTCGCGTCGCAGCTGCCCAGGAATCAAACCACGACATTCCTGCCGCGCCTGCTCCTCGCGCCAGAAGTGTTCCCGCGGCTAGAACAATCAGAACCACCATGCTTCCCACCAATCCGCGGGCAGCAGATTTATCTACTCCCGCGCCCCGTACTCCGTCACCTTTTCATCCACCGCTACCGCCACATACTTCCCCGAAATCACGTCCCGGAACTGCACCACCCGATGCCCCTCCCGCGCCAGTTGTCCCCACCGGCTCGGTTTCTCGGCATTCTGCTCGATCGCCTGGTACTCTTTCCCGCCCATCGCAAACCGCACCGTCCGAAACCTTCGCGCTCCCGTCCGCTCGACGCGCGCTGTCCGGCCTTCGACCTCGACTTCCCCTCCACGCATCATCTGCTCCGCCACCGATTTTAGGATTTCCCGATCCATCCCTGGTCACCACTCCCGCGTCCGAATAGGTTCGCCTTCTCAGTTTTCGAGAGACTCGACATTCACCGCCATGCTGCCATCACGCTTTTCTCGCCCACACCTGAGTCACGCGAGCAAGCATCACAAGGATGGATTCATCCTCCGCAATCTTGCGTATTTCTTCGCAGATGTCGTCGAGTTCCTCCGCAGTGGATGCCTCAGAGGCCAAAATCGCCGGCGCTGCTTCTCTCAACGTCAGCTCCCACAGGCGTTTCTCTTCACCACGCACCAGGGCGATTTGGTTCACCTTTACCTCCAGCTGGCCCAACCCCAGTTCACCAAATAGCCGGGGTAGTTTAAGGCCGATGTACGAATCGAGGCTATGGCTGCGGCTCACAGCACCGCTGATTTCAACCAGTCGCTTGTAGGCCTGTGTCGCTGGTTCCGTGAAAATACCGCCGTCGTCGTGATCTTCGCATACGAGGATCCCGCCCCGCTTCAAAAGTGAACTCATTTCCGCCAATGCCCTGGCGGGATCAGCGACATGGCACAAGAGGAACCGGGAGTACACAAGATCGAAAGAATCCCTCGGCAAACCGGTCTCGTAAGCACTGCCTTCGCAGAATGAGAGATTTGTGAAGCCGGCTTCGGCCGCGCTTTTTTCCCCAATGCGCAGTTGCTCAGCACTGGAGTCCACGCCCGCCACCGATCCGCCGGGCCTGACTTGCGTTGACACCCATCGCGCCGTGAGGCCGATGCCACAGCCGATCTCTGCTACCCGCATGCCTGAGGACAGCCCGGCCGCGGACAGCAGCTCACGCGTCGCCGGACCAAAAATTCGCTCCAAAAGGTCCAGACGAGAAACCGCTTTCTCTCCCGTGGCCAGTATGTATGGCTTTTGTGCGTCATGCCCCTTCTGCATAATTGCGCCCTACAGTAGCCGCTGCGAACAAATGTCCTAAGCAGCCGACTGCGCTCATTGGTAGGATGATGAGCAAAATCAGCATCTTTCGCCAACCATCCTGGAACGCGCGGAAATGACCTTACCCGCTTTGTTCTACCGCGAAAAACATCAATTACTTCGAGGTTCTGGCGCGTGCATCGTAGATTATGAACCCCGACGAGAAAATAGCGAAGGATGCCTGCTGCAAGCAGTACTGAGGGGAAAAGAAATGCCGACGACCGACCTGCCGACGCCCAAACGCAACAGAGGATGACGGCGTATGCCAGATACATCCCAAAAAGTGTTTTTTCCGCGATGGGGCTTCAGTTACGGCCTACTCGTCGGGGGATGTTCTATCCGGAAGCCACCGCAAGCTTGGAGTTCCGTCGAATAAGCTGCCGCCTGAAGCCACTCTCGTGCCTTCGGCTTACGTCCGTGCACAAGGCTATATAAATTGGGCCCGCCTCACTCGCAACTTCAACACTCGCAACCACTCCTACTTCTTCCCCCGCAACGCGTCCACCACCCGCTCATAATCATCGACCGTGTGATACTCGATCACAATCTTCCCCTTGCCTTTCCGGTCGCGAATCCTTACCCGCATCCCCAGCAGTCTCTCCAACTCCGTCTGCGCCGCTCGCACGTTCGGATCCACCCATCGCGCCCCGCTCTTCTTCTTTGGTTGCCCCGGCATCCCGGGAAACGGGTCCAGCAGCCCCGTCATCGACAGCACCAGGCGCTCGATCTGCTCGATCGTCAACCCTTTCTTCACCGCATACAACGCCGCCTCCGACAGCTGAGAGTCGTCATTCAGTTTCAGCAGCTCTTTGGCTTCCGCGAACTTGAGTTTCTTCTCTGCCAGCAACTGCATCACGTCGCGCGGCAGCTTCAGCAGTCGCATGTAATTCGCCACCGACACGCGCGACAGGCCCACCCGCTTTCCAATCTCTTCCTGCGTAAGGTGAAAATCCCGGCTCAGCACGCGGAACGCTTCCGCCTGTTCCAGCGGGCTCAAGTCCTCCCGCTGCAGGTTCTCGATGATCGTCATCTCCGCTGCCTGCTGCAGCGAAACCCTCCGCACCAGCGCCGGAATGTGCGTCTTTCCCACCTTCCTCGACGCGTGCAGCCGCCGTTCTCCTAGAATCAGAACGTAACGTCCCTCATCTTCGTCCGACGGTCGCACCATGATCGGTTGCACCACTCCGTTCGCCTGGATCGAATCCGCCAGCTCCTCCAGCGCTTCATCATCCTCCACGTAGCGTGTCTGAAATGGATTCTTGTCGATGTCCGCGATCGCCAGGTTCGCGACCAGGTTCCCCGGAATCCGCGACTCCGCCTGCGCGAAAATCGTGATCGTTTCCTCAGCTGTACCCGCCCCCGGGGATGCTGCGCCCGCTTCCCCTGCGCCCTCGCTCGCGAACTCCTGCGCCGCCGCGCGGCCCTCGGTCTCCTCCCGCGCTTCGGTCGCTACCGCCTGAATCGTGATCGGGGATGTGTCGTTCGCGCCTTCATTGCGAACGATCTCTTCGGCTTTGTCCTTGCGAACGAACTGGGGAACCGGCTGTTTGCTCGCGCCGGCACTGCTCTGGCCGGCCGCGCCGCCGCCCGTCACCACGCGTGGCCCTGGCAGCAGCGATTCCAGCCCTCGCCCCAAGGCCCGCCGTTTCTCTGCCTTCTCTTTTTCTCCCGCGCGTTCCCCTGCGCGTCCAGCCGGATTCTCCGCTGTCGAAGTGGTCGTCATTAGGATTTTCCTTCTTGAACCTTTGTGTCCTTCGCGGCGCAGGCTTCTATATATCGATGTCCATCAATCTAGTATATCGACGTCCATCGATATACTATGCGCTCTTGTCCATCACGTCTTTCGCCGCCGTCTCCTCGGTCGCCCCTGCCTCTCCATGATCCTCTGCGGCCTCTGCGGTTGGTTCCACCACTGGCTCATGGCTGAACGCCCACGGCTGTCGCTCAATGATCTCTTTCGCCAGTCGTATGTAGCTCTCTGCGCCCTTCGAGCGTGGATCGTAGACCAGCGCCGCCTTGCCGTGGCTGGGCGCCTCTGCCAGGCGTATGTTCCGCGGCACGGTCGTGCGGCACAGCTTCTCGCCAAAGAAGTTCTTGAGCTCAGCCATGACCTGCTGCGCCAGGTTGGTGCGGTCATCAAACATCGTCAGCACCACGCCCTCGATCGCGAGCTCTGGATTCAGTGCCCCGCGGATGCGCTCGATCGTGTCCAGCAGCTCGCTGATGCCTTCCAGCGCAAAGTACTCGCCCTGCATTGGGATCAGCACTGCGTCGGCAGCGACCAGCGCATTCAGCGTCAGCAAGTCCAGGGCAGGTGGACAATCCAGCACGATGAATTGAAAGCGCTCGCGCAAAGGCGCCAGTGCTTCGCGCATGCGGAACTCGCGCCCCTCAGCGTCGACCAGCTCAATGTTCGCCCCGATCAGGTTCTTGTGCGAGGGAATCAGCCAGAGCTGCTCGAGCTCAGTGGTCTGCAGCGCCTCCTCCGCCGTAGCTGCGCCCATCAGCAGGTGGTAGGAGCTCACGCGCTCAGGATCCTTCACAAAGCCCAGGCCGCTTGTGGCGTTCGACTGCGGATCGCAGTCAACCAGCAGCGTGTTCACTTCTGCAGCCGCAAAGGACGCGGCTAGATTGATGGCAGTCGTGGTCT
>Ga0335078_10005671_pt1 | contig 18464 bp, 11 predicted proteins | sample Lox_Sample_32_FD_206711 | JGI IMG/M metagenome (GOLD analysis project Ga0335078, IMG submission 206711) | Soil microbial communities from Loxahatchee National Wildlife Refuge, Florida, United States - Lox_Sample_3.2 | ecosystem: Environmental > Terrestrial > Soil > Wetlands | place: USA... | reverse complement strand
CGAAGCGAGAAGAAGAAATTGCTGGTGGTCCCGACAGCCCTCGTGGTAGCGGAGGTTTTGCGAACGGGAGCACGCGACATAGCAGGAGGCGAACCATCTCTCTGCCAAGTAAATCGAAACCAGAGGCGGCGGCTGCTGGGGAAAAAGAGCAGTCTTGCCAACTAGAGAGGATCTGGGGCTCGATAAGGGGCAGGGGGCTTCCGTTAAATCTGTCATTGAGGGCGACCGCCCTCGTGGTTAGCAGGGGACCAGCGAGATCTAATGCTAATCAATTAGCAATAGGCGACGCCGAGGGAGATCGCTGGAGCCTCCTGCTCGCCTGCTGCTCCCAGGAGGTACCAGTCTGGCGTCTCACGGCTTCTGCAACGACTGGCTCTGGGATCGTGACCAGATCGTGATCTATGAGGATCCGGACCACGATGGCTGGTACCTGGCCTACAACATGAGGCTGGGCACCTACGTGCACGTAATGTATCTGGGAAACAATTAGCGCTCCAAGCTGATAACTCACGGACCGGATGGGAAGGAGGATGGAAGCCATGGCGCGAATCGCAGATTTCTGGTGCAGGTTCATGCATGACGAACCGATGTGGCCCACGCACGGCTGGTACGAATGCCGGACGTGCGGGCAGCGGTACCGGGTGTGGTCGGAAGAACCTTCATCTGCGACGCCGGACGTGATGGTATTACCGCGCGAAACGCAGGCCCCAAACGCTTTGGCAACGGCAACATCAAGGACCTAATGTTGGCTGGAGGCCTGCTTTAGTCCGATTCTCTGGATTGCATCGCAGCTTCTGAAAATCGGCTCCGGCAGCAGCCGCGATCTCATTGACCGTCACCGACCCGGATAGGAGCTGGTCTGCCGTTCCACTGGCTTTAATCTGGCTGATAGGCAATGTATGAGGTGGTTGCGGTGTGCACGGTACACATTTTCACCTCGACGTAGTGTTCCTGGTGGTCGTCAACCAGATGAACGATCTGGTCGTGCTGCTCGAAACCATCAACGGTGACACTAGTTTCGCCGATGACGGCCCGCGCTTCCGAAACCACGATGTGGTAGACAGTTTCCCGATACCGGTAGTGCACCTTGAACTCTTTCCAATGCGCTGGAAGGCACGGCGCGAACTGCAGTTTATCCACCTCGATCCCCAGCCCGAGTAGTGATTCCACGATAAGACGGTACATCCAGCCGGCCGAGCCCGTGTACCAGGTCCATCCACCGCGGCCGGTATGGGGCGAAAGCGCATAGACGTCGGCCCCGACGACGTACGGTTCCACTTTGTAGGTTGCAATCGTTTCTGGAGTTGCGGCATGGTTCACCGGGTTGATGAGGGCCAGCAATTCCCAGGCCCGGCGATTGTCGCCCAATGCGGCGAATGCCATCACGGTCCAGATCGCCGCGTGGGTGTACTGTCCGCCATTCTCTCTGACGCCCGGAACGTACCCTTTGATATAGCCGGGATCCAAATTCGACTTATCGAACGGAGGATTCAAGAGTTGGATCAGAGCATCACTTCGGCGAACCAGGTGCTTATCCACCGCGGCCATAGCGGTGCGCGAGCGCTTGTCATCGCCCGCCCCGGATAGAACCGACCAGCTTTGCGCGATCGAGTCAATCTGGCATTCGGGGTTACTCACCGACCCCAGCGGCGAGCCGTCGTCGAAGTAAGCACGGCGGTACCACTCGCCGTCCCAGCCATGCTGCTCGATGCTCTCGCGCACGCGAGCCGCCTCGCGCCGGCAACGTTCCGCGAAGGAGAAATCGTTACGCAGGCGTGCGACCTCGGCAAATCTCTTGAGAGCCTCATAAAGGAAAAAACCCAACCAAACGCTTTCCCCCTTACCGTGTTCGCCCACTTTGTTCATGCCGTCGTTCCAGTCACCGGAGCCCATGAGCGGCAAGCCGTGCTCACCCGCTGTGAGGCCTCGCAAGATAGCTCGCACGCAGTGTTCGTACAAAGGAGCGGTTTCTTCAGACAGACTCGGCAAATCGTAATACGAGTCTTCGTCCGCGTTTACAGGGCGGCCTTCGAGGAAATGGACGGGTTCATCCAACACTCCGGTATCTCCGGTGCTCAGAACGTAACGAGACGCGGCCAACGGCAACCAAAGATAATCATCCGAACAATGGGTGCGAACTCCACGGCCCGCAGGAGGATGCCACCAGTGCTGGACATCTCCCTCTCGGAACTGTCGGGACGCCGACAGCAGTAAGTGCTCGCGCACCAGGCGCGGCTCGGCGTGGATGAGGGCCATCACGTCCTGCAATTGATCGCGGAAACCGAAGGCGCCCCCGGACTGGTAGTATCCGCTCCGTGCCCACAGACGGCACGCCAGCGTCTGATACAGTAGCCAGCCATTGGCCAGGACGTTGATGGACGGGTCGGGTGTTTCCACGTGCACCGCGCCGAGCGTGTGCTTCCAGTACTCCCATACGGCTTCGAGCGCGCCGCGTGATGCGGAGGATTCCCGGAAGCGATGCACCAGGTTGCTGGCGTCGCTGGCGTCTCGACCGACGCCGAGCCTGAAGACAATTTCCCGCTCTTGCCCCGCGGCGAGATCGAAGGGAACCTGGATCGCAGCACAAGGGTCCAAACCGGCTCCCACTTTGCCAGATAGCCGAGACCGCATCATCGCGGCCGGAGTCCGAAGCGCACCGTTGCGCCCAAGAAACTCAGCGCGATCGCCGCTTACGGTTCGGACCTCATCGTCCACATCGAAGAAGGCAACCCGGCTGGTGAACTCAGTGTTGTATGGATTCCGCGCGAACAGCGCGCCGCTCGCGGGATCCATTTCGGTGATCACATGCATGGACGATTTAGACCGCAGATCGCCCAGCAGCCATTCCACGTAACCCGTCGCGGAGAGCCGTCGCGTTCGCCCCGATTCGTTTCGCACCTTGAGGACGGAGAACTTAACCGATGCGTCCAGGGCCACGTAAACCCACAACTCCGAGCGGATGCCACTCTCGGCGTGCTCGAAGACGCTGTAGCCGAATCCGTGGCGGCTGACGTATGGGTTGGTTCCGTGCCTGGGCAGCGGCGAGGGGGACCAGAAGTTGCCACTCTCTTCGTCACGCAGGTAGAACGCTTCACCGCCCGAATCGCTCACGGGGTCATTGGACCAGGGCGTGAGACGGAACTCGTGGGCATTCTCTCCCCAGCTGTAGGCAAGGCCGCTCTCTGAGACGACAGTTCCGAAGTGAGCGTTTGCCAGCACGTTGATCCACGGCGCGGGCGTCGTCTGCCCCTCCGCGGTCGTGATCACATACTCGCGCCCATCAGGAGTGAATCCTCCGAGGCCATTGAAGAACACCAGATCGCGGACTGGCAACACTGCGACTGCCGGGGACTCGGTACGGCGGGTCCGGGTCGGAGCGAGCAATGGAACCGATGCTTCAACAACGCTCCGGCCGTCGATCTGGTCCGCCAGCGATCCCCGGATATCCGTGATGATGGCGCGAGCCACCGATTGGATCAGAACGCGATCCTCGGCCGACATCTGGTCCCCGGACCTTATATAGATTCCGCCTGGCCGATCCGTCAGATTCGCTTCCACGCCCGCGGCAATCAGCCCGGTGATTTGGTCGTGCAGCAGCTGCCGGTAACCGGCGTGATCTTCGTTCCAGATCACGAGGTCTGCTGCCAGCCCTTTCGAGCGCCAATACGCGTGAGCTTGTACGACCTGGCGAACCAGATCGATATTGGCCGGATCTCCGATCTGCAGCAACACGATAGGCAAATCCCCAGAAATGGAGTAGCCCCACAAGCCGGACTGGCCGCGGCGATTCTTGATGAGAACGCTTGCGTCGGCGCGCAGCGAGGAATTGGCATAAATGACCGAGCTGGCCAGCCGGCCGTAGAGCTGCGCGTCGGCCTCAGTGGCATTCAGCTGCCGCAGGACTACCTGGCTATGGGTCCATGCCAGATCGAAAACGCGATTCGCCAGACGCTGGTCCTGGTACTTCTCGACAAGGCCCAGGCATGCGTCGCGGTTGGCGCCGACTCCAGTGACCATGTTGATCGTCGCCGATTCTCCGGGACCGAGCGTGATACGAGACCGGATGGCGACAATGGGATCCAACACCGAGCCTTGGCTGCCCGAGAGCGACGCGTGGGCGCTTATAGCCTGTGGATTGGCGACGGTATTCCCACGGCCGATGAACTGCATACGATCGGTCTCATAGGAGACTTCTCCCGTGTCCGCTCCGTGCACAGCCATCAGGTGAAACATCCAGGGAGCCTGCTCATTGCGGGAGCGGGCCCGGCGAGTGCAAAGGATTGCCTGGCGCTCGGGGACAATCTCGGTCTGAACAAAAAGTTTGCTGAATGCCGGATGCAGGGCGTCGGCAGCCGGCGATGCTAAAACCACCTCTGCGTAACTTGTGACATCGATGGCTCGGCGCGTCCGTGAATGGTTGGTGATGTTGACTCGCCGCAACTCGACATCATCCTCGGGTGAAACGGCGATCTCCGTGTGCATGTCGAATACGTGGCCGCCGGAGCGGAACTCAACTCGCCCCTCCGAGAAGATCGCTTCGTAAGTCTTCCGTTGCTTCAGTGCCGGCTGATACGCGGTGGACCAGAAGTCTCCACCGGTCGCGTCGCGGATGTAACAGAACGTGCCGCAGTTATCACAAGTGCTGTCTTCACGCCAGCGTGTGACCGCGATGTCTTTCCAACGGCTGTAGCCGCTCCCGGCGTTGTTGATCATCACGTGGTATCTGCCGTTGGACAATAATTGCACTTCCGGTATTGGCGTGTTTGGGCTGGTGAAAGCGCGGACCGGCGTTTCCACTCCACTCGAAGTCGCACGGAGACCGGAGGGTTCGGCGGCGTGGGAGTGGAAGGGTGTAGTCTTTGGGATCCGCTCCTGGAGCAGCAGGGTGGTCGCCTGGAACGATGGATCCGACTCGAATCGCTTCTGCATGGGGCGGTCGAGGAGCAGATAGGCCAAGGATAGGAAGCTCATCCCCTGGTGATGGGCCATGAAGGACCGAACTACGGCAGCCGATTGGCCGCGTGGCACACGGGACGGCGTATAGTCGATGGCTTCATACAGGCCATACCTCCCTTCGAATCCTTCGGCGGCCAGCCGTTGCAGGTTGAGGCATGCCTCTTCGGGTGCCACCATTAGTGCGAGGGCCGAGGCATATGGCGCAATGACCAGATCCTCGGCCAGCCCGCGTTTGAGCCCGAGGCCGGGCACGCCGAACGCGCGGTACTGGTAATTGAGATGAACGTCTATGGTGTTATAACCGCATTCGGACATTCCCCACGGCCCGCCGCGCGTCTTTCCATATTCGATCTGCCGCTCCACCACTGCCTTGTAGGTTTGGTCGAGCAGCGTGTTTTCGTACCTGGGCATGACCAAGAGGGGCATGAGGTACTCGAACATCGAGCCGCTCCAGGAAAGGAGAATCGGCTCTCCGCCGGCGGTTGTGAGCAGACGTCCTAACGCAAACCAGCTTTCCTGTGGAAGTTGCCCCTGCGCAATCGCTACGAAGCTGCACAATCTTGCTTCGGAAGCCAGCAGATCGTAGTAACTCGCATCCCGCCGGTGCTCACTTACGGTGTATCCGATGGCCAGTAAGTTGCGCACCTTGTCGTAGAGGAAGTCATACTCCATGGCGGCGAGTTCACCACATTCGAGTGCAAGACTTTCTATAGCCGCAATCCTTGCACTGGCACGCTGGCTTGCGGCCGGAAGCTCCAGTTCAAGCCTTGCCAATTCGCGCAGAGTCGGGACCTGGCCGGTTTCATTAGAGCCGCCGCCAGCGTTGCTGAGTGTCAACTCATCCCGGGCGCCCTGGCATTGCCGAACGAACGCATCTGCCCACCATTTCGTCTGGCTCTCTGAGGCTGGATCAAACTGACGCGCCAACTCGAGGGCAGCCACCACCAGCCGGTCAAGAGAGAGCCGGATTGCCGCGAGCGTGGTCGGCCGTGGTTCGAGAATCATATGCAGCTGCGCGAATTGAGCTAGACAGGCCCCGTCCGCAGTCTCCTCCAGAACCCTCAGCGTATCGGCGAGCCCGTCGAGCCATCGCGCTCCCGGGATCTTCTGATCGGGAAGAGCCATCAGGCCCGCGCGCAAGGTCAGTAAGTGGCCCGCAAGGTTCCCGCTGTCCACGGTGGAGATGTACAGAGGCGGCAGGGGTTTCAGAGACTGGGTGTCGTACCAGTTGTAGAAATGACCACGGTGCCGTTCCAACCCTTTCATCGTGTGCAGCGCATTCGCCGTGCGCTCGATAAGTTGTGCCGCGGAAATATAACCGAAGTCGCAGGCCGACAAATTGGCAAGTAGCGCGAGCCCCATGTTGGTCGGCGACGTGCGATGCGCAATTGTTCCTACGGGATGCTCCTGATAGTTGTCTGGCGGCAGCCAATGATCTTCCGGACCCACGAATGTTTCAAAGAACGCCCAGGTCTTTCGCGAAAGATTCCGGAGGAAAACAGTCTGACTGGCCGTCAGCCTGGCGCGCCGGCGAGCGAGCGGCAGGCTGATCCACCAGGCAACCGCGGGCGAGGCTAACCAGAGGCCCAACACTGGTCCAGCGGCGGCCAACGCGCTTGGTCTGGAAAGCACCAGATAAATCACCGTCAGAATAGCAATGGCGGGACCAACCCACATGGATTGGCAGAAGGCGAACAGGCGATTGCGACCACCGCGATCCGTGTCTCCCGAAGGATTCCATTCCAGAAGTCGTTTGTGTGTGAAGAGCATCCGTCCGACGGTGCGGACAATCGCATCCAGACTGAAGAAAGCCTCGTACGGGAGGCACACCAGGGTGAATACTGCCTGGGAAAAATGGCGACCCGTCGAACGCATCCATGCTGCAAAGTGCTGGCTCAGCAGCACATCATCCGGCTTCTGAAACAGACTCAGAATCGAGCCAAGCAACGGCGGAATCAGAATGATTGCGATTACCGATAACGTCCAGAACCAGGCCGGTGACAAAACCGTCCAGCCGAGCAGCAACAGCAGCGTCATTGCGGAAGGCGCCAGACTACGGCGGAGGTTATCGAAAATCTTCCAGCGGGAGAGGCCAGATAGCGGATTGTTCTGATGGCGGCCGCTCGGACCGGGCGAACGCGGCAGTACCCATCGCACAATCTGCCAATCGCCACGAATCCAGCGGCGCCGGCGGCTCACGTCGGCGCTGTAGCGAGCGGGATACTCCTCGTACAACTGCACGTCGCTCAGCAGGCCCGCGCGTGCGTAACATCCTTCCAGAAGATCGTGGCTGAGAATCCGGTTCTCGGGAAAGCGCCCGCGCAGTGACTGCTCGAACGCGTCGACATCGTAAATCCCTTTGCCAATGAACGAGCCTTCGCCGAACACGTCCTGGTAAACATCCGAGACTGCGCGCGTATACGGGTCGATGCCAGGTTCACTCCCCCACAATCGCGCATACCGTGACCGGTTCGTGCTCGGCAGACTCACCGCGACCCGTGGCTGAAGGATGCCATACCCCTCTGTGACGCGCTGCTTGTGTTCGTCAAATCGCGCCCGATTCAGCGGATGCGCCATGGCTTCCACAAAGTGCCGCGCCGAGTCGCGCGGAAGTTGAGTGTCCGTGTCGAGAGTGATGACGTACTTGACGCCCGACAGAACTGCTACCTCACCGACGATGAGCGAGAAACGATCCCCGGCCTGACCAAATGTTCCTACGCGCAGAAGCGAATTCAATGCGGCAAGCTTTCCTCGCTTGCGCTCGTAACCCATCCAAACCTGCTCTTGAGGATTCCAGCAGCGCGGGCGATGGAACAGAAAGAAGGCGCCACTCTCCGCGCCACCGTACTTCTCGTTGAGCTCTTCGATCCTCTTCCGGGCAAGAGACAACAGCGGCTCATCCCCCGGCAGCCTTTCCTCGCGCGCGTCCAGAAAATCAGTTAACAGGCCGAAGTGCAAGTTCGCGTCTCGATTGGCGAGGAACCGGACTTCCAGCGCCTCGATCAGATCCTCGACGTTCTGAGCGCTTGCGAGCATCGCCGGTACCACAGCCAGAGTGCGCAAGTCTGGGGGAATCCCCTCGGAGAAGTCCATGCGCGGCAGCCCATGGGGCGTTGCCAGCAACGTCGCCAGCCAGTTCACCAGCGTGACCGCTAACTGACTTGCGCACAGAAGTGCGACGATACCAGTCACTGCGAGTACCCAGCCCCGAAACCCAACTGCGTGCGCCTTTGCCAGTAAACTCGCGGTGAAAAGCAGGGCAATCAGCAGAATCGCGCCCAGATACACGGACAAAGGAAAACGCCGGATCGTCCTCTGAAAAGTCTCAGATATAGATGGGCGGACATTAGCTAATCGCTCAAGCTGCGGAAGTCCCTTGTCGATCAGGTAGAAGCCAACATGCGCCGCTCGGTCTTCGCCGCCTTCCTGCCCCAGACCCTCGTGTGCCAGTTGGATGGCTTGACGCGCCACGCCGGCTTCCGGCAGCCCGCTGCTCTTAGCTACCCTCTCTACTACGTGACGATAGCGGTCGCGTGTGGCAAAATCCATTCTGCCGTATAGTCTGCCGGGATCCTCACGAAGCGCCTGCTCCACCACGCTCATCGTCTCGACGAACTCACGCCAGTCCATGGCGCCGAGAAAACGGAGACTGCCGATGGTATTGCTGATGGAAACCTGGTCGGCAGCCTGTTGTTGGTTCTCCGACCGCACCAACTGCTCAATCGTCAGGCCGGACTCGGAAAGTCGCTGCTCAATCCAGGTGAGCGGCAATGCCAAAGCGGGACTCTGTCCCTGCAACCGTCGCGCAAATTCCGCGACAAAGGAGCTCACCATGGGCGGGCTGGAGCGCGCCATGTCCGCGATCACCAGAATCAGGCTTTTCGGGTCCTTCTCGGCGACCTCCGTCATCTGGTCCGCCCAAGAGTCTGCGCCGCTTCGATCGATCCTGTCGGCGGCCACCCGTGTTCCAACGCGCCTGAGATTCTCGATTAATGCCAGACGCAGCATGATCGGAATAGCCCACAATTCTCCTAGCTTCAGAGCAGTGACCGTTTGGTAAGCGGCTACGAAACTGGTGAGGCTCTCGGGATCCACCCGTCCGTCACCATGTGAAATCGTCTCCAGCGCGATATCGTACACGCGCGGGAGTCCGGCCGAAGCTCCGTTTAGCAGGGAAGGTAGTTCTTGGCTGTATCCTTTGGGCAGGTGCCTCTTGGCCGTCCGAATCTGCTCTTCGATCAGGTAGAAGTTATCAAGCAGCCACTCACCGGCGGGTGTAATTCGCCTGCTCGCCTGCACTGCGTCCGTCAGCAGGCTGCGGACCCCAATCAGAATGCCTTCGTTGTCAGCCAGCCGTGTGAGAAGCCGATCGCGAGCCGGTCCCGGACTCAACTGATGCGAAGCCGCCAGGGTCTTGCCATGCAGCTTCATCTGATCGGCGCTGAACAGCTCCGATCGCAGCGGTGGCTCGTCGCCCGAGTACTTCTTGGCCAAACCATTTCCGCGGAGGCTCGCATTGAACTGGAGCCAGCTCTTGTTAATAGTTTTGCCGCTCGCCCTCACCTTTGAGGCTAAATCGGCTGCCATGACTCTCCGCCATGCCGGGCATTAATAACCAGTTGTGGAAGGTACTTTCTTTGGAGCGTCCGCATCCAGGATCAGTCGTAGGCGCGCAATTAACGCCTTGCCTAAGGTTATCTCAGCTGGGTTGGTCCTGTAGCCGGGCATCTTAGGATCGATGAATTGTCGGCGGAATAGCTGATCCGATGCCAGAGTCGCTAGCAGCTTCAGTTCCTCAAGAGTGAGTTTAAGAGTCATGAGTTTCATGGGTTTGTCTATGGGCGAGTTGGCTCCAATTCCTTCGGGCAAATAATTAATTGATACTTTGATCATGTTCATCCCCTTTGCTCGGGCCTAGTCCTCAGCCTTTTCCTGAAGCTCGCAGATCATAGCCTCGGTCGTGAGCATGAGTGAGGCGACCGACGAGGCATTCTGCAGAGCTGTACGCGTCACTTTGGTGGGGTCGATGACGCCGGCTTTGACCAGATCCTCATACTGCTCGGTTGCGGCGTTGAAGCCATAGTTAGCGTCCTTGTGGCTTCGCACCTTCTCCACCACGATAGCGCCCTCGCTGCCGGAGTTCTGCACGATTTGCCGTAAAGGTTCTTCGCAGGCGAGCCTCACAATATTCACGCCGGTCTGCTCATCGCCTTCGAGCTTGAGCTTTTCCAGTGCGACCGCCGCCCGCAGCAACGCTACACCGCCACCCGGTACTATGCCTTCCTCGACCGCTGCTCGAGTCGCGTGCATGGCATCCTCCACCCGAGCCTTCTTCTCTTTCATCTCGGTTTCGGTCGCAGCGCCGACCTTAATGATCGCCACGCCACCCGCGAGCTTTGCCAACCGCTCCTGCAACTTTTCCCGATCATAGTCGGAAGTGGTTTCCTCGATCTGTGCGCGCAGTTGCTTGATGCGGCCTTCGATGGCTTTCTGCGAACCGCCGCCATCGATGATCGTGGTGTTGTCCTTATCCACCGTGACGCGCTTGGCGCGGCCCAGGTCTTCGAGACGCACGCCCTCGAGCTTGATGCCGGTCTCTTCCATGATGGCCTTGCCGCCGGTGAGAACGCCGATATCCTCGAGCATCGCCTTGCGGCGATCCCCATATCCCGGCGCCTTCACTGCGCAGGCACTCAGGGTACCGCGCAGCTTATTGACCACGAGCGCCGCCAGGGCGTCGCCTTCCACTTCCTCCGCGATCACCAGCAGCGGCTTTCCCGCGCGCGCAATCTGCTCGAGAACGGGCAGGAGGTCCTTCATGTTGTTGATCTTCTTCTCGTGGATTAGGATGTACGCATCCTCCAGCACGCACTCCATTCGCTCGGCGTCAGTGACGAAGTAGGGCGAGAGATACCCGCGATCGAACCGCATGCCATCCACCGTCACGAGCTCGGTGATCATGGTCTTCGACTCCTCGACCGTGATCACGCCGTCCTTGCCGACTTTCTTCATGGCATCGGCAATGATGTCGCCGATCGCCGAATCGCCGTTGGCGGAGATCATGCCGACCTGCGCGATCATGTCGCCCGAGACCGGCTTCGAAAGTTTCTTGACCTCCTCGACGGCCACTTCGACGGCTTTGTCAATCCCGCGCTTCAGCGCCATCGGATTCAAACCCGCCGCGACGGCCTTCACACCATGGCGGAAAATAGACTGCGCCAGAATGGTGGCCGTCGTGGTGCCGTCGCCCGCGACATCAGAAGTCTTCGACGCCACTTCACGGACCATCTGCGCGCCCATGTTCTCGAGCGGGTCTTTCAGCTCGATCTCTTTCGCCACCGTCACACCGTCTTTAGTGATATTCGGCCCGCCGTATTTCTTTTCCAGAATGACGTTGCGGCCCTTAGGGCCGAGCGTAACCTTCACGGCGTCCGCCAGTTGGTTCACGCCTCGCAGAATCGCCTGCCGGGAATGCTCGCTATAAACGATTTGTTTTGCCATGTGATGACTCCTGAGTCCCTTTCGGATTGCCGATTGAATTAACCGGCCTGCTTCGCAGCTTTAGGCTCTTGCTCCACAACGCCGAGAATCTCGTCCTCGCGCATGATCAGATACTCTTCGCCCTCCACCTGGATGTCACTGCTGGAATACTTGCCGAACAGGATGTGGTCGCCGACTTTGACGTCGACAGGAACCAGCTCGCCGTTCTCAAGGCGCTTGCCATGCCCAACGGCGATGACCTCGGCCTCCTGCGGCTTTTCCTTGGCCGAATCGGGGATTATGATCCCCTTGATTGTGGCTTCTTGCTCCTCGATCCGCTTCACCACAATGCGATCGGAGAGGGGTCTAATTTTCATCATGCTCTTTAACCTCCAGTTGGGGTTGATTTGTGAAATTCGTCTGGCCAACTCTTTATTGATCTTGATCCTTTTGTACTGGCGATCTTGAGCGATCATTTGCCGCACTTGGTCGCGCAACTCCTGCCAGTCATGGATGAAATAGCCGGCCTCATCGTTCGCCATCACTTCGGCGCGTTTATTTTCGAGGATCGCGATCACGGCCAGAGTATCCATTCGATCCTCTTCGGTCTGCCTGGCGGCCACTGACGCGAGCACTCGTGCCACGCGATCAAACTCGGCACTCACTCGTGTCTTAATCTGCTCCGCCCAGCCCACCTGATTCGCCGTGCCAATCATCTGTTTCTCCGCAGCAATAACAGTCCAGCCATGCTTGGAGCCGTCAAGGGCGAAAGCTCGCTTTGTTCGCCAGCCGGGCCTTCTCTTCCTTCACGCGATTTTCCCCCTCTTGCTTCTTCTGACGGTCGGCTTCTCTCTGGGGAGCCTCTTGCTCGTTGAGCCGGAGCGCCTCCGTGATCGCCGTTTGCGCCAGCGCATCCAGTCGTTTCGAATAGAGGACCATTGCAAACTCAGGCTGGTAGGAGGAACGGACCAGATCGAACGAGTATTCCGAGTCTTCCCAGCGTGCTATCACCTTCACGCGTTCGTTCAGTATCGAAGGGAAAAGAATCTCAGCCGTGGGCCTTGTGGCAGTTCCATATTTGGCTGATATGCCGTCGATCATGTCCTCAGCCGTCAGTCCTTCGGTTTTGTAACGGTCGTAATTCACTACCATGCGGAAAAGCTCGCCGTTGCAAAAGCTGAACAGAATGTCTTTCACGGGGCCCGCGTCTGCTGGTGAAGAGCGAAGATACCGGCCAAGCGGCCAGTCCAGGTCTTGAATCAGCGCAGGTCGCTGATGAATCACCTTGGCCTCGGACGGACTCATACTTACAATTTTCACTACCGCGGGCAGGTTCATCCCAAATTGAAAGTCGCGATACCTGGAGAGATCTGCGGCGCATGCCAAAGACGCTGCAAGCAAGGTCCACGGAATTGACAATGTGAGAATGTGAGCGCTGATCATTGTTGTTCTCCTTCAGGCGACAGTATCCGCCACTACTGCCGTACTGGCAACCTGGCCTTGCACACTCTTGGCCAGCTGTCTCGACTGCTCGAGCCATATCACTGGGTGACACCGGACGATGTTGTTGCGTTCTTTGATGTCCGCCCAGTTAGGGTCCTTTCGGAGCGTGACGAAGACTCCAGGCGTGCCTTCGTATGGGCCTTCGGCCAAAACCACCTTGTCACCGGCCCTGAATTCGGGGTTGTTTACGGGATGAATTCTGATCATTTGATGTGTTCCTTTCAGCGCCGCACGTCGGGTTTATGCCCCGCGTGAGACGGCGTGGTAAAACGCTAGTGTTGGGAGGCTGCGAATGCCGAGCTTTCTTGAATATGCCGCGAGTGGGCGCGAACGTTCACATACGGCATACCCAGAAACGACTTCGCCGACACGTCAGTAATTTCCACGCAGTTACATTTGTGCGATTCGACATTCGTGATGACCCGCTTTACGGCCCTGCGCACCGCCCGTTCTTTATCAAATCCGAAGGCGGTTATTTTGATCTCGCCAGCCATGAAGAAAAACGTCCATCCCGCCTTGTGGATCGCCGCATCAAGCCCATTTAGATCGAGGTTGCTGACGGATCTCCAGCCACTCGAATAGGACTTACCTTCGAGCAGTAAAGATTTTGGCACGAGCGCGCCGCTTTCGATTAGAATAGTTCCCGTTTTGATTGCGTCTGTCATTGCGGCTCCTTATTCAGAGAGGTTCGTTAGACCACTGCCAACTCATACGTGGGTGTTAGCGGCTCCCCTCGTGGGTGCAGATCAGTAATAAGGTTGGGATAGAGCGTGATAGTTGCGTCTATCAATGCGGCGAACGTGATTACAGTTGGCGACAGGCCAACCAAGAAAAGCAGGAGCATCAGGTTGCCGGCTGGCGTGAATACCGGCACGATGGGATTGAGGAGCAGGGCCATTCCTACAAATCCGGACGCCCAAAGGTATTGCTTAGCCCGGACCGCCTGCTTGACTACGACGATCGCGACCACGGAAACCACTAAAGCCAGCAGCAGCCGGTAATTCGCTCCCGCGTGCCACGACATCGCCGCCACAAGCAAAGCCACAACGGAGCCCCATTTCATCGTTTTCGCGAGCAACTGAAACCTCATTCCTTTGCATCCGAACTTTATAGGACTAATTGAGGGGGCGGCCCCGGCCCGCCCCCACCAACAACGGCTCTGTCAGAATCAGACCCCGACCGGAGCCGCGATCTTGTGAAACGTCGAGTTGCAAACTTCAAAGGTGCGAACTTGAGGCGTGCCCTCAACCACTCTACCCAGGGCCTTCAGCACGTCCGAATAGGCGTTGCGGCCATAGCTGTCCGCATTCTGTTTCTCGTCCCACAAACTGATAGCGACCGCTTCGCCACCGCCAGGGACGACGAATGTGAGTTCGTCCTGGAAGCCTTTTTGCTTTCGAAGCACGGGAAGGGCTGCGTTTTCGATCAGGCGGGTAAACTCCGCAACACCATTGGTCTTCAGGCGGATGGAGACACTGCGAGCAAACATGTCAACCTCCTCGGTTGTGGTTTGCTAAGAAGGGAGGACCTAGATCGGCTGACTTAGTTCAGAGGATCCGCAGAGTGGGCAGAAGCGCTCAGTCGTTAACTATAATAGGTTAAGAGCCTTTACTTGTCAAGAGAAATGTGTGATATTCGGCACGTAACTTAATCTTATCGAGTTAAGCAGGACGGGATAGAGGCGAAATGGACGTTGCTCTGGTGATCAGCCGGCGTCTGAGGGAACTGGGATTGGAACAGAAGGACTTGGCCATCGCTGCGGAAGTCACCGAATCCTACATTTCACAGTTACTCGCCAGAAAAAAGGCTCCTCCCGCACCGGACCGCACCGATATTTACGACAAGATCGGAAAATTCCTGAAACTCCGTGGCGGCGAACTTTCGAAGCTGGCGGAAGTGCAGCGCAAGGAAACGTTGAGGCAGAAGGTGGCCGACCCGCCCAGGCCCTTGTTTCGCGAAGTTCGCGAATTGATCCTCCTCAAGTGCGAGCCATGCAAGCGCAGACAAATACGCGCCATCTTTGAAAAGGAACCGTTTGGTGAGATCGAGCGCCTCATAACGCAGAAACTCTTGGATGTGGCCAAGAGGATTAGCAAAGAAGAATTGGCAAGTGAAAACTGGCTCCGCCTGGTGGCGCGACTCAGCAAACGAAGCTATGAACAGACGCGGGTCATGATTCTTGAGTTTTTGGATACAGATGTTTTCCATGTGTCTGTCGAAAACTGCGTCTCGTTTCTCGATCCGCTGATCGAGTCCTGGGATATTGACCTCGAGAATTTTGGTGTGGAGATTGTCCTGAACCGCCGATTGGCCCTGCAGCGCGTAAAGAGATTTGAGTTCCTGGAAAAGAAACTCGAACCGGCAGCCGAGCCAGAGCCGGGTCTCGAAGAGTTTCTCAAAGATGCCTCCCTCAGCGGCGATGTCACCAAGGAGGAAATCGAGTTTCTGAAGAGGCTGACGTTCAACGGACGGCGGCCTGCGCCGCTCTATTATTACCGCGAGCTGCAAAACCTCAGGGATCCGCTCCACTTCCGGCGCTCCGCGGACGGAACATGACAGTGCGCGGCGCTGGAAGCGCCGGTTTGGTAAGTGCACAGCGGTGCCGCAGCAGTTCGAAGCGGGTGGCCTGGCGCCTGCAGGCGTTGGCTGCGTGGTGGTCTATAAGGTAGATCGCCTGAGCCGGTCCTTGCCCTGTCAACTCATTTAACGATGTAACCCAAACCGGTCTCGGTTGGGTCAAATGAAAATGTAACCCAGAGGCGCGATAAGCACCCGGGCAACGTGTACAACTGAGGCCCGACCAACGGGAGGGAAGGGGCCTAGGTTTTGCCTTTCAGGGAGGGTTGGTTTTCCCGAGCGGGTCGCAGGGGCGCAGCCCCCGCTGGGTGCGGGGCGGAGCCCCGTCTGCTTGGGTCCGAGGTCTCATGCTATCGCCGCGACGGGATTGCGCCGCTTGCTGATGCGGATGGCCGGACCATGGTACGACGGTTTCCCATATCCCTCGGACTTTCCGGCACTGATAGCCTCCAGTTGCTCGCGCAGCTCCGTCAGACGCCGATACAACGCGGCCGGGTTCAAGGCTTCATAGGTGCTCCGCAACTTCAGCTTGGTCTTCCGATCAACCTGGCGCGACCCCATGACTCGCTGGTACGGCGTGCAGGGCTTGTCGTAGACTCGTTTGATCCGGCCCTGTTCACGAATCTTGCTCTTCAGCCGGAGGGTCGGCAGACAGAAGTTCTTGTACAACCGCAGCACACCATAGATCTCATTCACCACGCGCAACTCGCTAGTGGTGTCGAAACGGCGGTAGCGCACCACTTTGCGCACGTGTGTCCAGTTCTTCTGCTCCACCCAGGCGTTGTCATTTTTCTTGTAGGGCCGCGAGCGCGACAGCCGAATGCGCTCCTGCTGGGTCCAGTCCCACAGCAGATCGTTGACCAGCGCGGAATCGTTGTCGGGATGCAGTTCGCGGATGCGAAACGGGAACCTGGACTGCATCTGGCTCAGCCCTTCTTTGGTCGCCTGTTGGGAACGCACCGCGATCGCCTAGCCCTCCTCCTCCACGAATGGTTCTCTGCAAGGTAATCCGAGAGCAACGTAGTTTTGGAATCACCTAACTTAGGCCCACCGATGGTCGCTCGGATTGCGTTCCGTCTTACTTAACCAAGGTAAGTATTGGAGAAACGCAAGGCCTTCGAAACAATGAATGTGTGAAGGGTACTCTCTTACGTTGACACCCACACGTATCGCTGGCGAAAGGTGTTTCGCATCATCAGGTTTGGTTTGGTTGTTGGTGCTGCTAGCGCCCGTGTCGCTCTGTGCTCAACGTTATCGTTTTAAGTATTACAGCCACGGCTATGGCCTGAAGGACACAGAAATTCACTGTTTGCTGCAGGATCGCACGGGATTTCTCTGGGCGGGTACGGCGGGCGGCCTCTTTCGTTACGATGGTGTGCGCTTCGCCAGAGTTGGCGAAGGGGACACGCCGACGCCTGTAATCGAGGCACTTGACGAAGCACCGGATGGAACGTTGTGGGTCGCCACCGAAAGTGGACTGGCGCGTGTGCACGGCGATCGCCTGGCTTCTGTCAATCTGCCGGGGCGGTTTACAATCAGCGGCCATTCGAGCATCGCCCATGACGCCCACGGCTGGCTATATGTTGCTACCCACAGCGGCCTGTATGTGGGCCGGGCCAACGGCTCAGATCTCGTTTTTCAACGGCATCTAAACCCCGCCGAGGTTTCGGATGCAGCGGTGTACGGAGTACATGTCGACGCGACGGGAGTAGTGTGGTTTGGATGCGGCGATAAGCTCTGCAGTCTCACCCCGGAAGGCACGCACGTTTTCGGCCGCGACGCAGGAGTTCCCTCAGACCGATGGGAAGCCATCTTAACCGATCATGCGGGGAACCTTTGGATCCGCAGTCTACATCGCCTATTCGTCCGTCCTAACGGCGCGAGAGCGTTCAGTCCCCGCGACCGTGGACTTCCCCTGGCTATGGATTCTGCCTCGCTCTATGTGGATCGAGAGGGGCGATTGTTCGTGCCCACGGAGTCAGGAGTCGGCCTTCTGACGCAGGCCGGCTGGGAAATCATCGGAATCGATCAGGGCCTGCCAACCAATCCCACATGCTGCGTACTGGAAGACCGTGAGGGTTCTATATGGGTGGGACTGGACGGTGCCGGCATCGCTCGCTGGCTGGGCGGCGAGCAATGGAAATCGTGGACCCGTTCCGAGGGACTCGCTGGAAACAATCTTCAGGCTATCCATCGGGATCGCGCCAGGGTTCTTTGGGTCGCGACGGAAGGTGGCTTGCAGAGGCTCGGCCCGGGTGGTGATCTGTCGCACCCGTTGACGGCTCGAGAAGGTCTGGCCGGCACGAAGGTTCGCGCCATTGTCTCGACCCCCGACGGGGCCATCTGGGCGGGCGGCGCCCCGGGCGGGATTTCGCAACTGGATCCGCACAGCGGCAGAGTCCAGCAATACCGGTTGGGCTCGAAAAGCCAAGATAACTGGGTACGGGCATTGGCACTCGACACGGATCAATCCCTCTGGGTCACTACGCAAGGAGCACTTTTTCACAGCACCCCGTTGAGCGGTCCCGTGAGATTCGAACGGCAGATTTTGCCGCTCAGCTCTGCCGACGAAACCTTCGCTCAGGTATTGCTCGATTCGAAAGGACGGCGGTGGTTTACAGGCTCCGCGGGATTGCTCCTAGAAGACCATGAGAGGTGGACGCGATTCACTACCAAGGACGGCCTGCTGAATAACCACCTGGATTCGATTACCGAAGCTCCCGACGGCAGTATCTGGATCGCATATGCGGAGGCGATCGGGATCGTCAGGCTCAACTATCGCGGAGAACGACTCCAGCTGGAGCATTTCTCCGAACGCAACGGGCTGAGATCCGACTCCGTCGCTGCTCTGGGCACCGACGCGCGTGGTTGGCTGTGGGCCAGTTCGAACGAGGGCGTGGACGTCTTCGATGGCGGGCACTGGCGCCACTTCGGTCAGGCAAATGGTT
>Ga0335078_10005670_pt1 | contig 18466 bp, 7 predicted proteins | sample Lox_Sample_32_FD_206711 | JGI IMG/M metagenome (GOLD analysis project Ga0335078, IMG submission 206711) | Soil microbial communities from Loxahatchee National Wildlife Refuge, Florida, United States - Lox_Sample_3.2 | ecosystem: Environmental > Terrestrial > Soil > Wetlands | place: USA: Florida... | reverse complement strand
TCAGTGAAGAGCATCCTCGCCGGACGGCCATCATGGAGAAACCCGGGTTTCCACGGCTAAAATGCCAGCTTCAGGCCGAATTGCATGGTACGGGGACGGTGCGCCTCAATCGGATGCAGAAAAGAGCTTCCTGTCAAGCAACTCGGGTCTCCGGCCGAATCGTTGGCCCCGCCATAGCAGCTGATCGTGTTATTGGCCTGGTTTCCCTTGTCCGGGTCATAGACCACAAACTGAGTATGGTTGAAAACATTGAAGCCCTCTGCCCGGAATTCCAATGTGCTGCCCTCGGTTATTTTGAAATGTTTTAGCAGGGCTACGTCGAAATTCAGGCGATGCGGGTTGTTCATGAAATTGCGCCTCGCGTCTCCGAACGTTAGTCCCGTCGGAGCCGCGAATGCTTCTGCGTTGTAGAGCGCCGGGCCGATGCTAAGTGGGTTTGTCGCACCGTAAGGAGGGCGAAGATACGGATTCCCGATGACGTCGGGATAAGATCCTGCGCCTACGCCGTTGGCCACACCAGCATTATCCAGCACTGAAATTCCCGCGGGAATTGGGGCATTGGAGTTGTTGATCAGGGGGACCAGAAGATCGCCCGCGCCATAAATCCCACTCGCGCTCGCCCCATTGATTACGCTGAAAGGAGTGCCTGATTGAAATGTCGTGATCCCCGATAACTCCCATCCATCTAACAAGGTATGCCCAAGCCGGGACGAGACTTCGGGCAGCGGCGTGGTATTGCCTGAATCGTCCCCGCCGACATCAGCGAACCAGTAGCGAAACTTTTTGACCACCTGATCGAGCTTGTAGAGGTAGCTGATATTCAGCAGATGGCGCTGATCAAAGTTAGAGCTACCCTTGTTGGAAGCAAGATCAAACGAGTTTACCAAGGTTGTGTCGGAGCGATCGGAAGAGTCGTCGATGGAGTGACTGTAGGAGTAAGCCACGCCTAGGGTAAAGGGCCCAGTCGCACGGCGCACCGTGATCTGCATGGCGTGATAGGTTGAGTCAGCCACATTCTGGAGAGAGAAGATTCTCCCTAAACCTGGAGCGAACTCACGCAGCGCGTTGGGATCCGGGAAATGAGAGTTTCCGGGAGTTCCGAAGCATGCTGCTTCCAGATTCACGAAACCTGGGTCGGTGCTGGTCACTCTTGCCGTTGCCGGCGCCCCCAAACTCACGTTTGGGCTCGGAGTACCGTACAAGGTGAATTGCTGTCCATCAAAACTATCGCAAACCGCCGCAGTGAGGGGTTGACCCGGCTTAAAGGGATTCAAATTGGCCGGGACCGGCGACAACTGATTGATCTGCAGGTCGGTGGTGAGGTGTGTGCCTTTACTCCCAACATAGGCGATGGTCGCGACAGTGTCCTTACTAAGCTGTCTTTGAACACTGAAGCTCCATTGCTGGACATAAGGCCAGACAGCTTTGGTGGGAATGGCAGTTACGTTGAGTGGATAGGCTGCGCCCGCCCCGGGGCAACCCTCGCCGACTCCTCCGATACATGCGTAGCTCAAAGGCCGGTCCTCGGTCATGTCCAGAACTAGAGGTGCGCTGCCCTCAAGCGATCCAGTGTTCGCTTCGTTTCCGGTCCCGTGGTGAAAGAACATTCCGTACCCAGCGCGAATCGAGGTTTTGCCATCTCCTCGCGGATCGAAAGCGAATCCGATCCGCGGAGCAGGATTAAAGAGATGACCCTGCATGCAGCCATCCGGTACGCCGTTGAACCCGCAACGCACCAGACCGTTGGTGATTCGGGGGTCGAGACTATCCGGATTAAGCGGAACCGGAGTGCACTGCTGACCAAACGAATTACAAGTTCCCGCAACCGCCAGATAACCGAGCGCACCGTCTACCGTGGTCCCGGCGGCCATGGCTTTGTTGAATGCCGACGGCACCCAGTTATAGACGTTGTTGTATTTTTCATGCCAAAGCCCGAACAGACTCATGCGCAACCCCAGGTTAAGCGTCAGGCGGTGATTTACCCGCCAGTCGTCCTGGAAATAAGGCTCGGTCACGGTGTAGCGGTTATAGTAGTTGCGCTGCCCGCTATCCTGCTGGAAGTACTTGATTCCGTTTGGTGGGCCGGGCCCTACCAGAAAGTCCGCGAACGCGTTCCCCACACTGTAGAAGCTGCTGACGTTGCTGAAACCGAGAATCCCCTGCACGTCTCCGGTGTTGGCTCCCACCGCCTGGTTCAATTCGCCGCGCTGAGAAAGTACGACCTGCACTCCCATTTGCAAAGTGTGTTTTCCAATAACCTTGCTGAGGTCATCGCGAAAGTTAAACGTCGGATTGGTGTGGTGCCAGGGCAGGTAACCAGGGTCAACTCCAAAACCAAACCCGCCATAGGCCAGATTATTACCGCCGATCACGATGCCGGGCAGCTTACCTCCGAAGCCATTATTAAAGATGTAGCCTACTTGCAGGTCCGCCGGCCGTTGCCATTGTGCTGCGTTTGAGTCGACGTTCTGCAATGTAATGTGATCGTTGGTGTAGCTGAACACAAATTCGTTCAGGAGGGATGGTGAAATGGTGTTGGTGAGATGGGTCAACATGCTCAACCCTGGCCCATTGAAGGTGCTTTGCACCGTGGGAAAGCTGTTTGTGACTGTGCCCCACTGCGGAGTGAGAATCGTGGTATCCCATGAGTCGTGGATATAACGAAAGGTCGCCTTCATCTTCGGGGTGATGTTATGGTCGATGCGGAACAGCTCTTCCCGCCAGTAGGTGCTGGGAGAAACCGCCGCCACGAAGCAGGAACCAACGGTGGAATTACATCCCGAAGTCGCGTTTGGTAGAGGGATGATGTTTGTGTCCAGAATCTTTGTCGCGGTCGGATCGATGGTCACGATGTTGCCGGGGTAAGTGAGAAACGTACCGGCCTTGACGTTGGCATTAGATATCCCGGGGCAATCAGGAAAGCTCGCCCGGCTAAATGTGGCTTGGCCTCCTTGGATCGGACCCACTGGAGGCAGTACAAAAGGGCACACGTCGCTGAAGTTTCCGCTGCGCTCGGCCACCGACGGGACTGCCTGGTTGTAATCCGTGGGTGTGCGCTCCAAACGGTACTCTTCCGAGAAAAAGAAATACGTCTTGTCCTTCCCGTTATAGATTCCCGGAATCGATACCGGGCCGCCCAGCGTGGCGCCGAAATCGTTGCGCCGGTAAAGTGGAGCCTTCTTCGTTTGATCAAAATAGTTCCGGGCGTTGAAGAACTCGTTACGAATGAACTCGTAGACGTTGCCGTGATACTCGTTCGTCCCTGACTTGGTCTCTGCGAGCACAGTCCCGGAAGCGCTCCTCCCGTACATGGCTCCGTAATTGGATGTGAGCACCTGCACCTGATTGAGAGAATCAAGGCTGGGGTATACGGTCAGGGTGCTTTGGGTGCCATTAAGCCCGGCGTTTAACACGTCGCCGCCGTCGACATTAAAAGAGTTGTACTCGACCCGTCCTCCGTTGACGCTATAGCGGACACTACCCACAACTCCGACCTTGGCTTCGTCCTGGCCGGTCTGGTTGCTGACTCCCGGGGTCAGGGTAATGAGCTGAGTAAAGTTTCGGCCATTCAAGCCCAGCTTGGTGAGCTCCTTCTCGGTTAGAACTCCGGCGATCTGCGACGTTTCAGTTTCCACCTGCGAGACCTTTTGCCCTTCCACATTCACTGACGTGGTCTCTCCTGCCGGCTCCATCACGGCGTCAATAGGCACGTTCTGGCTTTGGCTCAAATTGAGGTTCTCGGTGCGAAAATCCTTAAACTTCGGCATCGAAATTTTCACGGTGTAAGTGCCGGCTGGTAGTCTGCTGACGGCATACTCACCCTTGTCATTCGTCGTCGCCGTCTGGCTGAAGCCGGACGCGCTAGTCACGGTCACAGTAGCCAGGGGAAGGACTGCGCCGGTTTGGTCCGTCACCGTTCCGGTAATGGATGCTCCGGCAGTAGAGGCATTTTCTGGTGCGGGCTTCGACTGCGCCCCGGAAACCAGAGGTGCACTGAGGAACGCGGCAAGCAGGCAGAAAAAAACTGGCACCGATCGCACAGGGTTTGCCCTTCGCGTGAAATCAAAAAGAGCCACATAGTTACAGGGCGGACATGACGAAATGATGACGGGAAGATTAATTTCCGATGAAAAACCGGGCAGGGATCCGTTCTGTACCCGGCGCAATTACTCGAACGCCAAACCAGGCGGAAGCGCCATCCAACGCCCGTTCGCCCGAGGAATTCACGGGAATTTAATGTTGCCGTCGTTTTCCTGCAACAAATATCGGCGATATTTCCGCGACTCGTTTTAACAGACTTGATGGTTCGTCTCCACGGTTCCCCCGGTTTTGCCCGTGACACGAGTCGGTTGTTTGCTGGGCCACCAACATCCTGGCGTGCGATTGCTTAATTCGCACTGCCGCAGCTCAACACGGGGTGCTTCCCCTAGCCGCGCAAAACTTGCGCCGAAAAGGAAAACAGAAAATGACCAAACGAACCACAAAATTTGTGACAGCTCTAACCCTGGCTGTCCTCGTCTTTGCTGGACTAAACTGCTTTGCCCTCACCGGCGTCCTGGTGAATGCCGCGGGCTCGACCGGCGCTTTTAACGCCTTTGCTTTGGCAGCCGACAACGCCACCTCGGAATGCGGGACCCACATTTGGACCAAGAAAAGCGGTGCCTCCGGGATTGACAACCGAAATCCCTCGATTCCGGCCAACACTGCCAATATCTGGATTGTCTGGAACACCAAGCAGAATACCGTCTGCTCCTATCTGGCGGTAGACTCGGTCATCGGCCAGCAGTTGTTCTTCGCCGTCCCCCACTCTACCCTTTCGATTCCTTCTGCCGAGATCGGTGTCGCCGGCGATAATTTGGTCGCCACTCTGACCGACGAACCGTTGCCCGCTGCGATCTACGCACTCCTGAACGGTCAGCAATTCAACGCTGCCCCCAGCGACATCCGCCCGGAAGACGCGTTATTCGAAGCGAACCGCGTGCTCGCACCTCTTGACACCGTGCACTACAACGGTTTGGGCTATGGACCCGGCCCCATCGGGACTACCATCAAGAGTTCTCAGAGCGCCAAGGCCGTGACTCCGGTAGCATACGCAATTACCGGGAACGACCCTATCAGCCAACTTCCAGTTGCAGCCTACAAAACCACGAACGTGGGAGCGCAGGCGATTATATTTTTTGTCAATACCACTGACAGCAGCGCCGGTGGTTTCGGCACCTCAGCCTTTTCCAATGTGAGTCGCTTTACGTTGGCCGCTATGCTGAACGGCACCTTCACCCGGACGCGCGACATGGCCAACCAGACGGGCTTGCCGTCGATTGGCGCGCACGTGTTCCTGAGAGAGCCGACTTCCGGCACCTACACCACGACTGAATTTACGATTCCGCGCAGCGTGGAAATCAACTCAACCCAGGAACTCGGCGTAGACCCGAGCGTCGACAATCCGTTGAATATCTCTTACGCTTCCGGCGGAACCCGGCAGCGAGTAGTCGGTTCCGGCGAAATGGTAGCGACCGTTGGCGCTACCACGGATTCGCTGGGTTACGCGTTCTGGAGCACCACCTCCTTCGCCAACGTGGTGGGCACAACCAAGTACCTCACGGTGGACGGCGTAGATCCACTCTACGCAACCGTCCTGCAGAACCCCAGCCAAACCTTTCCAACCTGCACGGCGCCTTGCTCCGGTCTGGTTACCTTTCCGAATATCGCCAACGGCAGCTACCCGGCGTGGAACGTTCTTCGCGTAGTCACGGTAAACCCGGCCCCGTCGGCGGTCACCAAACTCATCACCCAAGCACAATCACAAGTGGTCAACGTAACCCCAGATTTCCTGCCGCTAGGATCACTTCAGGTGTTCCGCTCTCACTATCTGCAATCGGGAGTCTCGCCGGCGAACGGACTCACCGGCGGATCTGAGGCCGGCGGAGATGTGGGCGGTGCGGTTTTTTCAATTCAGGGTGGCCAAGACTACAACGCCGACACCGGCCATGGTCTGACCAACAAGAAACAATAGGTGCCCTTGAGCAAACGGATGAGGAGCAGGCTGCGATTTGCAGCCTGCCTCCGCTCCGCTGAGTTTAGGGTTTGTCCGCAAATTCCTGCGCAATGGAGTTGGGGTGACGAGATTTCATCTGTTTCTTTCGGTCTTGTTGTCACTGTTGTTGGCGCATTCCGTGGCCGGTTGGGCGCAGGCGCCAGAATCCGGAACTAATCCAGCGGCCACGCTGAGATTTGCTCCCGCCGAAGATTGGGGCTCCCTCTCTTTGGCCGGGAGTCAGCTGCAAGCCGAGAAACCCGTTTGGGGGGGACGGGCTGAACAGCCGCAATTCACTCGCGAGTTGCTGCAAGTCAAGTGGCGGCAGGGAGACCCCATCGATTTGTACGTGATTCGCCCTAAGGGCGTCGCCAAGCCGCCGGTGGTGCTGTACCTCTACGGTTATCCATCAGAAACCGACCGATTTCGCGATGACGGGTACTGCATCCGCGTCACTGCACAGGGGTTCGCGGCAGTGGGATTTGTCTCGGCTCTGGATGGCCATCGTTACCACGGCCGGCCGATGAAAGAGTGGTTTGTCAGCGAGCTCCAGGAGGCGTTGGGCAGCACGGTGCATGATGTGCAAATGATTCTTAACTTTCTTGCGACGCGCGACGATCTGGATCTGAATGAGGTAGGCATGTTTGGAGAAGGATCGGGGGGAACCATTGCCATTTTGGCTGCCGCCGCTGATCCGCGCATCAAGACTATCGATTTGCTCGATCCGTGGGGAGACTGGCCCGACTGGATGCGTGACTCGACTATCATCCCCGAAAACGAGCGCCCGAACTACGTTCGGCCGGAGTTCCTGCAAAAAGTCGCGGAGCTCGATCCGGTCAAGTGGCTGCCGCAACTGAAGGACCGTAGAATCCGCATCCAGCAGGTAATGGATAACACGACCACTCCGAAGCTGGCCAAAGAAAAGATCGACTCGGCAGCACCGACAAACTGCATCATCCGGCGCTATGACGACGAGATGGGACTCTTTGAAGTAGCCTCCGGGGGCAGGATTTTTGAGTGGATCAAGGATCAGTTTCGACCGGGATCGTCTTTGCGACCGGGCGGAACGGTCGTGCAGGAATCTCAACCAGCCTCGCACGGCCATGAGCCGAACCGGAGCGATTGATCGAACTCTGAGATGCCACCCTGGTTGGCGCTCAGCAACTAACTGCAGGAAAATGACGCGAGCCCAGAAGCACTTGATATGCGGAAGAGAAGCTTTCATGGTTAGGAATACAGCGCGGTTTGCCTGGCTGCCCCTTCTCCTGGGCGCCACATTTCTGCTGCCTGGATGTCCCGGAGCGAAGCCAGCGCCCATTAGCGGCTACACGCCCTTGGGCGGAGTCAACGTAGTCGTCATCGTTCCTCAGTCGATGACCGTTGGCACCGGTACCACCCAACAGTTCACTGCCACAATCAATAACTCCAATGTGGCGGGAGTGCAGTGGGAAGTAAACGGAACTCCAGGTGGCGAAGGTGATGTGGGAACCATCGACAGTTCGGGCAACTACACCGCACCGCAATACGTTCCCAAGAATCCTCACATCACAATCAGCGCCGTGGCCGATGCCGAGAACACCAAGAGTGGAAGCGCAAGCGTTACCATTATTGGAACGCCCTTTCCGGCTACAGTTACGATCTCTCCAAAGACTGCTGCGGTACAGGTGGGGAAGACTCTCAACTTGTCCGCGACCGTAACTGGTCCCGCAGACACCTCTGTTAGCTGGCAGGTGAATGGGATTGACAACGGAAACGCCACAGTCGGTACAATCCAAACCACTGGGAAGGACAGCGCGGTTTATACGGCCCCGGCCTCGGTTCCCAGCCCAGCCACGGTGGAGATTGCAGCTGTTTCCAACTCCGATCCGACCAAGGAAGCCGTGGCGGCGGTGACGATCTCCAAGGCACCTCCCAACCTTGCCAATGTCACCATTTCTCCGTCCACGGCGACCGTCCAGGCCGGACACACAATTCAGTTCACCGGCAGTGTTACGGGAATCAGCGACTCTAGTATTCTTTGGGAGGCTTGCGGCTCACTAACCTGTTCCTCCGATGACGCGGGAGGGAATGCGCAAGTCGGAACCGTCAGAAACGGCCTGTATTCGGCACCAACAAAATGGCCACCGGCTGTCAATCCAGTTACGGTGGCCGCAGCTTCTGAGGCTCAACCATCCAGATTTGCTACTGCGACGGTGACCCTCACGGCACCCGCGATCAACGCCGTGACCATCTCCATCAGTCCTGGCAGTGCCACCGTTCAGGTGGGCGGAGAAGCCCTTTTTAAGGCGATTGTGGGCAACAGCACCGATCTGTCGGTCACTTGGCAAGTAAATGGGGTCACGGGAGGCAATTCGACCTACGGGACAGTTGTGCCGGGCCAGGAACTCGACGAGGTTGAATACCTCGCGCCTGCAACCCTTCCGCAGAATCCGGATATCGTCATCAGCGCGATACCCGACGCAGACAAAACTATCTCAGCCACAGCGAGCGTTACCATCACTCCGCCTCCGAAGGTGAGTGTGACTCTAAGCCCAACTTCGGTCAAGGTTCTGATCGGCAAGACGCAGGACTTTCTGGCGACAATTGTCGGTGCGCCTAACCAGGGTGCGACCTGGTATGTAAACAACGTGCTGGGTGGCAACAGCACCACAGGAACGATTACTAACGATGGTTCCAATCAGGCGACTTATACTGCCCCAGCCACCGCACCATCGCCCGCCGCCGTTACCATCAAGGCGGTGTCCATTCCCGATCCGAATGCATTTGGATCCGCGACGGTGACAGTCGTCAGCAGCACGGTCGTAGAGATTAGTCCGACGACCGCTACGATCCAGGAGACAGACCTAAACGGTAATTGCTCTTCCCTCTGTACGGTGGACTTCACTGCGATCGTAACGGGCTTGCAGGACCCGTCACTCAGTTGGTACGCCAACGGCGAACTGGGTGGAGATCCAACCATCAACGGAACGATCCAGCCGACTGGCGACGCCACTGCGACCTACACGGCGCCGAACACGTTGCCGAGTAGCCCGGTGATTGTCACTGCGGTTGCGAGCGATGGAACTGTGTCAAATCAGGCAATGGTGACCGTCACGCCACCCAAGAAGACTCCACCCTCGATCAGCATCACCCCCCAAAATCCGCCGGTGCCACCGGGGGGAACGGTCTCATTCAGCGCTGACGTCGAAAACAACGCCGGAGATAACGTGGTCAACTGGACCTTGTCGGGTCCTGCCGGCGGCTGTGTTCCTGAAGTCTGCGGTACCCTCAATCCGTTGCAGACAAACGGCAACCCTACGACCTATTCTGCGCCGGCAACCATCCCCCCCAACCCGAACGTTAGCATCACCGCCACAGCCGATGTTTCCCCGCATCCCCAGGCGAGCACCACAATCACGATCGCCTTCTCAACGGCAACCATATCCATTTCGCCCGCCAACCTGACCGCGGTTGCAGGTTCGGGAAGCTCGAACCCATTTACAGCTACAGTGCAGAACGTCGATCCGAACACCACAGAAGTAACTTGGAGTTTAGGCTGCGACTCACTGGCGCCGGGTGGGGAAAACTGCATCGGCAACTTCCTCGACCCGGGGAATGCGGGTCCGGGATGTATCACCGACGGAGCGCAAACGACGTGTACGGCAGAAGGATCAGTAAGAGACCTGCCCGCGGTGAGTATTTCCTATACCCCGCCCGACGTTTTGGGCAGTAGCTTTGTCGCAAATTCCTGTACTCAAACCGCAGGAACGAACGGTATGGTTCCATTGACAGCGTCGATCGCCGGCACTGTTCCCAATTGCAGCCCGGATGGATCAAGCTGTGTCGCGACGATATGCATCACGGTTACGCCGCCCTAAACGGCCTTTGGGTCCGCCACCGGGTGCTAGAAATGCAGTGCTGGTTGCTCTAGCACAAACTACTACTGTCTGCTGAGCTCCGCCTGATGACAAAAAATGGCTGGAACGAATCTCCGGCAGTAATAAAATCAGGGGTTGGCAAATCGGGACAAAAGAAATGGCTCCTCAGGTAGGACTCGAACCTACAACCCTCCGGTTAACAGCCGGATGCTCTGCCATTGAGCTACTGAGGAGTATGGTGAAGCTGAATTGTCTTCTTCATCATACCATCCACAGCGTTGGCTGAAAACGTCCGGTTGGAATGCCATAGGGATTTCCCCGGTTGTGCTTCAATGCACTCCGTGGTCGTTGAGAAACTGGCTGTAATTCTTGTCGGTATGCAGGATGTGGTTCTTCAGCCAGTTCTGCAGGAAGGGCAATAACGAAACTGCCACCTCGTGTTTTCCGGCGGTGAAGTCTGCCTGAAACTTGAGCACCTGCTCGACCAGAGTCTGGTGTTCCACCCGGTGCGCAGCCAGGCCGGGGTAGTTATGTTTGGCCATCAAGGCTTCCTCGTTCTTGAAGTGCGTCGCGGTATAGTCAATCAGCCGCTTAAGAACTCCGGCCACGACTTCGCGCCCCTTCCCGGCAGCCAAGGCGTCATTTAGTTCGTTGACGACCTTGAACAGGTTCTGGTGCTCATGATCCAGCTTGGCAACTTTGACCGCATATTTCTCTGTCCAACTGAAGAGGTTGCTCATTCTTATTCGCCCTATTCCGGGGCCTGACGTATGATTTCGCCGGCCCTCGTGAGGCAGCCTAACCGAGGCTCGCGCAGCTCACAACATCACCTAGGGTCGTATCGTCTCCTTCGCGAATCCAGCGCCGCTGACTTCTGATACTCTAGTCGGCACAACTGCTTCGAATGCACGCCGCAGCCTTCCTTTCGCTGGAGGTATCGATGACCGGAGGTCTTCGCTTGCTCGTACTCGCTCTCTCGCTCACGCTTCTTGCCGCGGCATTGCAGGCGGCTGACGATTCTTCCACCAGCTCGGACACAGCGCCCGGCCCGCCAAAGGCGAAAGTCGACTCCGTGGTGGACACGCTTCACGGCCACCGAATCGCCGATCCCTATCGCTGGCTGGAAGACAGCGCCAGCGCGGACGCCCAAGACTTTGTGCGCGACGAGTTGGCCTACACGCGCGGCCTGCTCGATCCCCTGCCCGGACGCCAGCAGATTCATCAGCGCCTCGAGCAGTTGCTGTCGATCGGCGACATCGATGCGCCGCAGGCGGCCGGTCCTTATTACTTCTACACGCGCCGCGACGGCTTGCAGAACCAGCCGGTGCTGTTGGTGCGTGAGGGGATTCGCGGCAAAGACCGCGTCCTGGTTGACGTCAATCAGGCTGCTGCCGACGGAACGGTCGCGCTCGACTGGTGGTATCCGTCGGACGACGGAAAGTTCCTCGCCTATGGCACCTCGGCCAGCGGCTCGGAGGTGAGTACGTTGCACGTGATCAAGACAGCCAGCGGAGAGTTGCTTCCCGGCGCAATCGAGCGCACACGCGCCGCCAGCGTGGCCTGGAAGCTGGACAATTCCGGGTTCTATTACACGCGCAACCCGAAGAAAGGCGAGGTTCCAGCAGGGCAGGAGGTGTACAACCGCCACGTTTTCTATCATGCCCTGGGCAGCGATCCAGAGCACGATCCGCTGATCTTCGGCGCCGGACTCGATGCCGAAGACTGGCCAAACCTCAATCTCTCCAACGACGGGCGCTGGTTGCTGATCAGCGTGTCGCATGGCTGGACTAAAACCGAGCTTTATCTTTCTGATCTGCGATCGGCCGGCCCCACGTTCACAGCCATCACCACAGGTAAGGATTTTCTTTACAGCGCCGATATCTTCAGGGGGAAGCTTTATATCACCACCAATGAAGACGCGCCCCGCTTTCGCGTGTATGTGGCCGATACAGCTAACCCGCAGCGCGAACACTGGAAGGAGATCATCCCTCAAGGCGACGCTGTATTGAACGGCGCTTTTGTGCTGGGCGGAAAGCTTTTCACGCGCTATGAGAAGGATGCCAGCTCGCAGCTGAAGTTGTTCGAGCTGGATGGCAAAGCCATAGCCGATCTTCCGCTCCCTACCCTGGGAACCGTCAGCGGGATCGGCGGACGGTGGGATCGCAACGAAGTTTTCTTCGGCTTTTCGTCGTTCACCGTTCCGCCTTCGGTCTACGAAGTCGATCTTTCCTCTCGGCACAGCGAACTGTGGGATAAAGTGGACGCCCCCGGCATCGATCCTGCGGCTTACGAAGTGAAGCAGCTTTGGTACTCCTCGAAAGATGGAACCAAAGTCCCGATGTTTGTGTTTCACAAAAAGGGACTGGCGCTCGACGGCAAGAACCCCACGCTGCTCACCGGCTACGGCGGGTTCAACGTGAGCAGCACACCGGAGTTTCGCAGCGCGCGCTTTGTGTGGCTGGAACATGGCGGAGTTTTTGCAGTGGCAAATCTGCGCGGCGGAGCGGAATTTGGTGAGGAGTGGCACCGCGCCGGCATGCTGGAGAAAAAGCAGAACGTCTTTGACGACTTCATTGCCGCGGCTGAATTCCTGATCGCGGAGAAATACACCGACAAAGATCATCTGGCGATTCAGGGCGGATCAAATGGCGGGTTGCTGATGGGCGCCGCTTTCACCCAGCGTCCCGATCTTTACCGCGCCGTCGTTTGCCAGGTACCGCTACTCGACATGCTGCGCTATCAGAACTTCCAGATTGCCAAGCTGTGGATTCCGGAATATGGCTCCGCTGACGATCCTAAACAGTTTGAGTGGCTGTACGCTTACTCGCCCTATCATCACGTCAAGGCGGGGACGGAATATCCGGCGATTTTATTTATGACGGCCGAGTCCGATACGCGTGTCGATCCCATGCACGCCAAAAAAATGGCAGCGCTGATGCAAGCGGAAGCCGCCAATGGCCGGAGCCGTGAACGCCCCATCCTGTTGCGGATCGAAACCAAGGCCGGACACGGCCAGGGTAAACCTATCACCAAGCAGATTGACGAGGGCACGGATATTTTTTCGTTTCTGTTCTGGCAGCTGGGAGTGAAGGAATAAAAACGCGGGATGAAACCGTCCCGAATACCGAGGCCCGCCATCAACCATCGGCTGGGGCACGTATCGACTGACCAAATTGCCGTTGGCGGAGCGCCCAACCTCGTGTATGCTATCGCGACCATTGGGCCTCTTTGCAGGTCCGGCGGGCTTCCCGTCAACTCCCTGTGTCAGGAGCCGAGTCATGCGGAAACTGCTGGTTGGCATCTCTACCCTTTGCTTAGTGCTGTTCGCCATCGCACCGCTGTCCGCTCAAGTTCAAGGTCAATGGGTCAGTGCCGGCACGATGCAGTCTGCTCGCGAGCTGAATGCCCAGGTGCGGTTGGCCGGAGGGAAAGTCCTGTCAATAGGAGGCGTCGACAACAACGGTAACCTCCTCGCTTCCGCGGAAGTCTATAGCCTCAGCTCAGGCAACTGGACGCCCACCGGCAGCATGGCCGACGCCCGGGAGTTGTTTCCGGCGGTCGTGCTCACGAACGGAAAGGTCCTGGTCTCCGGCGGAGCGGGTGCCAGCGGCGCGGTGCTGGCAGGAGCCGAGGTATACGATCCGGCGACGGGAACGTGGTCCGCGGCGGGTTCTCTGTCCGTCGCTCGTTTCGGTCATACCGCAACCCTGCTCTCGAACGGGAAGGTGTTAGTGGCCGGCGGCTGTACCGCGAGTAACTGCGGCTCCGACACGGCGATCAGCGAACTCTACGATCCTGCAGCGAACAGCTGGTCAACGACGGGAAGCCTCAACAATGCTCGCTATTACCACACCGCCGTGCGGCTGAAGACGGGGAAGGTATTGGCCATCGGAGGCTCGACCGGCACGCCCACCACTTCCTGCGAACTTTACGATCCTTCCTCGGGCACATGGAGTAATGCCGCCAGCACTATTGCCACTCGCTACCGCAGCGCTACAACTCTGCTCCCAGATGGCAAGGTACTGGCCACCGGCGGTACGCTCACCAGATTCCCCTTGAGTTCCGCGGAACTCTACGACCCCTCCGCCAATATCTGGACGCTAACCGGGAACATGCTGACTGGGCGTTACGCTCACACGGCCACGCTTCTCACCGACGGTACGGTTCTGGTTGCAGGCGGTGAAGGACAGTCAATCAGCTGCGGCAAGGCCTGCACTGGTTACATCCCTACTTCGAAGGCCGAGATTTACAGCGAAGCCACAGGCAAATTCACCACTGCTCCGAGCCTGCCCAGAGCGCAAGCGTATCACTCAGCGACTTTGGTCTCGAGAAGGTTGCTGGCTGATGGGGGTATCGGAACTACCAGCGTTTGTTGCGTGGTGGTGAACACCGCTGAGGTCTATACGCCGTTGACCCTGACCTTGTCCGAGTACAACCTGAACTTCGGCTTCGAGCAATTGGGAGTCGCCAGTCAGCCTCAGACGATCACCTTAACCAACGTCAGTGGCCACTCCGTGACCTTCGCCAGCGTTGTTGCCAGTGGCGATTATGCTGCCCCAAGCACCTGCTCGGGCACGTTCACCACGGGCCAGGACTGCACGATCACCGTCACTTTCACACCTACCAAGGCGGGGACGCGCGCCGGAATCATCACCGTCACGGACGACAGTCCGGGCAACCCGAAACAGACCATCGCGCTGACCGGCGTCGGCGAAGTCAACGCGATTTCTTTTTCGCCAAGCAGCCTGGTTTTTCCCGGCCTGACGCCCGGCACGAGCACGACCACGAGTGTGAGCATCATTAATGACGGCACCGCCAGCGTGAACATTACGGCGATTGCCATTTCGCCGGTGCGAAAGACATTCACCCAGACCAATAATTGTCCGGCCACACTCGCCGTCAACCAGAGTTGCGCGGTGCAGATTGTATTCACACCCCCGGATACCGGCACCTACAAAGCCACGGTGTCCGCGACCGACACAGCCGGCGGAAGTCCGCAGACCTTGCCCATTTCGGGGGTTGGTCTAAACAATTAATCTGCCATCTCACGTCTCGCAAAGCCCAGGGGTTCGAGGGTTACGGCCAAGGTTTACCGTAATCTCCGCCTTTCGGCCCAGGGACCCAGACGATATCCGGCTTTTTCTTGCATGGAGGCTTGGGAGGTGCCTTGGGAGGACGTGGACGTCCCTTGGGGGCAGGTCCACGACCGACAAGGATACCCGCGATCGTAGAAGCAATTGTTTCCGCGACGTACCCCGCTTGGTAAGCAGTTGACCCTGTATCGACGAGACCGGAGCTTTCGGCGGGTCCCGGGGCTGCACCGTTGAAGAACGTACTTTTTATCGCGTCTCTTGCAGACTCGCTTCCAGCGACGGCGGAAATGACGTGCATCGTTGGTCCCATGATGGGATTGAGCAGGTCCTGGACATAAGCGTCAAGGAATCCCCCCGAGAAGTTCTTCAACTTACACGGACAAGGATCGAGGCCAGATGGGTCCACCAGGTTCACCGGGTCGTTCAGCACATACCCATAGAGGTTGGTGTCGCCGCCAGCGAACAGAATGGGGTCCTTGGCGGTCCAGCGGCCTGTGGTGGGATCGTAGTCTCGCGCGCCGAAACGTACCAGTTTGCTATCCGGGTCATACAAACCGCCGGCGAAACCAAACGGCTGGAAGCCGGGATGAGTGTCGTTGATCACGTTGCCGAAGGTGTCGTAATCCATCTGCTGGGCGATTTTACCGCTCGAGACATTGACGACGAGCCGCGGGCTGCCCAACGGGTCGGAAAAGATTCGATACTTAGCGCCGCCCTTGACCATGTAGTCTGGGGTATGGCTGCTACCGTAGATGAACTGGCTGACGAGTTGATTGCTTCCGTCCAGTTGCGCGACCAGGTCGTCGCCGTCGTAGAGGAATCCCGTTACCAGAGTGCCGTTGATTAACTTTCCGACACGCCGGCTTTGCGCATCCGTGAGGTAGCTGATGGCGGTGCTGCCCGGCAGCGTAACCGTAAGCAGGTTGCCTAAAGCATCGTACTGGTACGAGGTGTTTTGAGTGCCCACGCTTCGGCTCGCCAGTTCGCCGTTCGCGGTATAGGTATAAGAAGCGCTGCCATAAGTCAGCAGCCGGTCCTGGGCGTCATACGTGCCGCTGGTCGTCCCCGCCGAAGTCACCGCAGTCAGACGGTTGGAGTTGCTGTCATAGGTGTAGCTGGCGATGGTTGTCCCATTCTGGCTGACGGCTGTGAGACGCCCCCCGTTGTCGTAGGTGTATCCCCAGGAATTGGCGTCGCCGCCGATGTTTTCGGCCGCAGTGGTTACACGCCCATCGGCATCGCGGGTAAGGCTCAGGCTGTATAGGACGGTGGAATTGTAACTAGCCGAATAATTCGTGAGTTCGGCGAAAGAGTTGTAGCTGCGCGTATCGTTGGCAGAACCTAAGGCTGTGCTTGTGAGTAACGGACTTTGCGAACTGAGAGTGAGCTTCAGCGAACCTGCCTGAGTCAGGAGGTCGTCCGCGTCATACTTGAAGCTTATAGGAGTGCTCCCGTTCACGCTCTGGGATGCCACCAGGAAGTTGTTGTTATAGGTGCGGGTCACGGTGCCCCCGACGGTTCCCATGAAAGTCGAAGACGTCAGCAACGGACCGTTATAGCCATATGCGATCTGCTCTCCGCCGGTGACGTTGGAGCTGGACAGATTTCCGGTCGTCGCGTCGAAGGCGAAGTGGATGGTGGCGCTGGAAGTGGTCAGCGACTTAAGGCGGCCGGCGGTATCGTAGCTGAGGCTGATCTTGTTTCCATCAGGCCGCGTGATCGTCGTCAGATCGCGGTCCAGATTGTACGAGTATTTGGTCGCACCGGTTGCAGACACGCTGGGCGGTGTGTAGCTGGAAGGCAAGTTCACCGCCGAATAAGCCAGCCCGTGTGCTGCTCCCCCTGGTGGAGTTACAGAACTGAGATTGCCATTTGAATCGTACTTGTATTGAATGACCCGCGCGTCAGGCAGGGTGGTGCTTAGCAACCGGCCATCGGCGTCGCGAGTGAAGGTTCGCTGAAGGCCTAGCGGATCCGTCAGACTGGTAAGGCGACCTTTTGAGTCGTAAGCCAAAGTGTTCTTGCGCGTGGAGTGTGTGATACCGGTCATCAGGCCGCGCGAGTTGTAACTAAACTTAGTCGCCGCCAGTCCTGGTACCTGAACACTGCTGAGCCGTTCCTTTGTATCGAGGATCGTAGTTGTCTTTCTTCCCACAGGGCTAGTGTCGGCATAGGTCAGATTAGAAGAGGTGAACACCGAGCTGGAAGTGTGCCCGTTGACGGTCTGGAGGTCGGTTTGCGTATTCAAACTGAACGGATCCGCTGGGTTGTTCAGGGTAGCGCTTCGGCTGCCGGTGATGTTCATGGTCAAACTGCCCCATGTGATCGCCTCGCTGGTTGTGATCGGTAGCTGTATCCCCCAACGCGGGTCGGGTCCTTTGGTTGTGCCATAGGACGTGCCATCGGGCAAGGCCACGCTTTCAGAGAGCTGTCCCGCCTGCTGCGTTTTGGATTGCGTCGCCTGCAGCCCGTTTTCCCAGGTATTCGTAAATTGCCGGCTGGTTTGCGAACTGTTCGAGGAGAATCCGACCTGCGCCGTACTGGTGCGTCCCGCCGCCGTCGTCTCCAGCACGCTGTAGCCGGAAGCGTTATCGGTCCGGGCCAGAGTGATAAATCCGCCTACCGGATCGGAATGTTGGATCAGCCGACCGTAGCTGTCGTACTGGTAGTTGTAGACGTCGCCCTTCGGATCGGTCAGGCTCATCAGCAAGCCACTACTGGAATTGGTGAGCTTTGTCTTGTGGCCCATCGGATCAGCGATTTGGCTCAGGAAGCCGTTGCTGTCGACTACCAGCGTCGTCTTCTGACCAAAAGGCCCGACAATCGCCGTCGGATTACCATTGGGATCTCGCTGGATAGTCGTGACATTATTGCTCTCATCCGTGATCTTGATGAGGCGGCCGAAGGGGTCGTAGCCGAATGTGTAGCGCACTGCACCCGTCATCGGCAACAGTGTGCGGGTGTGCATGCCGTTGCTGAACTCATAAACCTCAGATCCGTCTTCCGCCGTCACATATAAATTTCCGTTAAACACCACCGGAGCCTGCACGGCGTCATCGCTGCGCACACTGCCATCTCCCAGAAACAGTGCTTTGGGAACAATCGCGTAGGGCGTACACGAACCCCCCATGCAGTAAATCTGCAGCAGGGGCTCGAGCGCATGATGCACGCTCAAAGTCCAGCCACCCAGATTGCGAGCGTCCTGAACCGCCGCGGCGTCCGCTCCTACCCGGCCGAAGGAGCGGCTGCTCTGGTAGTGCAGAAAGAAAGGAGTGCCAATGACGGGCTCGTCCTCCCCCAAATCCTGATTATGAATACTCAGGTCCGATCCCGAGAGGTGAAGCAACTTTTTGACGCAGTCGTCACACATATCGTCCGGGTTGGGGGAAAAGAGCCAGGCGAGCTGCCAGTTTCCCTGCAGCGTCGACCCGGGATCGATCGGGGCACCCGAGAACTCCAGCGATCCGAACAAAACGCGCCCG